>ERZ1027231.349-NODE-349-length-14383-cov-17.449330_pt1 | contig 14383 bp, 10 predicted proteins | sample MGYA00520866_ERZ1027231 | MGnify/ENA primary metagenome ERZ1027231 (study PRJEB33311, sample SAMEA4378411) | marine metagenome | biome: Marine biome; feature: Fjord; material: Water | collected 2014-07-20T08:00:00Z/2014-07-... | depth 75 m ...
AGTCCATGAGTTTTGAAAACATGTGGTATGAAGCCGGTGGTGACTTGTATCAGACACGTCCAACTGCGGCAGACATATTAGCGGTGGTAAATGCCAACAGCGAGTTCAAAATTACAATTGAACAAGCCGAGGAAATTGTGGCCCGTGAAGAAAACAAATACCAGGATACAGAGCACCAGTACCTGTATGACCCTGAATACCCGAACTTTGAAGACTTTGAAGAGTTCTATGTATATGGCGAGTACGATCACCTTGATTTGATTGGCCGCAAAGTGGCTGCCGATCAAAATATTGTTTGGGGTACAGGCACACACACTCACACACCTGTTGCTGTCATTGCATATGGCCCGGTGAACGTGGTTAAGAACTACACCAATTTAATGCACCACACCGACGTGGGTAAGTTGACCATTCAAGCGCTTGAGCAAAAGCTTTAAGCAACAGTTTTATGTAATAAGGCGCTCGCAGTGTTTTCATCTGCTGCGAGTAAACTATGAAGGCGTCAGGGATGATGCTTTTAATGTGTTAATTGAATTTAAATTACTCTTTTTCCAGAAATTGCTTCTAACAAAAACAAAAAACACACAAACAGCATTCAACCGAAATTTTAGCAGAAAGGCACAACACTAGTCGGTCACCAACAAGACGAATCCACCCAATTGTGAAATCATTTCAACCACCAAAAAATGATCACAATCATCCAACAAGGTTGCTGCCGAGATAGACATGCTTTGCACAGAACGTTCACTCTCTCCATCCCCTACCCTAAGTTCTTCGAGCAACTGCCCCACCAAGACATTTAAATATTCACCTAATACATCTTGCGCAAGCTCAATCCCGACATCCTGTTTGTCTATGCCCACAAAGATGCTGGCAATGTTAATCAGGGTTTCATCGCCACAGGCTAACGCTATCTTGAATGATTCATCACCGCTAATGACCATATGTGAAGTATTGGTAAAGGAAGTCTCTTGAGCGTAATCATCTATCAGGTTTTTAACATGGCAGCGGGAATGCAGAACTCTCAGAAAAAGTGAATTACAGATGTCTATGCTTGTATTCAAGGTTGCCCTTAACGGATGGTGCGCAACATTCATTTCTAAATATTTAATGGCACTATCACAATCTGCTTGATGCTGACGCAACTGTAAGGTCAGTGCCTCTTTACTCAGCACCCCCTTTTCAACCAATATTTCGCCGATGCGTTTATTACGAGTTTTTTGAATGTTCAGCAATTGTTCTATTTGCTGCTCCGTGAGCAACCCTTGCTCGATAGCTATATCCCCGAAGCACTTATTTTGCTTTGCTTGCCTATTATTAATGCCATCAGCCTGGCTTACGTTCAACATACCCTGCTCTATTGCCAACTGCCCCAATAAGACATTGGTAGAGCGCTGCTGCGCCAACGCAGAAAAAAATTGCGCCTCACTGGCAACGCCGTTAGCGATCAGGAATTGTCCAAATAAATTGGCTTGCATTTGACCTCCGATCCTAATCGACCACAGGCATTAGAATGATCTGTCCTTCCCCATAATCCTTTACACTTATCGTCAGGTCCAAACGTTTATCACTGGAACTGGCGCCCAATTTATCCAATCGATCGAAAGGTTTAGGGATCAAATGAACGCCTTTTAAATCCAGATCTTGCTCCGAGGAGGGGTCATAAAATAATGCACTGATCATCTTTAGGAGACGCTTATTGTTATCCAGCAAACGTTTGTCCAGGGTTTTATTTTTAATGGCTGTGGCCACATCACTGGCGGGGGCATTATCAAATGCACACCCCAGAATAACCGCCGCACGAATATCCAAAATACAAAGCGCCTTAATAACGTCTTTTTCCCTGTCATTAAACAGTGCCATAACATAAGGCAAGTATTGGTAATCGATTTGACTTTCAGGTGCTTTTTTTACATCCACAGATTTTAAGGTAAAACCGTCGAATATCTTTCTCAAGGAAGGGATATTGGGAAGTTTGAGCTCATAACGGGTATTGTCCTGAGCACTGTCGTAATTATTAAGCAGAGCCTCGCCCTCCACTGACCCCTGCACTATTGGCAGGATCACCTCCTGAAATTTCTGTAGATCAAAGGGCTTATGCAACACAAATAGCGCACCGGCTTGCCTAGCTTCCAATACCCGCTTGGGGTTGGTTTCGGCAGTGACCAGACCTACCTTAAGATCCAGCATCTGCCTTTTTATCTCTTTTAGGAGCTCAAGGCCGGACATGTTAGGCATATGCCAGTCGGTTATAACAAGGTCTGGTTCCCAGTCTCGAATGATATCCAATGCCTGCAAGCCGTCACTTGCCATCTTGAATTCATTATCCCGATAGCCTGCCTTTTCCAAGGTGCGACGCACTATGGTTTGCATGGCTAGACTGTCATCTACGATCAAAAACTTCATATAAAGGCAAAATCAGTTACTTAGACTTAAATTAAGTATAGAAGGAAGTTTAGAATACAGAGGTTTTTTCCACCTAAGCGCTGAGACACCATGACAACAGAGTACATGATCATACTGGAGCTCATCACGGTTCTGATTATCATAGTGTTAGTCAGCGTGGTGCTGTGGCGCGATAAAAACAGCATCATCATTAAGTTAACCCTGATCAATGAGGCGTTGTTAGAGCAGATCGAGGCTCTACAAGCTCAAATAAATGAACACAAAGAAGCAGAAACGAGCATATCCAAAGGGTTTAATGAGGTGTCTAACGACATCGATCAATGCTTGAGCCATGTTCTGGAAGATTCAGAGCAAAATTGGATGCAGATGGAATATTTACTTGGCCAGCAAGATAGCATGGTCAACGACCTTCAAAGCCAGCTGGAATCACCCAATGAGCTGGACATAAAGCACCTTGAAAAAGAGCTAAAGTCCTTAAAAAAATTACTAGAGACCTCTAAAAGAAAGGTCTTAATTCAAAAGAATGAAATAAAAACCTCCAAGCGAAACATCAAAAACCTGAAACAAAAGGTGGCCGACCTGTCCAAGAGAGTCCTCAATATGAGCGGGCTAGAGATCCGAGAAAAACGTTTATTACGCGACAAAGCCAAACTCAAGGAGAAGTTTGAAGAAGTGAAAAGAAAATATGAAAACAAATTAATTTCAAACAAAAAACAAGAGCTAGAGTTAAAAACTAGCTTTCGTGCCGAGGAAGTACAGGCAATAAAAGATGATCTTAAAAACAGCGAAGATACTTTGAAGCGAGCCCTCAATGAAAAGAAATTTCTGGAGCAGGAATATCTATCACTGGATAAAACAACCTTAAGTCAGGAAGAGTTAACCATGAAACTGGAGAGAGCACATAGGGAAATTGAACTGTTAGAAAACACGGTGATTGATATGGATAATGAATCTAAAAAATAGAAAGCCTCGAGATTTTTTCTAATAGATCCTACATCACCCTGTTAAAGCCACACTCCAAACCCTAGTATTTCTCGCATAAAAAAGCACCATCAAACTTAAAATTCAGCGGTGCCTTATCATATACCGAACCTAAAAATTAAAACTCAACATGCCCCGAACCCACACCTATCAAGTCTAACCCTTCCAGCTCTTCGCGAATACGAAACACTTGAGCGGCGCTGGCATTGGGCGGCTCATCGGTCCAGGCGGTGCGCATGTAGTTAATGAGGTCGGCAATTTGTTCATCACTTAACTCTTCAAAACTGTCCATTGCATAAAAGGCGGTGGTAGCATTATATTTTTGACTGGGAATGCCGCGCAGCAAAACGGCCACACTGTTATATAAGCTGGGGCGATTGATGGTGGCATTACTTTGCATGGCCGGGGCAATATTGGGTTTGCCCTGCCCTTCCAAACCATGACAGCCCGAGCACATATTCACATAGGTATTATGACCTGGGGACTTTGCATCGGGAATACGGGCAATGACAGGTTTTGACTGCACTGGCACATCGGTATCCAACAGGTAACTGGTCACTGCATTCATGTCAGCTTCATTTAAGCGGCTTAGGCTGTGATATACCACCATGGACATTTCACCAAATACAGTGCCTTTATTACTGTAGCCATTTTTAAACAAAGAAGCTAAATCTGGTTTAGTCCAACCCTGGGCAATTAACCTAAGCGGAGTAATGTCACTGGCTTCAAAGCCTGCAATGACATTGCCTTGCATGGGGCGCTTTTGATCAAGCTCCATGGTGATGTTTCTTGGGGTATGACACTCGCCACAATGGCCCAAGGCATTCACTAAATAGTTACCCCGATTCCAATTAACACTTTTACTTGGATCTTTTTCAAATTCAATGTCTTTTGCAAATAACGCTTTCCAAAACCCCAAACCAAAACGCAAGTTAAAAGGAAAAAATATTTCATTGTCGCGATTACTTTGATTTACCGCAGGTAAACTCATGAAGTACGCATATAATGCCTGAGTATCTTCTTCACTTAATAATGTATACGAGGTGTACGGCATAGCCGGATATAAATGGCCAGCGCGGCCTTTGCCTTCATGCATAGTTTGGCGAAACAGCTCATAGCTGTATTCACCAATGCCAGTTTCTTTATCAGAGGTAATGTTGGTGCTATACAACACACCAAAGGGTGTGTGCATGGGCAAGCCACCAGCAAACGGCATGCCTTCTGGCGCTGTGTGACAAGCAATGCAGTCACCGGCCACCGCCAGGTATTTGCCTTTTTCAATTTGATCCTTGCTTGTGGTTTGCGCCAGTGAAGGCTGCGTACTTAGCAATAAAAAAGCCAGTGACATAAACAGCGTTATTATATTTTTCATATGGCCTCCTATACCGTTAATCCCGGGGTTTTCAAAATCAATTCTTTCACCGCTTGGTAATATTTTACGTATCCAGTACAACGGCAAATATTATCTTGTAGTGCGTCTTCAACTGTTTTTTCTACCTGATCTTTATTGATTGGCTGTTTAGCTAATTTTTCCACCAAAGCAGTAGCCGTATTCACAAAACCCGAAGTACACCAACCACATTGAAAACTGTAGTGCTCTAAAAATGCAAGTTGTACAGCCGACAACTCACTCACTTCACCTTGCTCATTTGTTTTAGCGTGGCCTTCAACGGTACGCACTTTTTTACCGTCAAAATAACCCGCACCAGAAATACAACTGCGCTCGACACTGGTGGTATCATCTTCGTTATCTACCAAGACCACACAGGCATGACACACACCTGCGCCACAACCAAACTTAGTGCCGGTTAAATTAAGTTTTTCATGTAAAAACTCAATCATCATAGTGTGATCTTGTACTTCAACTGGGCCAATTTGCTGGCCGTTGATGTTCATATTTATAGTTTGACTCATGATTACTTCAACCCCTTTATGTTCTGGGTTTTTAAAACGGAAAGCCCACAGTTAATACTTTGCATGTTGATTACTTTTTTCATCATGACTGCAAGGCCTCTTTCACTTTTTTAGCGGTGATAGGTAAAGATCTAAAACGCACGTTAGTGGCCTGATAAACGGCCTCGGCAATGGCTGGCACCACCGGAATCATCACCACTTCGCCAATGCCTTTGCTAGGGGTATTTTCATTTAACGGCTCTAGTAACGTATGGGTATGCTGCCACACCCCTACATCCTTGCCCTTGGCTAAATCGTAACGGTTTAAGTTCCACTGGCCTGTACCTGGGCCCTCTTCCCCTAAAGGCAACTCTTCAAACAAAGCATGACCAATGCCCATGGCCACGCCCCCTTCTATTTGCCCTTCTACTAATTTAGTCACTAACGGCGTACCGCAGTCTAACCACGAATGGGTTTTCACTACCGCCACCTTGCCATTGCCCTTGTTAACGGCCACATCCACTACCGTGGCGCATGGCGCGTAATAAGTCACCATGGCGTTATTCATGGCCGTTGCTGGGTAGTTCATTTTTTGGCGGTTAATTAAGTGGTAGCCGTGGCTCTTCATTAAATTCTTACGGCGCTTATCTGCTCCGTTACCGTATTGCAATGCCAAGCCATCGAGTTCTAGGGTTTCTTTGTTACCCAAAATACTAAATTGCGCATCGGCCCAAGACCAACGATTGAATGCGTGGGCCATCACGCCAGTGACTAAGCCAAGCTCATGGGCCTTCGCTGCCAACTGAGCCAAAGATAAAGAAGGCTTGCCTGGCAGGGTAAGCATTTCATCTTTCCATTTGGCATTATCTATATCTTTAAAACTAATGCGCTTGCTGGCCGCTATGTCAGTAGAGCCGCTCCAAATATGTTGAGCGGCTGGCCACAAACCGTAGCGGTATAAAATGCGCGCTGCCCCATGGCTAGTATGAGTTTGAAAAAACGATGACATGGAGGCACTCGAAGCCATAGCAACCACAGGTGTCCATTGTGGGTTTTTGGCCATCTCATCTTGGCGAGCCTGGGAAGTAATATACGGGTTGTCGGTTTGAAATTGTTTTAACGCAGCCCAGCTGTCCATCTTGGCTAGATTTACTTGGTGCGCAGTAGAGCCCAAGAACTTACCTACAGAAACCGCTTGAGAAGTTTGTGTGCCGGTGCCCATTTCCATAAAGACAATGTCTAACTCTATTTTACCTTCAGGGCTTATTCGTACCGCAGAACTCGGTGCAGCTGCACCGGTACCATAATCTTTTGTGGCTATACCAAAGCCGGTACCAAACAACATGTGTGGATTATTATTTTCAAATTCTTGTTTACGCGCTTCACGCTGCGTCCACATAGTATGCTGTTTGGCTTTTTCTAAAATTTCACCATAGCGCAACTCGCCATTAGGAATGGCACCCTGGGTATTACGGAAACCCGTTTTCATGATATTTTTTTCACGAAGTTCAATAGGGTCCATGTCGAGCTTTTGGGCTGCTTCGTTAAGCATCATTTCCATGGAAGACATGGTTTGCAAGGTACCAAAGCCACGCATGGAACCGCAATCCACATTATTACTTTGATGCGCGGTAGCTTTAATATCGTTACGCGGTAAATAGTAAATACCCTGAATAGCACTGGCCCCTACCATCGCAATCGCACTGCTGAAGTTACTGCGCCCACCACCATCTAAATGCATTTCACTTTGCAAACCCTGCAATTGGCCGGTTTTTTTATCAAAGGCTAATTTATTGTCCATTTTAAACGGATGACGCTTCAACCCAGACTGAAATTGCTCAAATCGATCATTGGCCAAATACAGGGGACGGCCTTCTGAGAACAACGCCGCAATGGTGCCGTAATATGGAAAAATAGAATGATCTTTGGCACCAAAGGCACCGCCCACATAGGCACTGTGCACCACGATATTTTTAATAGAATGGCCCATTTCACTATGGGAAAGAATTTCAGCTACTTGCTCTTGATAGTCATGAGGAGATTGACTCGTGGCCACGACATGCAGAGTTTTAGTGCCTTTTTCCCAATAACCATTAAAAGCTTCGGGCTCCATCATCATTGGGTCTATGCTTTGCGACGTGTATTGCTCATCAATGATCAGCCAGTCATCGCTATTTTTTTGCATTTTTTGCTGCACGCCATTGCCGTAATACAAACCACGTTCACTGACACTGCCAGCTTGGTTAGCATCGCCTTTCCATACCGGCATGCGGCGCTGATAGCTTGGGAAAAACAAACCATCTTGTAATGGCGAGTATTTATCTTTGCCTGAGGGCCCTTGCTTGCCTTCTTCGCGCACAATTCGCCATGCTGCATAAGGGTTGGCCGTAAACGGTTTAGTGGACTTACCGTAACGCGCTACCTTGTCATTGAACTGAAGTTTTAGCTTGGCTTCTTTGAATTGATCAAAGTTTTCAAATAATAAAATGGCCACCGCATGACCGTAATACTGTGGCGCTGCATTTTTAGCCACCAGCATGTCATTACCAAAAAATGGCGGCAGCTCTAATTTTTCATTGACCAGATCTTCGGCCAAAATCACTTTAAATGGCTGAGCGCCTTTAGGAATATCGCTTAGATCTAGATGGGAAAAAATATGGTCCACTTTAGTAGCTCGTACCACGAAGCCATAGGCTTGTTCTTTTGGCCAGCCGGCCATATCTTGCGCACGAAAATCACGCCCGTATACTTTTTGGCCCGTTACCTTAGCAATGCCATCGAGGCGAAATTTAGGGGCTTTATAGCCCGGCACCTGACTGGCGCTAGACGCTTGTGCAACGGCCTCATTTAAGGATAAAACCAAGGGTGCGGTATACAGGGTTACACCAGCTACCACACACTGCTTTATAAACTTTCTGCGCGGAAGTTCTTCGCTGTTACCGACCTTAACTACCATAAGCTCCTCTGGGGTTTCATCACATCCAGGATTCATTATTCATGAGGGAATAAAGCAACACTGAAAGACGTTTAGGCTGTTACAAATAATGCTGCAGTTTAAAAAACGAACACTTTTTAATTCAAGCAGTTTTGGCTAAAACTGCACTAAAATGCTTGATATTAGTGTCACTCATTTAGCGCGCCGCAATATAACCTGACTAATTGGTCAAGAAAAGCCTAATTTCATATTATTGGTTTCTCCTGGTGGATTGCAGAAGGGCTTAACAGTATAAAATTGAGGTTATTTGAGCTCTTAAATTAGCCAGTGCACGGGCTAAGCAAGGCTAATTACACGGGCAATTGAAATAGGCTTCAACAAATTAGGAAGTGTAAACTTGAGTATTAGAGGTAGAGGTTAAAGATTCGTTAAGCTATTTAAATCCTTTCCATAGCTTTTTAAATCTTGAGGAAAATTTAGTCACTAACTGGGGTTCACTGAGCACACAAATATTTTCAAGGCACGCTTCAGGAGAGCCTTGAGCGCCATTGAAGCTACCCGTGATTAAGCGCGTATCATCCAGCAAGGCAAACCTGTGACGCAATTGAGAAGCACTAGTATCTTTAACCACATGCACCCCTTTACTACGTAACAGATCATAATGACCGTTTGAATCAGGCAGAGGGTTATCATCAATAATAATACGTACATCTACAAGACGCTTGTGGGCCTGTAATATCGCGGCACTCAGCGCATCGTCATACAAAGTAAAAGCACAAATTTCCAGGCTTTGTTGTGCGCCGTTAATCAACGACAACACCCGTTCCTTGCAAGATTTATCGGAAGGAAAATAAGCCTCTGACGTCATTGCCGGTAGCCAATCATCACGCACTCGATCAATTATTTTAATGATTTTTTCAAGCCAATTGTAAACGTGAAGGTCAAATGTGGGTTGTTTTTGAAGATACTCATTTACCAATAAAAAAGCTTTATTACGGACAAAATCCAGTGCTTCAGCGTTATTTTTATAAGCTTGCAAAAATTCACTTAAATTAAGCTGATCGTCTTTTGATAAACGATAATCGTTAAAGGTACCAACCAGAGCCGCTTCCAATGATTCCATTTAAAACGACTCTATTGTTAACATTTGAAAATGAAAAGTGATCATAAGGATAGAAGTGCTTGGTCTTTCTTGAGTGGTAAAACGCAGTAAGATGATAAAACAGCCCTAAGCTAGACTTCAATCAATCTATGATTTATTTAACGGACAAGAGTACCGTTTTCCCTAAAGCACAATTGTTCGCGCCCAAGAACAAACCAATTTATTTGGTCACTTTAAATTTCATAATCGGAAATAATCGTAGTATTGGCAACGGACGCGCTAAAAAACTCTTGTTTAATTAATAGATATTGTGGGTTGGAGAAAAAAGCATCCCTATTTTTTGCATTAGGAAAACGAATGGTGAATAACCGATTTATGGGCTCACTTGCTTGTGACTTCAATACCTTAGAAATGGAAAAATCATATCCAAATTCTCCACCGTATTCTAACAAGATGGGTTTCATGGCCGAACGATATTGCTGATAAATTTGATCATCTATCACCTCTAGACCCACCAGCATTTACTGTGACATATAACGTTTCTCTATAATTTATTTAACAGGCTGATACTAAAAAACAGCAAAAATCATTCTCATTCGGATATTAGCCAGCTGGCATATTCTTCACTTGTTGCGCTCATGTCCTGATACAGCCACACCATGCGGTCACAAAACCACAGTTTACCCAACCAGCAAACCATGCCAGCAGATATAGTCGCTAGCAATAGATTGAAATAAGCCGCAACGACCGCCAGTAAAAAACCCACCCCTGCAATCACCGAAAGAAATAACGCCCACCTATGATGATGCCCTGGTATTGCAATCACAGCTCGGTTTAACCATACGCGCTCACCAAACGTGGCCCTGGATGCCCAGTTATCCGTATTGTTAGGAATAGAAAATAGCCTGGGGTTCAACCATAACCATAAGAAGGCAACCGCTAATACAGGCAGACTCCACCACAATAGCCATTTTATGCTCCATACCGACAACAAAATAACTGGCAGGCCAGTAATTGCTCGGCTCCAAACGCTCAAGGGGTTTGCATGACGCCGCCAGGCCTGCTCATCCATACCCATCAATCTTACGAAGACATTGCCATCTTGTTGCATTTTCATTTAGTCCGGTTAGACAAAAAAGGAACTGCTCGAGTATATCTAACTATAGGTTTGAAACCGAAGCACTTATAACCCTCTAATATATGAGAAAATGAATAGCAGGGGTATTTGGCAAGCAAGTATCACAGTCCTATTCACAGCATCTGCTATTCTTTTAGAGAGTAAAAATAGCATGGGAGAAGTGGTGAAGACGGGATATTCCACTTTAATTAGCATTTTGTTAATGCTCTTTTCATGCCTAGCCTCTGCCAATCAGGTTATCAAGGTGGATGATACGCACAGCTATAACCTTACTCACCAGGTAGAATATCTATTAGATAACGATTTTACGCTAGATATCCATTCAGCCCCTGCCTCCCAACAGTGGCAAAATATTGCCAAGGACAATATTAACTTTGGGTTTATTAATTCTGCCCTATGGTTGCGTTTTAAAATTCAAACCAAACAAGCCAACCATTATATTCTTAATATCCCCTACCCACTATTAGATTACATTGATCATTACAGTTTTATAGACGGCATCATGCAGCCCACTATTTATACCGGTGACAACAGGAATTTTAATAGCCGCGCTATCGATCATATTAATTTCACTTTCCCCTATACTCTCACCGCCAATCAGGTTCTTAATGTTTACCTTCGCATTAACACACAAGGCGCCAATGAAGTTCCCCTTTGGTTTTCGTCAAAAGACATCTATATAAATGAGAACGATGACAACATCTTTATTCGAGGTTGGGGCTCCGGAATTATTTGGCTGATATTATTTTATAATTTATTTATTTACCTGGCCATTCGTGATCGAGTGTATGCATTTTATGTTCTAAATGCGTTTGCCCTGCTTACAACATCTTATGCCTTTGATGGTTCTTTATTTAAATTTTTATGGCCTAACGAACCGGCCATTAACAATTATGCCTTCCCTATATTCAACGGCCTCATTTTGGCCACCAGCCTGCTTTTCATGATGGAGTTACTGCAAATATTTAAGAAAAAATCCTGGTATCGGCAATACTTTTTAGGGCTATTAATCACCACCTCTGCTTATCCCTTTATGGCGGTAATTCTGCCCTATTCCATCATCGTCCCCATTGAAGTTTTTTCGGCCATTATCGTTAACATATCGGCGATTATTCTGGGCATTCACCTTTCCCTTAGAGGTGATAGAACCGCCATCTACTTTACTTTTTCTGTTGGATTTTTTCTCATGGGGCTTGTCTGCAACAACTTAAAAAGTCTGGGTTTATTACCTACCAATTTCTTTACTCAACATGCATATCAACTGGGTTACTTCATTGAAATGATCGTATTATCTCTGGCATTGGCCCAGAGGATAGATAAATCCAGACGTGAAAATTTAAACTCACAAAAAGAAAGCATTAAAAATTTAAGGCTCTATAAAAACTTATACAACGACTCCGTTACCGGGAACTTTCAGATTGATAAAAACGGGAAAATAGTCTCGGTCAATTCCGCTTTTGCCCAGCTAGTGGGATTCCCTTCTATTCAATCTTTAATGGATTCAACCCTTGCCGATAATTTATCAGCCCTTATTCATAACCCTGAAGCGCCCGCTAAAATAGTAGAACTAATGCAGAAAAAAGGCAGCCTAGTAGACTTTGAGGAAAAAATAGTACACCAGGGCGGCAATACAATCTGGGTGTCTTTGTCTATGAGACCGGTAAAGGATAATGAAAACAACACAGAATATTATGAAGGAGCCTTACTGGACATCAGTGAGCGTAAAGAAAATGAAACCCTAAGGGAGCAAGCACTAAAGGACCGAATGGCCTCTATGGAGCAATTGATTGTGGGTATTTGTCATGAATTAAATACTCCACTGGGGTCCACCATGACAGCCCTTAGTCACATAAGGGATCTCACTACACGTTTAAATGACGACTACCATCAAAAGTTACTTACCCGAAATACTTTTCAAGATGTGGTCACCCAAGAAATGGAAGCATTAAACCTGGCCGAAGCTAATCTGCGTAGAGTGGGTAACCTTATACGTCAGTTTAAGCTCAGTTCCATTCATGAATTTGGCTTTGAAATAGGTGAAGCGTCTTTTAAAAAACGCATTGAGTCAGCGCTTAAAGAGCTTCAACAAACCATCAACCAAGAAAAAGTAGTGGTAGATATCCAATGTGACAGTGGAATAGTTATTTCAAGCTATCCAAAGGCCATCAGTGAAATCATCAAACAATTAGTTGGCAACAGTCTCGATCACGCCTTCAGAGATACCCAAGACAAGCACATAACTATAAAGGTCGAATTAAATGAAGGCACCATTAGCCTGGAATACCGGGATAACGGCAGAGGCTTGTCGGAACAAAGTAAAAAGGAATTATTTAACCCTTTTTACACCACCATGCGCGGCCTAAATGGCAAGGTAGGCTTGGGCATGTATTTAACCTTTAATATTTTAACGCAATTGCTAAACGGGAGTATTGAGCTTGGGGATACCCAAAAAGGCTTTTATCTAAAGGCCCTCTTTCCTAACACTATTGCCCCTAAAGACACTAAGCCTGAGAATATAAACAAACTAGGGAGTAACATCCCCCCCTAATGTACTGACCACCTCGGTTTTATAAAACTCTAAAAACTGACCTTCACTCAATGGTTTGCTGTAATAATAGCCTTGCACATAATCGCATTCACTGCTTATTAAAAATTCTAACTCAGCCTCACTTTCAACACCCTCTGCTACCACGGTTAATTTTAATGCATGAGCCATGGTAATGATGGCCGATATTATCGCTCTCACTTCAGGTTCACGATTACTTTGAACAATGAAGGCTCGATCAATTTTTAGAGTATCAACCGGAAATTGTCGTAAAAAACTTAGCGAGCTGTAGCCGGTTCCGAAGTCATCAATGGCTAACGCCACCCCCATTTTTTTAATATCCAACAAGGTTTGACGATTACTATCTTCCGCTGACATCAACACTGACTCGGTAATTTCAAGGGTTAAAAATTCAGCTGCCAGCTGAGTTTCCTGCAGGGCCTGCTCCACCAATTTAGCCACATCCTGGCGTTGAAACTGCACACTGGATACGTTGACGGATACTTTGAAATTGCCAATACCCAATTCAGCCCAAGCCTTGGCTTTCCTGCAGCTTTCAAATAACACCCACTTGCCCATTTCCAGGATCATACCGGTTTCTTCGGCCAAACCAATAAAGTCATTAGGGGGGATAAGCCCTCTTTGCGGATGCATCCAACGCACCAGCGCCTCCACTCCATAAAACCCTCTGGATTGAATATTAACCTGGGGCTGAAAATGCAAAATAAGCTGATTTTTTTTAATTGCCGTATGCAATTCACTCTCACGCTTAACCCGATTTATAATGGCTACATTCATCGATTGCATGAAAAACTTATAGGTATTACGCCCTGCACTTTTAGCGTTATACATGGCAATATCCGCACACTTAACCAGGCCCTCAATATCCAAGGCGTCCGCCGGATACATGGCAATGCCAATACTGGTGGAAACATAAAACTGGTGATCTTCTATCTTAAAAACCGTTTCCATGGCCTTTATAATTCGCTGCGCCACCACACTGGCATCCACATGATTGTGCAGATGCGGTAACACAACCGTAAATTCGTCCCCGCCAAGCCGCGATACTAGGTCCAGGTCCTGAGTCACGTCATCTTTACCTATGGTGTCTTCTTCTCGCAGAGTGGTGGATATTCTGGCCGCAAAGCTTTTTAACAGTAAATCCCCCACTTCATGGCCTAGGTCGTCGTTAATGGTTTTAAAATTATCCAAATCTAAAAACAACAGTGCCAGTGTTTCTTTTTTACGTTTTGCCGATGCCAGGTTATTGCTCAATAGATATTGAAACATACGCCGATTGGGTAAACGCGTTAGGCTATCATGGTAGGCCATGAACTGAATTTCTTGTGCCGATTTTTTTAATTTATCCGACATAAGATTAAA
>ERZ1027231.350-NODE-350-length-14379-cov-194.588593_pt1 | contig 14379 bp, 11 predicted proteins | sample MGYA00520866_ERZ1027231 | MGnify/ENA primary metagenome ERZ1027231 (study PRJEB33311, sample SAMEA4378411) | marine metagenome | biome: Marine biome; feature: Fjord; material: Water | collected 2014-07-20T08:00:00Z/2014-07-... | depth 75 m ...
CAAAAGAAGTAATGAAAAGGGTGTATCTGAATAATAGGCGCTATTGTAGCGATTGGAGGGGGGAATGTCAGGTTATAAGCCCCCGCATTCATTATAGATGGAAACATCTAGTCATGTCGTGTTCCGCTCACATCTAAATCAAACACCACAATACTTAGAACGATTGGTATCAGGACAAGTGTATCTATGGCTAATGTTAATGGGGTAATCACTGCCTTGCCCGCATATAGTAAACCTTCATTTTTCCCCTTAATGGCAACCTTGTAACCATTTTCAAACTGGGTCATTGGGATACTACTATCAGCCTTATAGCGAGTCCCTGATATATAACGACTCAACATAATTATATCTTTGCCCCTAGACTCAATGATCCCAGTCCCATTACTCCCGAATCCTAATTGCTCTAGTGACACTCGTTTACTTTCAGAAAGTTTTGATTTATCAGCTCTTAATGAAAATCGACCAGATATCCTATTATCAAAATAAATCTTAAACTGGTCAAAAGACAAACTAAAATCATACTCACTACTAATTTGAAATGCTTTATACATTTCAGGCTTTACTTTAAATAAATAATTATATTTTTTGCCTACAGCAACAACTTCATGCTTACCTTCTACAAGATAGAAGCCGACTATTGTCTCGTCATATACAGGTGCATGGCTCCACATTTTGGAAGTCGCACACCCTGCTAGCAACACGCTAGTTAAAATTAATATCAGCTTCATTTATCCCTCCAAAGATAATTAAAATTTCAAATAATATCTAATATGCAGACCAACATTAGATAAAAACCAATTTTTCGAGCCTTACGCTTGTCATTAACAAGCACTTATTCCGATAGCATATATCCTTAATTCCCGCAATCCAAGGTTCTTACAGACAGCACCCCATCCATTTTTGCCCTACTCTTACATCAAGCGTACAATGCGCCCCAATTCGAACAAACACCCAGCAGTACGGTAAATAAGCAATGGCCAGATCCAAAACCAGCAAAAAGTGGTTAGATGAACACGTTAACGACCCATACGTTAAACGCGCTCAAATCGACGCCTACCGTTCTCGCGCCAGCTATAAGCTGATCGAAATTAACGAAAAAGACAAAATCATTCGCCCTGGCATGATCGCCATGGATCTAGGTTCAGCCCCCGGTGGTTGGTCTCAAATCATGGCCCCTTGGGTGGGCGATAAAGGCCGTACTATTGCGTCGGATATTCTGCCCATGGATTCACTGGCTGATGTAACCTTTATACAAGGTGACTTTACTGAAGAGTCGGTATTTGATGAGATCATGGCATCCATCAACGGCGAGCCTGTTGATGTGGTGGTGTCTGATATGGCGCCAAACCTTAGTGGGGTGAATGCCACTGATCAGTACAGCTCTATGTACTTGGTTGAATTAGCCTTGGATATGGCCCGTCAGGTACTGAAGCCCGGTGGCAGTTTTTGCGCCAAGGTATTCCAAGGTGTGGGCTACGAAGAGTATTTAAAAGATGTGCGCACTTCATTTGATAAAGTGTTGATTCGTAAACCCGATGCATCCCGTGCCCGTTCACGTGAAGTGTATCTTGTGGCTAAAGGCTTTAAGGGCCAGTAGACTTTACGAAGTGATCGCGCAGAAACTGCGCTCGTACGAGTTCATAACATCTTAACGTCACACCGTACGAGCTCACTTTGTGAGCGATAAAGTTTAAATGACCCCAATCATTGTTAATGATCTACCCAACCCAAGTGGACGTGTTTAACTAAAATGGCAAGTATCGGCACCCACTACATATTAACTGCCATAGGCGGCGCCAAAGCAAAAGGCATTGATACTAAAGCCCTGCTTAAAAAATTCCGTATCCCTGAAAAACCGCTTAAAGACCCTAAAGCCCGCTTTGGTGTTGATTTAGTGGCGCGCTTGTATTCTGGTGTGGCCGAAGAACTCAACGATGAGTTTATGGGCTTTACCGAAAAACCCATCAAACTCGGTACCTTTGCGTTAATGGCTGACTACGTGAGCCATTCCAGTACCCTGGAAGAACTGCTGCAAAAAGCCATTCGCTTTTACAATCAAATTACTGATGAAGTGCAAATCTCATTAGAGATAGAAGACGATCATGTGTATTTCACCAGTGAATTTCGCCGCCCTGAACTAGACTTCGAGCATTTTTACATCGAGTACTGGCATGTCATCTGGCATCGATTTGCCAGCTGGTACATTGGCAAACCCATTAAATTATTGGGCTGCTATATCAATTACACCCCGCTAGACGCTGAAGAGTTTGAGGTTTTATATCGCTGCCCCACTCACTTAAAAAGTAAATACAATCGCCTGGTGTTTCATAAAAAATATTTGCAAGAACCCTTGGTAAGATCCCACGGTGATTTACAAGTATTTTTAAAGCGAGCACCTATCGACATGCTGACCATTCCCGGTGAAGACACCAGCTTAACCGCCCGCATTAAACAGATGCTCGACCCTAAGCCGTTTAAAGAAAATGATATTTTGCTATTGCCTTCATCCGACAAATTGGCCAAACAGCTGGAAATGAGCGAGCAAACCTTACGCAGAAAACTCAGCGCTGAAGGTATTAGCTACCAGCAAATTAAAGATAACCTACGCTACAACCTTGCCAATCAATTATTGCGCAACGGTAGTATTAATATCGCATCAATTTCTAAGCAATTAAACTTCAGCGAACCAAGGGCCTTTACCCGTGCCTATAAACAGTGGGCAGGCATTACACCTAAAGAGTACCGCATTCAAAAAAGAGATCGAAAAGCCATTTAGTCCTCTGGTTTTCACCTACACTGGTATATACATCTGTTGATTGATTTGTCGGGTCGTAGGGTTATGAAGCTGCTTTATTCCGTCACTCTTGCTTTAGGGCTTGCGTTAAGCCTAAACAATCTAGCCTGCGAGCAACCTATTAACGTTCGTATTGGGGTGGTGCCATGGACATCCGCCGACCTTTCTCAAGTTTGGGCAAAAGAACTCACCGCTCACCTTAAAAAATACTGCGTTCACCCTCAATTTAGCAGCGCTAACAACTTCAAACATTTCATAGAAAAAGCGGTGGGCAATCAATTTGATATGATTGATGTGCCACCCCACATTGGCAGCTACTTAATGAAACATCATGGCTTTAAAGCGGTTTCGTTAGAAGACTGGAAAGCGGATTTTTTAATCATTAGCCAGGTATCAGACAAGGTTCAAACACTAGCCGATTTAAAAGGGGAAACGGCCATTCTGCCCGACCCACTTTCTTTGGTCAGCATGATCAGTGCGCCCATACTAAAAGCTCAAGGCATCACCATTGAACACACCAGCAGTAATAGCGATGTATTGAGTAAAATCATGCGGGGCAAGTATTCAACCGGGGCGATCATCTCCCCTTTATTAAACTCACTAACATCCATTGTCAGTCATAAATTATCAGTTATTCATACCATCAAGCATGAATCTCCTGGGCTATTACTTAGCCGTGATCAGTTTAAGCCTGAGCATGATAAAGCCATCCTATCAGCCCTTAAGGAATTTGATTACGGTAATAAAAAATTATGGCAAAAATGGCTACCCACCACTCCAGAACGCATTAGCGATATTCACGCTCATCAACAGCCATATGTTAAACAATTAGAAGCATTGGAATACTAGTTGTTATCCATCAATCCCACCTTTAAACTTTATCGACAGCAACCTTCTGTATTACTTCCAAAGGAATACCATTAATAAGGTGCACCTGCCTTTAATATTCGATTTTTACTAACAGGGATGTTTACACAATTAAAATACCTACTGAACTTTTGAAAGCCAATACAACAATTACGAACTAAAAATGCACCAAATACATTCGATATTTATAATACCGCCCCAATTTAAATCAACATTAAGAGAAATCATGAGAGGTGACTGAGCAATACTAAGTCTTCATCACGACTTTTCACTTGGCACCTAACTTGCAAAATCTATGTGCAGGGTAATCTTGGTTAACAGCCAAACTTAGGTGAGAGATCACAAGCCTGAAAAAATTTGAAATAGTATAGCTAGGGTTCCGACTTAATTAAGTGCTGGTCCGAGAGCTATCGACCTCTTCTTCTCTTAAGTGATAAGGAAAAGGTTACACGGCGGGATAAAAGCCCGGGAGAATCAATTGGCATTAGCCAAGATTACTCGTATGTAACCTTAAATCACTTGAGAGAGCCCAATGAAAAAACTTACCACCAGCTTTTTATTAAGCGCATCACTCGTTGTAGGGGCATTAAGTACGCCTGTAGTTCACGCCAAAGAAGACTTTAAAGTTTGCTGGTCTATTTATGTGGGTTGGATGCCTTGGGAATATGGCAGCCAATCTGGCATTGTTAAAAAATGGGCTGACAAGTACGACATTAATATTGATGTGGTTCAATTCAATGATTACGTAGAGTCAATGAATCAGTATACCGCAGGCGAATTCGACGCTTGCACCATGGCGAACGTTGATGCGTTAACCATTCCAGCTGCAGGCGGTGTTGATTCAACTGCACTGATTGTTGGTGATTTCTCTAACGGCAACGATGCTGTAATTCTTAAAGACGGAAAATCAATAAAAGACATAAAAGGCCAAAATATTAACTTGGTTGAATTAAGTGTGTCTCATTATCTGCTTGCTCGCGGGCTAGAAAGTGTTGGTTTATCTGAAAGAGATGTAAAAGTTGTTAACACATCTGATGCTGACCTAGTAGCTGCTTTCACCACTAAAGACGTAACAGCCGTTGCCACATGGAATCCATTGGTGAGTGAAATACTGAACATGCCTAAGGCAAACAAAGTATTTGATAGCTCAAACATTCCTGGTGAAATCATTGACACCTTAATTGTAAATACCAAAACCTTAGAAGAAAATCCAAAGCTGGGTAAAGCGTTAGTCGGTGCTTGGTATGAGATCATGGCTGAAATGGAAAAAAGTGCAGCTGTTCGTGAACACATGGGTAAAGCCTCAGGCACTGACCTAGCGGGTTTTGAAGCGCAGCTTGCTTCAACCAAAATGTTTTACAGCGCAAAAGATGCGGTTAAATTTGTTAAAAGCCCAGCCCTTAAAAACACCATGCAATATGTTGCAGAGTTTTCCTTTGATCACGGCTTACTTGGCGATGGAGCACCAGATGCAGGTGTAATCGGCATTGAAACCCCAGCCGGGATTTACGGTGACAAAAACAACATTAAGTTACGCTTTGACGCCAGCTACATGGATATGGCTGCTAAAGGTAAGTTGTAATTTAACGTTAACCTCATAATAAAAAAAATACGCATAAAAATAAAAAATGAAACAACAAGGACGTTGTTTTAATTTTTACCTTTATTTAAATTTCTATAACCCCTGTTAATTGCGAGAGCCCCATGAAACGTTGGATAAATATAAAGCCCTCAAAGCCTCTGGCGATTGCATTGGGGATCATACCGTTTTTCTTATTAATGATTTTGTATCAAGTGGGATCAGAATCTCGAAAAGCTGAAAACCCGCAAGACAAATTACTGCCTAGCGTTAGCCAGTTTCAAAGTGCTATAGACCGACTAGCATTCAACCCCAGTAAGCGCACCGGTGAATTTGTATTCTGGCAAGATACAGCAAGCAGTTTAAAACGACTTTTAACGGGCGTGGCCTGCGCCGCATTTATCGGATTAATTTTAGGCTTGATCACTGGTGCAATCCCATTAATTGGAGCAAATTTAAACCCAGTTATTACTGCCATATCATTAATCCCCCCTATGGCTGTTTTGCCCCTATTATTTATCGTATTTGGTTTAGGTGAATTATCTAAAGTGATGCTAATCATTATTGGTATCACCCCATTCTTGATTCGTGATTTATACCAGCGCACAAAAGACATACCGCAGGAACAGCTCGTCAAAGCTCAAACCCTGGGAGCTAATTCTTTTCAATTGATTATCCGCGTATTACTGCCGCAAGTATTGCCAAGGTTGATGGACGCCTTACGTTTAAGTTTAGGTACTGCTTGGTTATTTTTAATTGCAGCCGAAGCCATAGCTGCCACGGATGGGTTAGGTTATCGCATATTCTTAGTTCGCCGATATTTATCTATGGATATTATTTTGCCTTATGTGGCTTGGATTACCTTTTTAGCCTTTGTTCTAGATTGGTTATTGGTTAAAACCAGTAAAAAAATATTCCCTTGGTATCACGCAGCGAAATAGAGGTCTTTATGGACATAGAAAAAAATCAAATCGAATTTCGCCACGTAGAAAAATCCTACGGTGACAATCTCGTATTAGAAAACATTAACTGTGAAGTCAAAAAGGGTGAATTCATCACCATGGTGGGCACATCCGGCTGTGGCAAAAGTACATTCTTGAAAATGCTATTGGGCATCGAATCTCACACCAAGGGAACAGTTCTATTAGATGGCCAACCCATTATTGATGAACCGAGCCCTGATCGTGGCATTGTGTTTCAAAAGTATTCGGTTTTTCCACATTTAACGGTACGTGAGAATGTGGCCATTGCTAAAGAATTTGAAAAAAGCACATTACTGGGTCGTTTGTTTGGCAACAAACGCAAGCTTGCTTTAGATGAAGCGGATAACTGGCTAGAAGCGGTTGGACTACTGCCAGCTAAAAATAAGTACCCACATGAATTATCCGGTGGCATGCAACAACGATTAGCCATTGCGCAAGCCTTAATCAAGCACCCAAAAGTTTTGTTATTAGATGAGCCTTTTGGTGCGCTTGACCCAGGCATACGTAAAGACATGCACAAACTGGTATTAGAGCTTTGGAAAAAATATGAGCTAACCGTATTTATGGTTACCCATGACCTAGACGAAGGGTTTTACCTTGGTACCCGATTATGGGTTTTTGATAAAACTCGACACGACCCCCACGCACCTCATCGTTACGGCAGCACCATTACGTTTGATTTGCCGGTGGGGAAAACCGACAAAGAAAGTTTAAAAGAAATTGAAATGTCATTAACGCTCGAACAAAAAATAGCGTAATGAGGAGCCCCATGAGTACTACGCAAAACCACACATTAAACAGCATCACACAGGATCAGGTGTATCAAACCACCATTCCCGGTGCGAGCCATTGGTCCACCATGATCCGCAAGGGGACACAACTTCGCCTAAAAGATATTGAAGGCGGTGCCAATGTGGGCATGTTGTTCTTTAACCCTTATCAATTATCCGAAAAATACAATGCCCCTGACACTTTAAAATGTCAGCACACATTTAAGCTTACCAAGGGCCATTGCCTGTACAGTGAAATGGGCCGTATTTTTTGCTCAGTGATTGATGACAGTTTTGGTTGGCATGAAACAATGTGCGGTACATCGCACCCTGAACACATTACTGAAAAATGGGGCCAGCGCGATTATCAGAATCATCAAAACAACTGGCAACAAAATGGTTTTGATGGATTTTTAGTAGAGCTAGCAAAATACGATTTATACAAACAAGACCTTTGTTCAAATGTAAATTGGTTCAGTGAAGTATCAGCCGATGTGGAAGGTAAACTGGCACTGACCCGCACCAGCCAAGCAGGTGACGAAGTGGTATTACGTTTTGAAATGGATACCCTGGTGGTCTTACACACCTGCCCCCACCCATTAAGTGAAGTAAATGAATATCCAAACAAACCTGTTGCTATCACGTTAACCCAAGCCGAAGCCATGATGCAAGATGATGAATGTTTGAATCATTGCAGTGAAAACCGTCGCGGCTTTGAAAACAATGCTTTGTACCATTTTGGTTTGTAAGGAATATCCCAATGATTAAAGAAAGCCAATTAAAGGCAAAAGACGCATATTTTTCAGAATCCGTTGATGCAGGCGATTACTTCATTTATCAAATTAGTGCCGGTGATACCATTCGTATTGTGGATACTGAAGGCAACCAAGCGGCTGACACCTTATTTTACAACGCTAATGATGTCAGCGAGCGTTACAGCGCCATGGACACTATTCGTGAACAAGGGGCCTTGTATTTAACCTGCGACTCCATGTTAAAAACCAATCTTAATCAAGACATGCTTGAAATTGTGGCTGACACCTGTGGGCGTCACGATACTGTGGGTGGTGCTTGCGCGACCGAATCCAATACAGTGCGTTATGATTTAGAAAAACGCTGCATGCACGCATGTCGTGACAGTTGGATGCTGGCCATTCAAGAAAACGAAATGTATGGATTGACCAAGTCTGACATCACTCACAACATTAATTTTTTCATGAATGTACCTGTAACCCAAGAAGGTAAATTAACCTTTGAAGATGGTATCTCAGCGCCGGGCAAGTACGTTGAATTAAAAGCCAAGATGGACACCTTGGTGCTTATTTCTAATTGCCCTCAATTAAATAATCCGTGCAATGGCTACAACCCGACTCCTATTGAAGTATTGGTTTGGTCTTAATTAGTTTGCCTTAATCTACTGATGTTAGATTTATTATAGCTAGGTGCTTGCACTTCTAATCGGGACGGCCTGATTAGTATTCTAAAACGGGACGACCCGAAAGCAGGAATTCATTATGTTTAATACGATTTTAATTGCTAATCGCGGCGCCATCGCCACCCGTATTATTCGAACCCTTAAACAACTTGGCATTCAATCCATTGCGGTGTATCACCAAGCTGATAAAGATTCTTTACATGTACAGCAAGCCGATATTTCTGTGTGCTTGGGTGAGGGCACGGTGGCCGACACCTATTTGAATATTGATGCCATCGTCAAGATCGCCAAGCAACACAATGCACAAGCCATTCACCCCGGTTACGGATTTTTAAGTGAAAACACACAATTTGTCAGTGCTTGTGAGGATAACAACCTGGTCTTTATTGGTCCCACCACTGCACAAATGGAATTATTCGGTTTAAAACACCTAGCCAGAGAAGCGGCCGAGCAAGCCGGCGTCCCCCTCGTACCAGGCACCCCACTTTTAACTGAGCAAGAAGATGCCATTTCTTGGGCTAATAAAATTGGCTACCCAATCATGCTTAAAAGCACCGCCGGTGGTGGCGGCATCGGCATGCAGGCTTGCCATAATGATGGCGATTTAAATAATGCTTGGGAGAGTGTGAAACGCTTAGGGGCCAGCTATTTTTCAAATGACGGTGTATTTCTAGAAAAACTGATTCAACACGCCCGTCATATTGAAGTACAAATTTTTGCCGATGGTAAAGGCACCGCCGTCAGCTTTGGTGAACGGGATTGCTCAGCTCAACGACGCAACCAAAAAGTGGTTGAAGAAACCCCTGCCCACAACATCAGCAATGACATCCGGAAGCAGCTGCATAACACCGCCGAGCAATTAATGGCCTCCGTTCAGTATCGCAATGCAGGTACAGTTGAATTTATTTACGATGATACCGATAACAAATTTTATTTTTTAGAAGTGAATACCCGTTTACAGGTGGAACACGGTATTACAGAACAAGTGTGGGGCATTGACCTGGTTGAGTGCATGGTTAAACAAGCTGCAGGTGAACTGGGCGACTTACATGAAATAAAAAATGCACTTACCCCTTCTGGTCACAGTATTCAAGCCCGCGTATACGCTGAAAATCCTGCGCAAGATTTTATGCCCAGCAGCGGTTTATTATCAAATGTTACTTGGCCCCAAGACGAAGCTTATCGCATAGACAGCTGGATCGAATCCGGCATTGAAGTGCCTGCCCTGTTTGATCCCATGATTGCCAAAGTGATTGCCACGGCAGGCGATCGCCAAACCGCTATTAAAAAATTAGAAGCCGCATTAAGCAAAAGCGTTATTTACGGCATTCAAACCAACAAAACTTATGTGCAAGGTATTTTAAATGGCCCCATGAGCAATGACGGCCAGTTATTTACCAATGACCTCGCCAGCTTCCAGATTGAAAGCCAAAGTTTTTCGGTGTTAAGCGGTGGCACACAAACCACCATTCAAGATTTTCCGGGCCGTCAACATCATTGGAATGTGGGTGTGCCTCCTTCAGGCCCAATGGATGCGTTAAGTTTCCGACTGGCCAATCAACTGCTGGGCAATAGCACTGACGCAGCGGCATTAGAGATTACGTTAAATGGTCCTACTTTAAAATTTAACACCCCCTGTCATGTGGCCGTTGTGGGAGCACATTTTAAAACCACACTGGATGGCAAACCTGTGGCCATGAACGAAGTAATTGCCATTGATGCCAATCAAGTATTGTCCATTGGTAAAATCACTGAACACGGCGCGCGTTGCTATTTAGCGGTATCCGGTGGCATCCAATGCCCTAATTATCTGGGCTCTAAATCCACCTTTACCCTAGGTCAATTTGGCGGGCATGTGGGCCGCGCACTGCGCACCGGTGACGTTTTAGAATTAAACCCTCAGCCATTAACAAACACCACAGCCCAACAAACACTGACACCACTTAATCACATAGTGACCCCTGAAGTGACTCAGCTTAGAGTCATTTATGGTCCCCACGGTGCCCCTGACTTTTTTACCAAAGATGACATCGAAGCATTTTTTAATCACACCTGGGAAGTACATTACAACTCGTCACGTACCGGTGTACGTTTAATTGGACCCAAACCAAAGTGGGCTAGAGAAAGTGGTGGTGAAGCAGGTATGCACCCCTCTAATATTCACGATAATGCTTATGCGTTTGGCACCGTAGACTTTACCGGTGATATGCCTGTGATTCTTGGACCTGATGGCCCATCTCTGGGCGGCTTTGTTTGCCCTGCCACAGTGATCAGCGCGGATCTTTTCAAACTGGGCCAGTTAAAAGCGGGCAGTAAAATTCAATTTATAGCCGTAACTCATAAGCAAGCGGTTGAATTGGAAAAAACTCAGACGCTAAACATTCACGATTTAATTGTTGACCCATTAAGCGTACCAGCTATTGACATATCAGCCTTGCCTGACCCCAAAGTTCACCAAACCTCAATTGGGGAAGATGATGTGGTTTGCCGCTTAGCCGGCGATCATTTTTTATTGGTAGAGCTGGGCCCACTAGAGCTGGATATTCCAAGACGCTTTAAAGTGCACGCCCTAATGTTGTGGATAGAAAAATATAAAGCGGATAATCAACTAACCGGTTTAAGAGAGCTCACTCCAGGTATTCGTTCACTGCAAATTCATTTTGATTCGCAGAAAATTTTTTTAGCCGAACTCACCAGCATTATTGATCAAGCTTGCGAATACGTGGCCACATCTGAAAACTTAACCCTGCCGTCTCGTACTGTGTATCTGCCCCTTAGTTGGGATGATGCCGCTTGCCAACTGGCCATTGAAAAATACATGCAATCGGTTCGTGCAGATGCCCCTTGGTGCCCAAGCAATCTAGAATTTATTCGCCGCATCAATGGCTTAAAAGACATACAAGCGGTAAAAGATACCGTGTTTGATGCCAACTATTTAGTGATGGGTTTAGGAGACGTTTACCTAGGCGCTCCCGTAGCCACACCGTTAGACCCAAGGCACAGATTGGTCACCACAAAATACAATCCAGCAAGAACTTGGACCGCCGAAAATTCGGTGGGGATTGGCGGCGCGTACATGTGTGTTTACGGTATGGAAGGCCCTGGAGGTTATCAATTTGTAGGGCGCACTTCACAAATGTGGAACCGTTATCACACCACTGATAATTTTACGCAACCTTGGTTATTGCGCTTCTTTGACCAAATTAAGTTTTATGAAGTTTCACCTGAAGAACTCAGTGAAATTCGAGAACAATTACCCAAAGGCCAAACCCGTATCCGCATTGAAGAAACTCAGTTTAGCCTAAATGAATACCAAGCCTTCTTAGAAGAAAACACATCCGAAATAACTGAATTTGTTGATGCCCGCGAACATGCCTTCGACGAAGAACTGGCTCGTTGGAAACGAGATGGGCAACTGACTTACGAACAAGCTGATGAAGCGCTGATTGAAGAAGATGAGTTTGTTGTGCCTGAAAACTGCAATGTGGTGGACAGTCCTGTTTCAGGCAGTGTATGGCAATGCAAGGTAAAAACAGGGGATGCTGTACAAGCGGGAGATGTTCTCATGGTTTTAGAATCCATGAAAATGGAAATTGAAATACATGCCATCAGCAGCGGTACGGTTCACTGCGTTCTAAAAGAGCAGGGCCAGTCTATTCAATCTGGACAATCATTGGTTTTGATTGAAGAAACATAAGTAATAAACAATAAGACTGACTAATCAGAATTAACAGACAGAATTTAAAGTAGGAATGTAAAACATGTTTAACTTAAATATTACCGCACTTAAAAATGCCTATAAAAACAATGACACCACTCCAAAAGAACTGATTCATAAATTACGTGAACAAGCTCTGACTCAAAAAGAATACAACACATGGATCACGCTATTAGAAGTATCTCAATTAGATGAATATTTGAGCTATTTAGATTCAAAAAATATCGACGAGCTTCCCCTTTATGGTGTGCCATTTGCCATTAAAGACAATATTGATTTAGCTGGTGTTCCCACCACTGCCGCTTGCCCTGATTTTGAATACACCCCTACGGCCAATGCCTTTGTAGTGAATCAATTAATTAAAGCGGGGGCTATCCCTTTAGGTAAAACCAACCTAGACCAATTTGCCACCGGTTTGGTAGGCATGCGCAGCCCCTATGGTGAAGGGGTGAACGCATTTAATACGGATTACATTTCCGGTGGGTCCAGCGCCGGTTCTGCGGTCAGCACAGCATTAGGACAAGTCAGTTTTGCCCTGGGCACCGACACAGCAGGCAGTGGTCGTGTACCGGCGGCACTCAATAATTTAATTGGCCATAAACCCACAAAAGGCTTATTCAGTAATACAGGATTAGTGCCTGCTTGCTTAAGCCTAGATTGCATCACCGTATTTGCATTAAATACCCAGGACGCAGCATTGGTGACTCACGTTGCTGGACAATACGATACAAAAGACAGCTATGCCCGTAAAAACCAACCGGATAATTTACTGCGCTATTTTGAACCTGCCCTACCAAAAGATTTTACCTTTGGGGTACCGTCTGAATTAGAATTTAATGACAATGCAGAGACTCAAGCCTTGTTTGAAAAAACCGTATCTAAACTAGAAAACTTAGGTGGACAAAAAGTCGAAATCGATTTTTCGCCTTTTGTCACGGCCGCAAAATTATTATACGAAGGCCCTTGGGTGGCTGAACGCTGGATTGCCACCAAGGATGTAAAACGTGAATCCATGTTACCGGTGATACAAACCATTATTGGATCCGCGGAAGGAAAAACCGCAGCCGATGCTTTTAGTGCACAATACGAATTGCAATCTTACAAAAAAATATGTGATGCACAAGTGAACTCAGTTGACTTTATGTTAACCCCTACATGCCCCACACAATTTACCCGAGAAGAATTACGTGAAGAGCCTATCAAGTACAATTCTATTTTGGGGACATATACCAATTTTATGAATTTATTAGATTACAGCGCCACCAATATTCCTGTGGGCCTAACCAGTAACGGCGTAAGCTGGGGGGTGACTTTATTTAGCCATGCTTTTACTGATATGAAAATGCTGAGCTATGGCGGCGCATTACACCAAGCACTGGATTTACCACAAGGTACCAGTGATTTCCCATTACAAAAATTTGAAGAGACAGCGGTACCCTCTCCAACATCACACATTAATGTAGTGGTATGTGGTGCCCATTTAGAAGGCTTTCCACTTAACTGGCAATTAACTGAGCGGGGCGCCACCTTAGTTGATAAAACCCAAAGTTCTGATCACTATCAGCTCTATGCGTTACCCGACGGTAAACGACCCGCTATGATCCGTGATGATGAACATGGAAAAGCCATTACAGTGGAAGTTTGGTCCATGCCAATGGAATTCTTTGGCTCATTTGTGGCAGGCATTCCTGCGCCATTGGGCATTGGCAAGGTTGAATTAGCCGATGGCAGTTGGCAGTGTGGTTTTATGAGCGAAGGCAATATTATAAGCGATGCAGTGAACGTGACAGATTTTGGTGGTTGGGCCGCTTATTTAGCATCTAAAGCGTAAATACTATGGATTCGAGTGAAGCGCTTATTTTGCATAAGCGCTTTTTTCGTTTAAGCACATACCTTTTCTTCATAGCTTTAGTTTTTATGGATCTCTTTCTTTATTCACTTCAGCTACTCAATTATTTCTAAAACGCCAAACTATCAGTTACATTTAATCTCTCACTATCACTCAAGATTTGACTCTATGCTTAAATATTCACTTTTTTTGTGAATTAAGCATCATCATCAATGGGCTCTCATAATAAATTGCTTCAAAGCAAGACGGCTTGAAACATTATGGTTATGCTAGGTTCAGTTTCCATTTTTATACTTATGTTTATTACATCATCGAGTTGAGGAATATCTATATGACGTTAATGCAAATGGTGTTCTGGGTAGTGGCACTACTGGGTAATGCACT
>ERZ1027231.351-NODE-351-length-14234-cov-19.739121_pt1 | contig 14234 bp, 2 predicted proteins | sample MGYA00520866_ERZ1027231 | MGnify/ENA primary metagenome ERZ1027231 (study PRJEB33311, sample SAMEA4378411) | marine metagenome | biome: Marine biome; feature: Fjord; material: Water | collected 2014-07-20T08:00:00Z/2014-07-... | depth 75 m ...
TTTCCTACAGAGGACTTTCACCTCATTAGTTCATGCCCATGCTGGGCGTACACAATAATATTAAATTCGCGCCCTGCGGCCGCCCGACGCTCATTCGTCGCGCGGTTTATATAGGGCGTTATACGAAATTATGAAAATTAAATATTCAGATAATGGTGAAATATCTCTAGAAGGCTCTCGAAGTGAATTAGAGCATCTTCATAATGATATTATTGGGATACTGGGTGCTGATAAACATGAGCTCATTGTTGATATTGAAAACTCATACGACCCAACACCGTACGATTACGCTGCAAATAAAATTGTTTTCAATGTATCGACTGAAAACTCCATTCAGATTGATGATGCATCGCTAAAGCTCAAGGGAACTAGAGAGTTCTTTAAGAATTTTGCACTGAATTTGCCTTTTGATATTGATGAAGTCCCATATCATATACATTACGACTACATTAGTTTTCCTGAATTTTTAAAAGAAGGATCGCCTGAAATAGTTATTGGGGCGACTTCATGAGAAATCGTATAACAAGGTTAGGCATGATCAGACGCAGTAGATTAGGCCGCCATAAGCAGGCCTTAAGGTTGTAGAAAAATAGAGCTCTCCCTTCAACCTAGAATCATTGTTTGGCTTGTGCTTGCCAATGATAAAAGTTTACCCGAAACCCATTCTAATATTATCATTTCAGTCACCACCATATTTAACGCGGTGACAACAATTCTGACACTTGGGTAGCATGAAGTTTAAATAACAACGCGATAGTAAAAAGCTCAACTCCCAGCTCAGATCTGTTCCGCAAGTTACATGCCATTCTATGCCGCGATAGCTAAAAAATGTACTACACTTATATTGTGATATATTATTTTTTCTGAGACGAATTTGGAATAACGTAGAAAGTTTTAATTGTTAAATAGAGTAATAAATATGGCCAGGTTTATTTGAAAAACGGTTTTCAATAAAGGTAAAAGTGCCTATGAAGTTAAAGAAAACTAAGGATTTTATATCCATTTCAGCTAAAGGGAATTTTGTACACTTAACAAAAATAATGATGTGCCATTGGGGTGGATTCTTGAAGTGCTTTAAAGGTCCTGTTCAACGATGGCGTTACGAACATTATTATTGGAACTGGCACTAGTTTCATGGTGCTCGTTCGCTGCAGCCGATTTCACTATTGATGTTGGAGAGTCTTTTACGCTCTCTGATAATGAGCTGATCTCTGTTAGCGGAAACCTGAATATTGCGGCAGGCGCAACCCTTAACGGAGGAGACGCCTCGATCAGTCGCGTCAGTGGCGACTGGATTAACCTTGGCCTTTATAATGCCAATACTCATATTTCCTATTTTACCGGCCTGGGCACGACCACCACCATAGGTGGCGATAATACCTTTTACGATTTTATTTTAGACCATGATGAAACTGATACTGCTAACAAAAAACTAAATTTTGAAGCGGGTTCCATTCAGAGTATCACCAATAGCTTAATCATTAATGGCCGCACAGACAGCAGTTTAATTGCCATCGCTTCAAGTATTCCCGGTAGCCAATATAACGCCTTTGAAATAGGCCGCGCTAAAAGTGTGGTGGTGGACTTTGTAGATGTGCAGGATGCGGTGGCGTTGAATGGTAATGTTGATGCGCTTAATTCTATTAATTCAGGCAATACTCTCGACTGGTTTGGAGCCGGTTCATTATTTGTTGATCAGTTTTGGCCGGTGACCAATGCCATTGGTGTTAGTTTTACTGATAACTGTTTGAGTGTTTTATTTACCAACCCGGTGACTGCGGTGTCGGGTAAAAATTTAACCATACGGGACTCCAATGATCTGGTAGTGGCCACCATCGCAGTTAACGATACTAGTCTTGTTTCTTTTGACGGCAGTATGGTGGTGTTAGAAACAGGAGTAACCCTATCACCTCAAGAAAACTACACCGCCCAACTGGATAGCGGTGCATTTGAATTAGCTAACAGCGTTACCTCTATCCCACCTGTTTCCACCGCTGTGTTTTGGCAATTTACAACTCTAGTTCCCGATTCCACCGACCCTAAAACGTTAGATTATGATAATGGCGTGGTGGCCATAGACGCTTTTACTGCAAACTTGTTAGACCCGGATGGTGACGGTGACCAAAGCGATTCGCTTTTAGCCGGATTAATTGCATCACAAGATAATGATGATGAAGAGCTGGGTTTTTCCGATATTAGCGGCCAGGTTGATGGGGCGCGGGTGACCCATAGTCTGGATATTCGCCGAGACGATGTTCGTCAGGAAACCTATATCGACACCAGTATTCCCGCAGACGGTAAACCGGAAATAATGTGGGATGTGGATGCCAATACCTTGGAGAAGGTGAATCTGGAAATTGTTCAAATTATTAATGATGGCACCAACGCCTCAGCGGATGTGACTCAAAAAACAGGATTACCCAAGGGAGACGATAATGCCCAGCTGGTAGACAGTGCTATCCCTCATCTTTCTGGCAACACGCTGGATGCAAATCACACCTTTAGGCTTTGGGGATTTAACGGCGGGGAATTTAAGGCGGTCACTCAAGAGATCACTACAGGTGTCAGTGGTTGGGAAGTCACCGATGCCGATTATATTCTGCCGCTGGATATTGGCGACAACATGGTGCTATTGCGGGGCTCCACTTCCTTGCCTTTGCCCATTGTGACGCCTGCCAGTATTCGTCTTACAAAAGTAGCCAATCGCAAAGAAATTTCTGTGGGTGGCATAGTGACTTATACCATTACCGCAGAAAATCTCACCACCACTACCCTGGCCGCGGTTAACGTCATTGATGATATTCCGCCCGGTTTTAAATATTACAAAGGTTCTGCCCATATTGACGGTGTTGCGGTGCAACCTAGCGGCATTGGACAGGGAATATTAACTTTTGATATGCAAAGCATTGATCCAGGTACCAGTAATATTAAAACATTGCGTTACCAGTTGATCGTAGGAACCGGGGTTAACCTGGGGAAATATCCTAACACCGCCGTGGCCGCCGCCCCGGGAGGTAATGCAAATGCCGCTTTGTCGGCGCCGGCAAAAGCCAGTGTTAACGTGGTGCCCGATGCCTTGTTTGACCTCTCTACTATTATTGGCAAGGTTTTTCACGACCGTAATGGCGATGGTTTCCAACAACCAGGTGAAGAACCCATTCCTTACGCAAAAGTGGTGAGTGCAACGGGCAAAATCATCACCACAGATATGAATGGTCAATACCATATGAGCGGCGTTAAAGCGGGTCGCGAAGCGATTCGTATTGATGAAAGAAGTTTGCCGTATGGTACTCACTTAACCACGCGAAGAGTGAAGATAGTGAATGTCAGCCCAGGCATTCCCGCCAAAGCCAACTTTGGCGTTCAATTGCCCAATGGGCAAAATGCTCAGCAACAAAAACTACGCATTGAACCATTAAATAACGTAAAACCATTATTGAATGTTGCGCTATCAAATGAAGCCCGCCTTAACCAAGAACAAACATCTCTATTTAATCCAGTGGCGTTTTATTTGTTTAGTAACTATGGAGTTTTCTTTGATACCTGGAGGCTAGAAATTTTAGAGCCTCTGACTAAACGCACTATTAAAACCTTTAATGGCAATAGAAATGAGTTTTTCAATGCTGTGATTTGGAGAGGGGAAACTGATGGTAATTACCCCTTAACCGCCAATAAACAATTGGCTTATCGCTTAACCGTCACCGATGACGAGGGTCGTATCGATAGTACTAATCTGAAAATGTTTTCTGTAAACCCCTGGAAAAAAGATATTAGTGGTGATGTGTTCCTAAGGCCAAGTGACACTTGGCTACATAACCAAAGCCGTCAGGATGCAACCAAGCAAAGACATATTTTCATTGATGGCCAGGGTGTTCAATTGTTTGGTGATGGTTACAACCACATTCGCATTAAACAGGACAGCCAGCCCCTATTAGACATGCCTGTTTTTTCTGATGGCCAAGTCAGTGCCAGCGACTTATTGGCCGATAGCTCAACGATAGACAAGACTGAATTGCCGGTGGCGCAATTAATTTTGCCCAAGGAAGTGATTTACATTGAGGCATTGTCTTTGGCTCAGGGTTTAAAATATGACCTTGTCCAAGGGGAAACACTGGCGGGCTATGCCAAGGGAGTAAATGGCCAAAGGGCAACAAGTCAATCAAGCGAACCACAAACAGTGGGTGCCACATTGGCTAGCATCCCCGATCACTATTATACCGTGCAATTACTCACCGGCAGAAGACTGCTAAACGTGCAGATGTTCCTTCATGACAAGGGCGTGTCTAGTGGCTCCATTGTTAAGGTCATTAGCAAGGGAGAGTACTGGTATGCGGGGTTACTGGGTTACTACCCGGATGCCGCGTCAGCTCAATTGGCTGCAAAAAAACTTAACCAAAAATACCCTGATATAAACCCCTGGGTTCGTTCTGTTTTTAGTCTTAAAAAAGTAGCGGTGCAGCAGTCCGAGTTATTGCCTGCTTGGCTAAGAACTAGAGAGAAAAAATCCAGGGAGCAAAAAAACACTATTTTAAAAGAAAAACCAATAACCATTGATCAAAAAGTTAAAGGGCTGGTCAATGACAAAAACCTAACAAACATTCAGGGCAAGCCCGCGTTTATTGTCGATAACCAGGGTATTAACCTGGGAATAAAGAATGAAACAGACTTATTTTTTGTGGCTCTCATTGATGCGCAAGTGGGCTATCGCGATATCAGTGGCAATATGGAAACCGCCACGTCAGGGCATAGCCAATATAAAGAAAAAGTTTGGAAAGATGGAAAAGTGGCTCTGTATTTAAAGGGCACTATTAAAGGCAAGTATTTAATCACCGCCAATTACGACAGTGAACGTGAGCAAGAAGATTTGCTGCGTGAACTGGATGCCGATGAAATTTATCCCATTTATGGCGATGAATCACTTACTCAAGATGTGGGGAAAGATGCTTTTGGAAAACTTTATTTATTGGTTGAGTGGGATCAATCCAGTGCCAAGTGGGGTAAATATTCAACGGCTATCAATAGAACTGACTTAGCTCATTTTGAGCGCTCTTTACAGGGCGGAAAAGTACATTACCAAAGTGTTGAGACTACACCCTTTGGTGAACCTATCACTTCCGCCACCGCTTTTGACGCACGTGCCTTACAGAAGTCGGTGCAAAATGAATTTCTCGCCACCGGCGGCTCACTCTACTACTTAAAACATCAAGGTGTAATTAATGATTCCTTACAGGTAAGTGTGGAAGTCAGAGACCTGGTCACTGGTAATGTACTGGATGCAAAAACTCTGGTGCCTGTGGTGGATTATGATCTGGATGCCAGCGCCGGCCGTTTAACCTTTGCCCATCCGGTGGATCGTTATGTGGACAGTGGTTTGTTAACCACTACCAATCTTGATAATGGCAATTTGGTGTATGTGGTGACCCATTACAACTACGCCATCATCGATGATTACGACAAGGGCATCAGTGGTGGCCGGGTTAAACAGGCGCTTACCGATCATGTGAGCCTGGGCGCAACTTATGCCAGCGAGGATAAAGATGCTGGCCAGTACACATTAAGTGGCGGTGACCTCACCGTGCATTTAAGCGACAACGCCCAGGTCACTTTGGAATATGCTCAAACCCAATCTTTGGGCATTGACCGTCATATTTCAACCGATGGTGGTCTTAATTGGGCCATCGATGAATCGCCATCTCTGGCTGAACAAATACTGGCGGAAGATCAAGAGGGCCAAGCATGGAGTGCCAAGGGTGATGCCAAATTTATGGATGATCGCATTAATTTGGATTATTACTATCGAGAAGTGGGGGATAAATTTTCAGCCAGTGCCACTAGTTTTCAATTGGGTAAAAAAGGCGCGGGCTTTGATATCAGTGCTGGCTTAACGGCCAATACAGGTTTGCGTTACAAACGCGACAGCCAATGGCAGCTGGATAGCGGCAGCGTTGAAACCGATGTTCAGTTACAGGGCAATAAAGAAAACCACAGCGATATTATTCAGCTTACCCATAATCTTGAGCGTCTAAGTTTAACCGGTGAATATCGTTCACAAAGATTTACGCCTTTAAGCACCCCTTTAACCAGTGACTTTGCAAACGATACCGAGCTCTATGCTGTTGAAGGCATTTATAAACTCAGTGACAAAACTCAGTTACTGGGGGCACAACAAATCACCGGCAAGGGCGAAGGCAATAACCAAACTTCATTTGGTATACGCCAGCAATACACAGATAACCTGAACTTAGGCGCCTTGGGAATTTTTGGAGATAAAGGTGAGGCAGTTGAAGCCGATGCCTCTTATCAATTAGCAAAAAAACTCAGTACCAGCGCCACTCTTCGCCAAGGCAGCCTGGGTGATAAATCTATTTTAGGCGCTAGCTATACCCCGGATGAATTTTCAAGTTATCGAGTTTCGTTTGAAAAAATCGGCCAACAACAAAATATTCTGAATGGCGAAGTGGACGCCCCCCGTAATGATTTAGTGGTGGGCACCACCCATAAATTTGGCGACGGCTATACCCTGGATCAAGATTCAAGTGTCACCGTGGCCGGTAAAAAAGAACGCATTGCCAACGGCGCAAAACTGGGCAAAGAAATGGCGGGCGGTCGCAGTGTTTACGGCAGCGTGAATGTTCACGAAGAACAAAACGGCGATGTCTCTTCCAATGGTGAAGGGGCAGAAGTGGGTGGCAGTTTGAACGTTAACTGGGCCGCTTATGTGAAGGGTGGGCGTGGTTATGTGAATCGCCTTGATGGTGGGCGAGATCGTCGAACCTATGGCGGCTTTGGTATTGGTTATGTTCGCCTCGAGCGTAAAACTGAAAAGTCGGTGATGAAAGCTCGACTGCGTGTGGAGCAACAAAGTGATCGCGGCAGCAGTGATCGAGATAGTCAGCTCATAAAAATTGATGCTCGGGGCAGGTTAAACCGAGACTGGAGTTTGATGACTGAAATCGACTGGGGTCGCACGATTGATAATGTCACTGACCAGGTGAGCGCACGCCGAAATCGATACGATTTAGGTTTTGCTTATCGGCCGGTATTGTCCGATACCCTTAATTTATTGGGCAAATACAGCTGGGTTGATAACGAAGCGCCGGATAACCAGTCGAGCATCACAGGTTTGGAAGCCGATAAAGGTCAGGTGTATGCAGCCGATATTCTATATGAGGTTAATCGTCATTGGCAGGTGGGTAGTAAGTTGGCATATCGCTTAGGTGAAGAAAAAATTGTGGATTTGCCCTGGGCGAAATCCAATACCTGGCTCACGGCTATTCGTGGTGGTTATCTGTTTACCCCAGATACCCGATTCACGATTGAATTCCGCCGCCTCGATCAAGAGCAAGCACAAGACAGTAAAGACGGATACGTCTTTGAATTCTCAAAACGATTTAACGATTCCATCGAAGCCGCCATTGGCTACAACTACGCCGGCTTCAATGATGACCTGGGTGATATGGATTACACCGTGAAGGGTACGTACATAAGGATCACAGGAACATTTGCAGAATAAGGAAACAGGCAAGCAATTGAACTGTTATGAAAGGTGATGAAGATGACGCACATGAAGTTGGCAAAAGAGTTGATGCACTCTGCGCCAGGCTTTAAGCAAAAGCCCAATCAAGACTCCTTAACTCATAATGGCAGCAGTGTCTTTCGACGAAGCTGGCTGGCACTGTGGCTGCTTTTACCTGCCTGTTTGTTTATGAGTGTCTTGGTTGAAGCGGCCACCACCAATGCCGACTTTACCCTGGACGATGGCACGGTTGACTCACCACTCATTCGTTTTATTGACGCGGATGACGCCGAGCTGGTGATTCAAAAACTCGACAGCGGTGAGGCTACCTTTGTTAATAGTGAAGGGCGTTTATGTTTTGAACCCTCCGGGGATACCGATGATATTCTTTGTTTTGAAACGTCAGCAGACTTACTGGGTATTTTTTGGGAAGGCATCGCCGCCATTGACCCAGGCATTCGCATCAATGCCATAGGTCAACTTGAATACCGAGACGAAGACAATAGCACCTGGGTGGCGTTTGATGATTTGGGTTCGGGCACAAACTTGCTTGACGGCATAGTGTCCGAAGACAAATTAGCGGCCAGTTTGGTATTTGACGACGGCGACATTTTAAATTTGTCGGCTATCAATGCCAGCAGCGAAACTGAAGGTTTAATATTACCGCAAGCGGATGACACTTCAGCTGCAATCGCCGAAGGGCAAATGAGTTGGGACCGTGATGACGATACACTTTTTATTGGTACTGGCGATGCTCAAGTTCAACTAAATACTTCAAGTGGCGACATTTCTGCGGTGGGCGATGTTACCAGCGGTGAAGCCTTTACCGCCACCGATGGTAATGATGGTAATTCTTTATTTTTTGAAGGGGCCACCAGCGATGGTAACGAGGTTCAATTAACTGCAGCCGATGCTGGTAGTGATGTGGTGGTGACCATACCTGCATCAACCACCACTCTTGTGGGTACAGATACTACCGATACCCTAACCAATAAAACTCTTACGTCTGCCACATTAAGTTCACCCACCATGACCGACAGTGTTTTAGATACATCGGTGTCGGGCAGTGCCATTCTTGATGAAGATACTTTAGTTAGTGACAGTGCCACGCAACTGGCCACGCAACAATCTATTAAAGCCTATGTGGATTCTCAGGTGGGCAGTGCCGGAGATATTTCTGCGGTGGGTGATGTCACCACAGGCGCCGCTTTTACTGCCACTGCTGGCAGTGATGGCAATGCTTTGTTTTTTGAAGGATCAACCAGCGACGCCAATGAAGTGCAACTAACCGCAGCGGATGCGGGCAGTGATGTCACAGTGACCATTCCGGCTGTAACCACCACCTTAGTGGGGACCGATACCACCGATACCCTAATCAATAAAACCCTTACGTCTCCAACAATAAACACTCCAACCATTAGTTCAGCAACCATTAGTTCCCCAACTATCACCGCTGGAGTGTTAAATACATCGGTTTCGGGCAGCGCCATTCTGGATGAAGATACTCTGGTCAGTGACAGTGACACTCAGCTTGCTACACAACAATCCATAAAAGCTTATGTGGATACACAAGTGAGTTCTTCGGGAGACATTACTGACGTAGGTGATTCAACCGGCCCCACTGCATTTACCGGAGCCAATGATGGCAACCAATTAATTTTTGAAGGCACTACAGATGATACAAATGAGTTAACTTTGGTGGCGGCAGATGCGGGCAGTGATGTGACACTAACCTTGCCCGCTGCTACGGACACATTAGTGGGCCGTGCCACCACAGATACGTTGACCAATAAAACCCTAACGTCGCCCACCATAAACTCCCCAACTATTAGCTCGCCCACTATCTCAACCGCTGTTTTAAATACGTCGGTTTCGGGTAGTGCGGTTTTAGATGAAGATGCCATGGGTTCGGACAGTGCAACACAGCTAGCCACGCAACAATCTATTAAAGCTTATGTGGATTCACAAGTGGGTTCTTCGGGAGATATTTCCGCGGTGGGGGATGTGGCTACAGGCGCCGCCTTTACCGCCACTGCAGGAAACGATGGTAACGCCTTGTTTTTTGAAGGGACCACGAGCGATACCAATGAAGTGCAGTTAACCGCAGCGGATGCGGGTAGTGATGTGACCGTGACCATTCCAGCTGCCACCACCACATTAGTAGGTACTGATACTACAGATACATTAACCAATAAAACCCTTACGTCTCCAATAATTAGTTCGCCAACTATTAGCTCGCCAACTATCACAACTGCTGTTTTAAACACTTCTGTAAGTGGCACTGCGATTTTAGATGAAGACGCCATGGGATCGGACAGCGCAACACAATTAGCCACGCAGCAATCTATTAAAGCCTATGTGGATTCACAAAGTATGGCGGGTGATTTTGATGACAGTACCTTTACTGTTTTTGATAATGCCGACAATACAAAAATTCTGTCTTTGCAAGCTTCAGGCATAACCACAGGGACAACACGAACTTTAACCGCGCCAGATTTTGATGGCACCATTTCAACTATTACGGGTACCGAAATCTTAACCAACAAAACCCTAACGTCTCCAACTATAAATTCGCCAACAATCGCGACAGGTGTTTTAAATACTTCCATATCGGGTAGTGCAGTTTTAGATGAAGATGCCATGGGTTCGGACAGCGCAACACAAATAGCGACCCAACAATCTATTAAAGCTTATGTTGATGCACAGGTGGGAGGCTCGGGTGATGTGACCGATGTGGGTGATTCAACTGGTCCCACCGCCTTCACCGGAGCTAACGATGGCAACCAATTAATTTTTGAAGGCACCACAGATGATACCAATGAGTTAACGTTGGTGGCAGCGGATGCCGGCAGTGATGTAACGGTAACGATTCCAGCTTCCACTACAACGTTAGTGGGTACCGACACCACCGATACCCTAAGCAATAAAACCCTAACGTCCCCAGCAATAAATTCCCCAACTATCACAACTGGTGTTTTAAATACTTCGGTATCGGGCACCGCGGTACTTGATGAAGACGCCATGGGATCGGATAGCGCAACACAATTAGCCACGCAACAATCCATTAAAGCCTATGTGGATTCACAAAGTATGGCGGGTGATTTTGATGATAGTACCTTTACTGTTTTTGATAATACCGACAATACAAAAACACTTTCCCTGGAAGCTTCAGGTATTACTACAGGAACGACCCGTACTTTAACTGCGCCAGATTTTGACGGCACCATCGGGACATTAGCGGGCACTGAAACCTTAACCAATAAAACCCTAACCTCTCCAACAATAAATTCGCCAACTATTACCACGGGAGTGTTAAATACATCTGTCAGTGGTACCGCAATTTTAGATGAAGATGCAATGGGCTCGGACAGTGCCACTCAATTAGCGACGCAACAATCTATTAAAGCCTATGTCGATGCACAAATAGGGGGTTCAGGTGATGTGACAGATGTGGGTGATTCAACCGGACCTACCGCCTTTACCGGAGCTAACGATGGCAACCAATTAATTTTTGAAGGCACCACCGATGATACCAATGAATTAACTTTGGTTGCCGCCGATGCCGGTGCTGATGTAACGGTAACGATTCCCGCTTCCACTACAACACTAGTGGGTACAGATACAACCGATACCCTAACCAATAAAACCCTAACGTCTCCGGCAATAAATTCCCCAACAATCACGACGGGTGTTTTAAATACCTCTGTTTCTGGTACCGCAATTCTTGATGAAGATGCCATGGGGTCGGACAGTGCGACTCAACTGGCGACTCAACAGTCCATTAAAGCCTATGTAGATTCACAAAGTACGGCAGGGGATTTTGATGACAGCACTTTTACAGTTTACGATAATGCCGACAATACAAAAATACTGTCTTTGGAAACGTCAGGCATAACCACAGGGACAACACGAACTTTAACTGCGCCAGATTTTGATGGCACCATTTCAACTATTGCGGGCACCGAAACCTTAACCAATAAAACCCTGACTTCTCCGACTATTACGACTGGTGTACTGAATACGTCTATTAGTGGTACTGCGATTCTTGATGAAGACGCCATGGGTTCAGACAGTGCAACACAACTTGCCACACAACAATCTATTAAAGCGTATGTGGATGCACAGGTAGGTGGTTCGGGAGATATTACTGATGTGGGTGACGCCACAGGACCCACTGCATTTACTGGGGCAAACGACGGTAACCAATTAATATTTGAAGGCACCACAGATGATGCTAATGATTTAACTCTGGTGGCGGCAGATCCTGGTGCGGCTGTTACGGTGACGATTCCTGCTTCAACCACCACGTTAATAGGTACCGATACTACCGATACGTTAACGAATAAAACACTCACATCTCCAATAATAAGCTCACCAACAATAACTACAGCGGTGTTAAACACCTCCGTATCCGGTAGCGCAGTGTTGGATGAAGATGCAATGGGATCCGACAGTGCAACGCAACTTGCCACACAGCAATCTATAAAAGCGTATGTGGACTCACAAAGTACGGCAGGGGATTTTGATGACAGCACCTTTACTGTTTACGATAATGCCGACAATACAAAAATATTAGCGGTAGAAGCTTCAGGCATTACCACAGGTACCACCCGTACGTTAACCGCCCCCGATTTTGATGGCACCATATCAACCTTGGCGGGTACAGAAACATTAACCAATAAAACGCTCACGTCTCCAACCGTCACCACTGGTGTTTTAAATACAAGTGTTTCAGGAACTGCGGTTTTAGATGAAGATGCCATGGGTTCAGACAGCGCAACACAACTTGCCACGCAGCAATCAATTAAAGCGTATGTTGACGCTCAAGTGGGTGGCTCAGGGGATATTACAGATGTAGGAGACGCTACAGGGCCAACTACTTTTACGGGCGCTAACGACGGTAATCAATTGGTGTTTGAAGGCACCACAGATGATGCCAATGATTTAACTCTGGTGGCTGCGGACCCAGGTGCCTCTGTCACGGTGACGATTCCAGCTTCAACCACCACGTTAATAGGTACCGATACTACGGATACGTTAACGAATAAAACCCTCACCTCTCCAATAATAAGCTCACCAACTATCACTACTGGTGTACTAAATACGTCAGTCAGCGGCACAGCCATTCTTGATGAAGACGCTATGGGGTCAGACAGTGCAACTCAACTTGCTACACAACAATCTATAAAGGCCTATGTTGATTCACAAAGTGTGGCAGGGGACTTTGATGACAGCACCTTTACTATTTACGATAATGCCGATAACACTAAAGTAGTGTCGGTAGAAACTTCTGGTATTACCACAGGTACCACTCGCACGTTAACCGCCCCTGATTTTGATGGCACCATCGGAACCTTGGCTGGAACCGAAACGTTAACCAATAAAACGCTAACATCTCCTATCATTACTACCGGTGTTTTAAATACTTCTGTTAGCGGTACTGCGATTCTCGATGAAGACGCCATGGGTACCGACAGTGATACCCAGCTGGCCACTCAACAATCTATTAAAGCCTATGTTGATTCCCAAAGTGTGGCAGGGGATTTCGATGACAGCACCTTTACTGTTTACGATAATGCGGACAATACAAAAATCTTAGCGGTAGAAGCATCAGGCATTACCACTGGTACAACACGAACGTTAACCGCTCCAGACTTTGATGGCACCATCGGAACGCTAGCGGGAACCGAAACCTTAACCAATAAAACCTTAACCAATGCAGTATTAAATACCGCCGTATCCGGTACAGCGATTCTCGATGAAGACGCCATGGGTACCGACAGTGATACTCAGTTAGCAACACAGCAGTCTATAAAAGCCTATGTAGATTCACAAAGTGTGGCAGGGGACTTTGATGACAGTACCTTTACTATTTACGATAATGTCGATAACACTAAAGTATTGTCGGTAGAAACTTCGGGTATTACCACAGGTACCACTCGCACGTTAACCGCACCAGATTTTGATGGCACCATCGGTACCTTAGCTGGTACCGAAACCTTAACCAATAAAACTCTAACCAGCGCAGTATTGAACACGGGCGTATCAGGAACTGCGATTCTTGATGAAGATGCTATGGGTACCGACAGTGCAACTCAACTTGCTACCCAACAATCCATCAAAGCCTATGTGGATTCTCAAACAGTAGCAGGAGACTTCGATGACAGTACCTTCACAGTTTACGACAATACTGACAATACAAAAATCCTCGCGGTAGAAACGTCAGGCATTACTACCGGTACCACTCGTACGTTAACCGCGCCCGATTTTGATGGCACCATCGGAACCTTAGCGGGAACCGAAACCTTAACCAATAAAACACTTACTTCTCCCACAATAGGCAGTGCAGTGTTGAATACAGGTGTTTCCGGTACAGCAATTCTTGATGAAGATGCCATGGGCACTGACAGTGATACACAATTGGCAACACAACAATCCATCAAAGCCTATGTAGATTCACAAAGTGTGGCAGGAGACTTTGATGACAGTACCTTTACGGTTTACGATAACGCTGATAACACTAAAATATTGGCGGTAGAAACATCAGGAATCACAACTGGTACCACTCGTACGTTAACCGCGCCAGACTTTGATGGCACCATCGGCACCTTGGCGGGAACCGAAACATTAACTAATAAAACACTTACTTCGCCAATAATAGGCACTCCAACCATTACAAGCGGTGTATTAAACACAGGAGTTTCCGGTACTGCGATTC
>ERZ1027231.352-NODE-352-length-14176-cov-21.810070_pt1 | contig 14176 bp, 10 predicted proteins | sample MGYA00520866_ERZ1027231 | MGnify/ENA primary metagenome ERZ1027231 (study PRJEB33311, sample SAMEA4378411) | marine metagenome | biome: Marine biome; feature: Fjord; material: Water | collected 2014-07-20T08:00:00Z/2014-07-... | depth 75 m ...
CAAGGGTTATATTGGCTGCTTGGCCAAAACCTTTGAACTTCAAAACAGGTAGGCCCTGGTCGTGATACATGGCCAATACCACATCACCTTGTTGCAATACCTTATCGGTAAACAGAGTATCGGCTGGAAGTGGGCCAGTAAGTGTAATGCCTTGTTGGCGCAGTATGTTTAAACAAGGTTCGATAATTTCTATTTCTTCCGTGCCCATATGACCGCCTTCACCAGCATGAGGGTTTAAACCACATACCAAAATATTAGCATTGGGTAGAGCAAAGTATTGCTTAAGGTCTTGGTCTAAAACATTAATAACTTGTGTTAAACGTTCTGTGGTAATGGCATCACTTACGTTTCTTAAAGGCAGGTGTGTGGTCACCAAGGCTACCATTAAACCTTCAGTGGCCAACATCATCACAACTTGTTTACTGTGGGTATACTCTTCTAAAAATTCAGTATGCCCCGAAAATTTAATCCCAGCTTCATTGATGATGCCTTTATGAACGGGAGCCGTCACCATGGCATCGTATACACCATCGAGACAGCCCTGAGCGGCATGCGCAAGCGTATCTAAAACATACTGCCCATTGAGTTTATTGAGCTTGCCAATCTCCTCGGGTGTAGCCAATGAAATTGGGTTTACCCAGATCTCACCGGCTTCAGCGGGTTCTTTTTCATTGGGATTAAAAATATTAACCTTAAGTTCAATGCCCATATGTTGAGCACGGCGTGTTAATAAGCCAGGGTCGCAAATGGCCACGATTTGATGCTCATGTTTTTTCTGTGCCAGCATTACCGTTAAGTCTGGACCGATGCCAGATGGTTCGCCAACCGTCAGTGCAAGCCTATAGCTCATCTTTTATTTCCACATAAGCTTCGGTGCGTATTTGACGCAACCAAATTGGCAGCTCTTCTTCAAAGCGTCGGCTGTATAGAAGCTGGCGGGCTTGATTACGTTGAATCTCTTGGCCCATGTCTTTATTACGGAAATCGGTTACTTGCAATATGTGCCAGCCAAAACGAGATTTAAAGGGCTTGCTGACACCACCTTTTTTGGTTTTTTTCATGACCTTTTCAAAAGCAGGCACCATGTCACCATCGTTCACCCAATTAAGATCGCCACCGCTAACCTTGCTACCCGGATCGTCACTGAATTCTTTGGCAAGTTTGGCAAAGTCTTCGCCTTTTTTAATACGTTGATACAACTTTTCAATGATGGCCTTGCTCTGAGCATCATTCTGGATTTCATTTTCACGAATTAATATGTGGCGAGCCTTGGTTTGTTGAACCAGTTTTGTGGTGCCACCACGTTTATCGGTTAGATGAATAATGTGAAAACCACTGGCACTGCGAATAGGGTCGCTTACACCACCTTTTTCCAAACTAGGCGCCACATGAGCAAATAAAGAGGGTAGCTCTGCTTCTTTACGCCAGCCCAAATCACCGCCTTTCAAGGCATTGCGACCTTCAGATTGGGCGATGGCTGTTTGAGAAAAATCAGCGCCGTTACGCAGTTTTTTGACTAGATTTTTTGATTTGTTCTCAGCTTTTTTAATTTGATCTCGATTGGCCTGGGTTGGAAGCTGAATCAGAATGTGGCCCAAACGATATTCTTCGCCAGTGGCGGTTTTACCACGAGCACTATTCAGAAAGGCGTCTATGTCCTGCTCGCTAATTTGAATCTTGTCACCTACACGATAACGTTGCACTTCAGAAAGCAGTCGTTCACGGCGAATTTGCTCTCGGGCTTGTCCATATTTAACGCCATCTTTCTCCAGAGCTTTTTTAAAGTTCTTTAAACTCAAGCCATTTTGTTTGGCAATATTTTCTACGGTTTGATTAAGCTGTTGGTCGCTGATGCGCATGCCTGAACGCTCAGCCATTTGCATTTGAATGCTCTCAATGATGAGGCGATCAAGAACTTGTTGGAGTAACACCGAATCTGGCGGTAGGCGCATTTTTTGGCTTTGTTTTTTTAATACGCTGACTCGTTCTTTTAATTCGCTGTGCATGATGATGTCATCATCAACAATGGCAGCAATGCTATCCACCGATTGAAGTTGTGCGTGGGTTACACCGCTGACGCACAATAGGCTTGTCAGTAAAAAACTACGCCAATTTTTTTTAGTTATCATTAAATTGCCCTGCTTGAAGCTGAATTTTTATTGTGAATTTTGGTGAAGTAATTTGGGTGCTTAATAATCATGAATTTCTCTTTCATCGTAGCCCAAGATACGCTCACCTAACATGCTGTCTGTGTCAGTACCTAATATGCCCAAGCCCTTAAAGTGCACTTGAATTAGGTACTGGTAATCTTTGGTTTCATCACTGCGGGTGTGCTCTTCATACGTAAGCTGAACACGCCAGCAGCAGTTTTGATATTCAATGCCCGCTAGACCTTCAATGCTGTCATAGTGTTCTTCCACTGCTTCTAAATCGATTTTCTCTGAATCACTATATGACCAGATATCCTGTCGTTTTTGTGCATAGAAAGCCCAGCGGTCGTTGATGGGAGCAAAAAAGGCTAGACCAATTTGTTTTGTACCAGCCTCAGTGGAAGAAGGGGCTTTTACGAAAGTAAAGTTCAAATCAAATAGCCAGTCATTATCGGTTTGATAATTTAATTGGGCGCTGGCTTTTTCCACTTTCTCACTGGAAGTGGTTTCATCGTCACTGGAGGCTGCATCTGGGTTATATTGAATGTCGGCCTTGGTGCGCCAGCCCGGATAAAATAGCCATTGCATTTCGGCGGCGTAAGATGAGTGATCCAGTAGCTCGCTGTCAGATGGGGTAGCTTCCCCTGATGTTAATAATACTCGACGATCTTTGAAATAATGAATTTGCCCCACACTTGCCCTAAATACTTCAATGCCTGTGTCATTGAGGAAACGAGAGGTTAAACCAAAAGTAACCTGCTGGGTGTCACCGACACGATCGAAGCCGGTGAAGCGGTTGGGGCTAAATAACTGGCTGTAGCTGAAATCTGTTTGGGTGGTATCAAAGATGGGTATCTGGCTCTGATCCACGTAAGGAATATGAGCAGCCATGATTCTGGGTTCCAGAGTCTGCACAAAGTCTTGCTGGAACAAACTTACGCTACGTTCAAAATACATGCCGCTGTCGATACTGGCTATGTATATATCTCGACTCACTTCATCTTGGTAACTCAATGCTTCAAGAGTGCTATTTACATTTTGAAAGCTGTATGAGGTAGACATAAACTGCATGCTGGGTTTGATAAAGCCCCAAGAGTTTTCTAGTGGGTAGCTTAGGGTTAACTCTGAGTGTAAGCGTTCGCCGTCTATTTCATCAACCGTACTGCCCCCACTGTCATTAACCAGGTCACGTACAAATCGAGTGGCCTCGATATTGAAATCATAGTTAAACTGATTGCTTTCAAAACTACTTAATCGAGCGAGATTTACCTGCGGCAGGCGGTGATAAGGCTGGTCTGAATCGGCAAGGGTTTCGTCCTTGGTTTGGGTTTTTTCTATCAGGGTTAGAAACTGCCAGGTGCCATCGTTATATTCCAGTTCGGCGTTTTGTTTTAGAAAGCTACTGCGGTCGATCAACCCTAGAGTACTGAAGTCATCTGAATAATCGGCGTCGCTGACCTCTTCATAGTTAACTCTATCTTGCCAAAATTGAGTAATGTTACCTACATGGTGAAAGGACTTAGACCAGCGTTCACTTGGGCGCTGTAAATCAGTTATTTCATCGGCAGTTAAACTTGTGGTGTCACTAATATGTGCGCTGTCATTGCCAATGTAGCCCAGACTTAAGGTACCCTCGCCCAGAATATTCAAATAACGAAATTCATTTTCAGTGAGAATGCCATGGCCATCCAGATACCTAGGGGTGAGGGTGTCATCGTAGTTGGGGGCAATGTTGAAATAAAATGGTGTGGCAAAATGTTCAACATTTAATACGGTTTGATCCAGGGTCAGGTTGCCGCTGTTGCTTATTCCCTCAGCGCTCAAGCTAATTTGCGGATTTAAAAAACCGGTTAAGCGGTCTTTACCCAGAGGGAAGCGAAAGTAGGGTAAATACAAGATAGGCACTTCTTTGATACGCAAACGCGCATGAAACGCTTCGCCGTAACTTTTTTCCTGGTACAGGTTAATTTCACTGGCCTTTATGTCCCAGTCATTATGACCCGGCGGGCAAAAGGTGTAGCTGCTGTCGATCAAGTATACGCTGTGATCTTCATTGATTTGCAAACTGGCCGCAGCGCCACGTAAATGCAAAGGGGCAATCACGTACTGGGCATTTTGCAGTTTGGCCAAACCGCTTTGAGAATTGTAGTTAAGGAAATCGGCGGCCATATTGATATCGCCATTGCGATATAGCACGTCCCCCTTAAACTCAGCTTCGCCACCTAGCTGGTCATAATGAGCTGAGTTGGCTTGAATCTGTTGGCCTTGCTGTTGAAGCTGCACTGAACCTAAAAAGTTAGCGCCAGTTTGTTCGTGATAGTCGGCGCTATCACTTCTCATGCGTACAGACTTACCCTGGTGGATATTCAAGGAGGGAGGCAAATAATCGCCACCGCAAAACTCAGGCAGGCGGGCTTGGTGCTCTGCCGGTAATTGATCGCGTTTAACCCAATCTAGCTGGTCAAAATTCGTACTGGAATAAGCCTGAGTGTGTGATACCACCAAGGTAATAAAAAGTAGCCCCAAGCGTGGCATATGGTTGAAATTCCTAATCAAAACTTAAACTTATGGTATTGTGCGGCACAAGACTAAAATTGTACGTTTTATCCTGGATAAGGGCCAGTGTTCATCATGGATGTACGCCAACAATTGTTGCAAACCTGGGTGCAACAAGCACTCACCGATTTGAACCTGCCAACGGCACTAGGTTCCCTTACCACTGTATCTGGAGACGCTAGCTTTCGCCGTTATTTTCGTCAAGCGGTTAAAGATGGCAGTTTCATCGCGGTAGATGCACCGCCAGACAAGGAAAATAACCCTATATTTGTAGAGATCGCACAAGCCTGGTTTGAGCAGGGAATTGCGGTTCCTAGGGTCATTAAAGCCGATTTTGAGCAAGGTTTTATGCTGCTTGCCGATATGGGCGACCAATTACTGCTGCCCTTGTTAACCGAAGATTCAGCCGATGATCTATATGATCAGGCCATGGATTCGCTTATCCATATTGCCAATAGCCAGCATGTATTACCCTCTTATGATCAGGAACTGTTAGATTGCGAACTGGCGCTTTTTCGTGACTGGTTTTTACTTGAACACCTTAACTTCGAACTCACCAATAATGATGAACGTATTCTTAAGGATACCTTTGAGCTGTTGCGTGAAAGTGCCTTGGGCCAAATTCAAGTGCCGGTGCATCGGGATTACCACAGCCGTAACATCATGGTATTAAAAAATAACAGCCTAGGGATTATTGATTTTCAAGATGCCGTGCAAGGGGCCATCACCTATGATTTGGTGAGCTTGCTTCGTGATTGCTATATCTCTTGGCCCCAAGAAAAAGTCCATGGCTGGGTGAAAAGCTATTTTGCCAAGGCCAAAAAAGCACAAATTATTGGTGCCATTAGCGAGCAGCAATTTATTCTGTGGTTCGATTGGATGGGGCTGCAGCGCCATATTAAGGTGGCGGGTATCTTTGCGCGCCTTGCCATTCGTGATGGTAAACAAGACTACTTAAACGATATCCCTCTTACGCTTAGTTATATCGTTGATGTAAGTGCTCAATATGATGCGCTTTCAGAGTTCCATATGTGGTTGCAAACTCGACTCTTGCCTAAAATCAATATGAATCTTCCTGTGCTAGGTGAGGTGTCTTGAAAGCCATGATTCTGGCTGCGGGCTTGGGTACCCGCATGCGACCTCTTACCAACAATACCCCCAAGCCCATGTTGTTGGTGGGCGGGAAACCTTTGATTCAGCACCAGCTGGAAAAACTAGTGGCTTCTGGCATTAATCAAATAGTGATTAATCATGCTTATTTGGGGGAGCAAATAGAAGCGTATTTGGGTAATGGTGAAAAATTTAATTGTGATATTCGATACAGTCAGGAGCTTGAGCCCTTAGAGACCGGCGGCGGTATTTTCAAAGCCTTGCCATTATTAGGTAAAGAGCCTTTTCTCCTAGTGAACGGCGATGTTTGGCTAGATATAGATTACCGGCACCTTGTTAGCCATTCTCTAGCAGGTTTGGCTCATTTACTGTTGGTAGAGAACCCAGAATTTAATGCCGGTGGCGATTTTTATTTAAAAGATAAAATGGTGACGGTAGAGGGGGAAAATAATGCGCTTACTTTTAGTGGTATCAGTATTTTAGACCCCAAATTGTTTGAACAATGTGAGGCCGGAACTTTCAAGCTGGCGCCCATTCTAATAGATGCCATGAAAACCAAACAAGTAACAGGCGAGCAGTATGACGGTTATTGGTTGGATGTGGGTACACCAGAGCGCTTGCAAGAACTTATAACTCATACAGAAAATTAAAATTATGTATTTAGTTTTTCAGGGCTTTAAATTAATTCAGGGTCGTTATAAATGAACATCAAACATTTTGCCGGTAAAATTATTGGTGCCACGTTGGGTTTGATGTTTGGCGGACCTTTTGGTTTATTTTTGGGTGTATTAGTCGGTAACGCATTTGATCAAATGTATGCACGCAATAGACCTGCATCCATTGGCAAGGGCAACAGCCAGAATATCTTTTTTCGGGTGACGTTTTTGGTAATGGGGCAACTGGCTAAGAGTGATGGTCGGGTAAGCCAGCAAGAAATCGAGCAAGCGCAATTCATCATGAATCAGATGGGTTTGAATGAAAATCAGCGCCGAGAGGCCATCGGTTATTTTACCGAAGGCAAAAGCGCACATTTAGATTTAACCCGTGAATTGCAGCAATTTATGCGCTCGGTGAGTCATCGCGGTTCACTCATCCAGATGTTTTTAGAGATTCAATTAAGCATGGCCTACGCCGATGGCAAGCTAAGCATAGAAGAGAAACACCTGCTTGATAAAGTGTGTCGAGTGCTGGGGATAAGTGCTTTGCAGTTTGAATTTATTCATGCTCGGGTTCGGGCCAGCCAAGAGCAATTTCGCGGTCAGTTTAATGAAACCTTTACCAGTACCGGAAATGAATTAAAAACGGCGTATGGCGTGCTGGGAGTGACTAGCGATGCCAGTGACAGTGAAGTTAAAAAGGCCTATCGCAAACTCATGAGTCAGCACCACCCGGATAAACTGGTGGCTAAGGGTTTGCCCGAGGCCATGATGAAAATAGCCAAAGAAAAAACACAAGAAATACAAACGGCCTACGACAAGGTGCGTAAGGCGCGCGGCAAATAATTCAGTTTATTTTTGAGTTTGCTCATTAATAAGTGACTGCGTTATTTCAATACACTGGGCTTCTATTAATGCCTGGCAGCGTTTAGCCAAATCGATGGCATCATCTTGCGTGAGTCCCTCAGTGCTAATGGGTTGCAAGCATTTTACTTTTACCGTTCCCGAACGCCATTTGTTGTAATTCATTGTGTTTTTTCTAAGGGAAAAACAAACCGGTTGAATGGGGGCTTGGGCTTCAATGGCCAGTTTAAAGGCGCCTAATTTGAAAGGCAGGGGCTTGCCCCAGTTTCGAGTTCCTTCTGGAAAAATTAAAACCGACAAATTGTCTTCCTGCATTTTTCTAGCGGCCACGCTCAAGGCTTGTTGCGCTTTATCTTTTTTTGCTCGCTTAATGGCAATGTTACCTGCTAAAAAGAACAGCCAGCCAATGAAGGGGATATACAGTAGTTCCCATTTCCCTAAGGTCACCGTGCCACGTTTTATTATGCTCTCTGCGAAGAACATGTCTTCGGTATCTTGATGATTGCTAATGATAATACTGGGCTGATCTGGCGTGAGCCTGTATTCGTTTTCTATTTCAAGTTTTGTCCCCCAATAGGCATATAAAACCCGAGTAACGGCCGTACAGATATCGCCCATGTTGTTGCGATGTTTGGGGCGCAGTAGGGTCACAGGGGTTAGTATCGCAGCCAGAGTGGCCAATACAATGAATCCACATACAATACGTAAAGGGTACATCTCAATCACCTTTGTTATTATTTAATTATAGGCGTTATAAAAATCGCGGCGCAGGGTAATCAAATTACTTTTGAAATGCAATGAACCGCAGATACCTATATTTGTGATAGTAAAACCATGTAAGTTCATTAAAAATATTGCTATGTAGTTGCCATTTAGAGCTACTTTTATACAGGTGGGCGCCCATTAATTTAGCCACATCGGCGTACACTTGCCACGACCTATTAGGTTACAATGCCTCGATTTGATTTGATTAGAGAGAAATCATGAGCCACGCCTCAAAAAAAGCCCCTTTAATTGCCCCATCTATTCTGTCTGCCAACTTCGCGAATCTTGGCCAAGATGTGGATAACGTATTAGCTGCCGGTGCCGATATTGTGCATTTTGATGTGATGGACAATCATTATGTGCCTAACCTGACCATTGGCCCAATGGTGTGTAAAGCCCTGCGTGATCACGGCGTGACGGCACCTATTGATGTGCATTTAATGGTAAAACCGGTGGATCACATGATTACCGAATTTATTAAAGCTGGTGCCACCTATATCACTTTTCACCCGGACGCCAGCGACCACATCGATCGTTCTTTGCAAATCATTAAAGACGCTGGCTGTAAGGCTGGCCTGGTATTTAACCCAGCAACCCCGCTTCATTATTTAGATCATGTGATGGATAAGCTGGATATGATCTTATTGATGTCGGTGAACCCAGGTTTTGGCGGCCAAAGCTTTATTCCTTCTACTTTAAATAAGTTAAGGCAAGTGCGCAGCCGCATTGATGAAAGCGGATTAGATATTCGTCTTGAAGTGGATGGTGGTGTGAAAGTGGATAACATCGCCGAAATTGCCGCTGCTGGCGCAGATACCTTTGTGGCGGGTTCTGCCATTTTCAATTCGCCTGATTATGCGCAAACCATCAGCAAGATGCATGAAGAAATTGCCAAGGGCATTGCCTAAGTCTTTTCTAACTCAAGCATCCTAGCCGATGCTTGAGTTGTCCTATCTTACATTAACCCTTTCTATTTCTAGTCTTTAATATGTTCACTCAAAATTACCCAAAAGCCATTATATTTGATTTGGATGGCACTTTAGTTGATAGCGTGCCGGATCTTTGCCAGGGGCTAAATGCAGCACTGGCTGAAATGTGTGCAGACGAACAGGGCATTTTAAAACAAGTGAGTACTGAACAGGTTCGCCTATGGGTGGGAAATGGCAGCGTTAAATTAATACAAAGAGCGATTCAGCATTTAGAGATCGAGCCCGACAAACTTGAAACTCTTCATCAGTACTTTCTGAAACACTACCAAAACTATTTGTGTGATAGCAGTTACTTGTACCCAGGGGTCGCGGCGTTATTAGAAAAATGCCAACAGTTAGCCTTGCCCATGGCCTTGGTCACCAATAAGCCCATCGCCTTTGTGCCTGAGTTATTAGAAAAACTGGGCATTGCCCATCATTTTAAAATTCTCTTGGGCGGTGATAGCTTGCCTGAAAAAAAGCCTAGCCCCATGCCGCTATTGCATGCTGCTAATTATCTAAACGTGAACCCCAATCATTGCCTCATGGTAGGAGACAGTGGTGCCGATAGAGCGTCCGCTCAACAGGCTGATATGCCATGTGTGCTGTTGCAGCAAGGCTATAATCAGGGCCAAGATCTGTCTCAGTTGAGTCCTGAATGGCTACTACCAGATATTGAAAGCCTGCTAAATGCCACGATTCGCCCATAACTAATACTTATAAGTAACTATAAATAGACTGTTCTAAAAACAGTGTTAATAGTATTTATTCTCATTTAAAGCTTTTAACTTTCCTTTAACCCGCTGTTAACCCCTTGTTTACTAGGCCCTCCCGACATAACCCGTGCCAACAGTCATAACTGGACAATATTGTTCCATTTTCACGGGTATTCACGCTAGAACGAAATCTATTTAATGCGATCCATTAACTGCTGCTACAAAAAAGCGGAAAGCTCATTAAATACATCGTTCACATAAATCAGCAGAGGGTGCCCATGAATCTACGTCTTATCGTCTTACTCTCTGTGTTTATGGCTGTGCCTCAGTGGGCAAATGCCAGTTATTTGGATCTTCAATCTGGTTCATTGATGGGCATGGTACACGCCTCCTACGGTGACAGTTTTTTTGATAACCATCACTTTAGTGGCGGCATGGGTTATGTGCCCAAGCTTGATAATCACGCTGAAATGACACTGTTTAGCCTGCGTTATCGTTACCAGAATCCATACCGCTTTAACTTCAATGTGGGCGGACATGATCTTCAATTGAGCCCAGTGAATTTTGGTACCAGCTTGTTGTATGGCAAGCACAGTGACTTGTTTCTTGAATTGCCCGATCAATATCCAAAGGGTTATTACAAGCCCACTGCGCTGCGCATCATTTTTAACTACCAGAGCATTTTGCACATAAGCGACAAAACAGAAGTGTATTTCGATATTTCGGTACTGGATGTGGGTTTGATTACCTATGTACGTGAACCTGAATTTTTTATGGATAACTACGACTACCTGGGTTTGGAAGGCATTACTAACTGGGGTTTTGGCTTACGTCGCCATTTCTAATATAGATTTGTGGAGAGTATAAAATGAAGAAACTCATCTTTTTATTTTTTGTCATTACCCTCGCTGGTTGTGAATATGAATTAAGCCCTTGGGAAACCGACGCCCATTGTCCTGGTGTATCGGTTGAAGAAAACTTGGCTCGTCTGGCGGCGTTTGAAGAGGCAAATAGTAAGCCTGACTCTTTTAAAGTGGCCATCATTGGTGATCCTCAGCAATATCCGGGTGCCTTTGAAGACACCATTAAACATATAAATACGCTAGGCGATGAGGTTCATTTTATTTTATTGGTGGGTGACCTTGCGGAAACCGGGATTAAGGCTGAATTTGAATGGATGTGTAAAGCCATGTCAAAGTCGAATATCCCAATAATCCCTGTGATTGGTAACCATGACTCTATCTCGTTTGGTAAAGATATTTGGCTGGACACATTTGGTGAATTTGACTTTTATTTTACTTATTTTAATACACGCTTTGTGGCGTACAACGATAATCAGTATGAGTTTGGTGAAGCACCGGATCGAGAATGGTTAAGAGAAAGTGCGGAAGCAGTGGCTGAGGACGGGCAACCTGTTGAGCATATTATTGGTGTAAGCCACGTGCCCCCCTGGGATGACAACTTAGGTTTTGATGCCCACATGAGCGACAGTGGATACGAGTTAACGATTCACGGTCATGAGTCGAGCTTCGATTACTGGGAACGTGAAGATGTAGGTTTACCTCATTACATCACTACGCAAAACAGAGACCCAGGTTTTGGTATGTTAACTGTTTATGCCGGTGCCGATATGCCTTTACAAGTAGATAACTGTTCTCGGGATTGTTTGATAACCACATCCAGAGTGATAGGGATTCCTTCCCCGCAATAAACTGGGGTGACAGGCAGTAAAACCAAAAAGCCCAATGACCATTTGAAAATGATCATTGGGCTTTTTTATTGCTCTAAACTTTCCAGTTTAATTTAATGTTTTAATTTAGGGCTGTTTATTCAAGGTGAAAACACCGGCGGCGTGTTTATTGGTGCCGTCGGCAGTGCCCAGGTTATAGCCACCTGCAAACACATCTCCAGGCCGGACAAATATGCCGCCTATATTGCCAATAATCTTGTCGGAAATGAGGATGTTATTGGAGTCCACCACGGTGCCGTTAACGTTGCCGGTTTGAAATTCAGGAACCTGGTTGCCTTCTGAATCTAGGGTAAGCTGCCCGCTAAAGCCGATATCCCAAGTTGATATTGGCAGAGAATCGGGGTCGTTAATGTCTGATGCGGCGGTTTCCAGTTTTAACTGGCCGTTGGTTATGGCGCCACTGTCGAAGTTCACATCAAACTGGCCCACCGTACTACGAACCGCACCATCATCGGCAAACCCTATGCACTGGCCATAGTCGGTACAGTTTGAAAAGGTGCTGGCAAAGCTGGCGGTTCCGGTGAGGTTATTAATATCGGCGCGCTCGGCGGCCAACCAGAATGCTAAAATCTCTTCATCCTGATGAGTGCTGCTGTCGGTAAAACCAAGCTCATCTTCAGACAACTCATAAATGCTAATGCCGCTGTCTTTGGTGCCTAGCCATACACCCCAGCGAATATTAATACCGGCGGCCACATCGTCTTTTTGAATGTCGCAGACGATACCCAGGTCAGCACACAAGGCCAGAGCCGTGGGCGAGCTCACGGTTCGATCTGAATTCCCCGGCTTGTTAATGACCTCGGTACGGTCAAATATCTGGCCATCTTTTTCATGCTGCTCCTGTATAACTAAAATGGGTGTGCTGTCATCCTGGTTCCATGAGCCTGTGCCAATAAAGACGTCGATGTCGACACTGGCTTGCCAGTCATTATTGTTTTGGCTATCCGATCCCATCTGCAATACCAATTGTTGGCTCTGTGGGGTGCCATCATCGCGAAATTGCAATTCCATCTCGGTGATAAATTCATCGGTGGCGGTCACAGGCTGAAAGACAAAGCGTTCAACATCTATAGTGGCGTTAGTGCCTGGATCGACAATGGTTTGCGCTTCCAGTACTAGCTGGACGTGCCCGGGAGAAGCCTCCGATACGCCATTTTTAATGACATCACCATTCAGCAAGGCATCCTGAATATTGGTTTCCAAATCCCCTATGGCGGCCACGTTGTAATCGACCTCTATGTGTACCTGGTATTCATCCGTCACGCCGGTACTGGTATTGAATATTTGATAGTTCAACGTCATGCCGCTTGAGCTGTCTTGGGTGCTGTAATCAAATGGAGTAAAAGTGCCCAGCTCAATGGCCATGGGTGAACTTATTTGTGCTTCCAGGGTATTAAAATTTGGGCGCCCGCCGGAATCCAGGTCGTAATTAAGCGGCATCACCACCATGGCTAGCCTATCTGAATTGGCCAAGCTAAATTGCTCATTGGACATGACACTCTCGGGCAAAGGATTTAACACCGGATCGACATCGGCATAGGCGTCGTTAAAATCAAATAAGCCTAGTGGATTGGGGTCCACAATCGGATCGGGGTCGGTACCTGGATCAATTGTTGGGTCTGTGATGGTGCCATCAGCTATGGCATCCTCAACGGCACCTTCTTCATCTAAATTTAAACCCGCATCTAGGGCATTTTCAATATCTTCCAGGGAGCCTAGCTCATCAATATTGTCACGGAGATCTTCTTCTGAAATGTCCAGGCCTTCGTCCTGTAGAACTTTTAGGATTTCAACCAGCTTGGAAGTATCATCTTCGTCCAGCAGCTCGCTGATAACTTCCAAGTTTTCTTCTATTTCGTCATTTGTACCTGTTAAGCCCGTGCTCTCAATAAATTCAACCTTACTTTCCTCAACATCTTCTTCTACCTCATCTTCTTTTTCCTTCTTGATGGCGTCCTCTATAATTCCCTCGGTTTCAACTATACCGCCATCCAAGCTGGCCAGTTGTACCTGGGTAGCGCTAGCTTCTTCTGAGCCGCCATCGCTACCGCTGGAGTCGTCACCTTCACTACCAGCCACAACCGTTCCTGAGTCCTCATCCTCGGAGTCTTCGCTATCTTCATCTGTGGCGGCTTCGGTGTCCCCACCTTCTGCCACTTCTTCTTTTTCCTCCTCTTCGCTGCTGTCATCTGTGGCAGCATTAACACTTAGGGATTCTGGAGCCTCCAATAAGCCTACCGGAGGCGCGCCCGCGCTGACCCTTGTGAAATTGAAGTCGCTGCCTAGGCCCAAGTCCAGGGTACCGGCATCGTTGGCAACGCTTATGCCTCCGCTGTAAACCGCCATGACAAAGGCGCCACTCGGTTCTTGTTGCACTTCATAGTTAGTGCCGCGAATACCGATAGAAGCGGCCGGAGTGTTTACCTTGTAGGCGCTTTTTTCACCCTTGCCAATCTGGCCGCTGATGGTTCTAAAGCCACCTTTTACCAGCTTCATGAAGGCCTGTTCCTTGTTACTGGTATCTCCTTGCTGGTCAAACAAGTAGCTGGTGATATCCATCTGGGTGCTGGCCTTAATAGTCATTAGGGCTTTATCCACAAAGCGCAGTTGTACTGAGCCTCGTGGCCCGGTTTTAATGATG
>ERZ1027231.353-NODE-353-length-14024-cov-259.477343_pt1 | contig 14024 bp, 10 predicted proteins | sample MGYA00520866_ERZ1027231 | MGnify/ENA primary metagenome ERZ1027231 (study PRJEB33311, sample SAMEA4378411) | marine metagenome | biome: Marine biome; feature: Fjord; material: Water | collected 2014-07-20T08:00:00Z/2014-07-... | depth 75 m ...
TTAGAGTTAGAGTGAAAGGGCTATAGGTTTGAATGTGTAAGGCGGTCGTGATGTCACGGCCGCCTTTTTTGTGTGTATTAATCGATAAGTTTCATATCATCCATTTTATCTAAACCACAGCTGCCTGATTTAACATGTTCAGGGCAAAGCTGCTTGTTAGTCCCTTTAGATTCATCTTTTAACATTCTTACGGATTTGTAATCGCCCCAAAAGCAACTTGGGCAGGCGCGTTTTTGATTGTTCTTAGAAAGCTTTACCTCACCATCTGTTCTGTCATAAATGGTGACAGGCAGTAAGTCTTTCCAGGTCATACTACTGGTATCAGGAATGTCATAAGGGATGCCCGCGTGCCCCCAGTCGTACTCTAACAAGTTCTTCCAACCCACATGAAGTTTACTGCCTAAGATGACGCCATTGATGATGGTGTCGTTTTCTCCTTCGTAAACTAATCCACCTGTTTCAGGATTGCTTTGGAGTTTTCCGAACTTGTCAGCGGCATTACGCAGTTTAGAAAATAATGATACATCGCCAAATTCTTTTGCACCCCATAATGCAAATATTTGAGCGATTTGATCTTCTTTGTGATTCATGGCTAAACGCGCGGCTGCAAACGGGCCATATTCAAGTGTTAGGTGTTCTTTAAATGCGGGATATCTTTTTTGCATTTCTTCAGGTTCAAAAACATTCATAAAAGACAGGACCCATGCGTTGGTATAGCCTTTTATTTGCGGCATGACTACATCATGATTCGGTATGTAGGCACGATAAAATAAGCCTGTTTCTTTATCTCGCATGCGGTCCATAATAAAGTCTACCGACCATTTAATTTCATTGTCGGTGTAGTTTGTGCCGTAAAGTTGATCGTAGATACGTAAGCTGAGCATGCCAATCACATTACATTCTACAAACCATGCATTAGGTTCACAGGTATTGCCTTCGTAGTAGCCTTGATGGTGTAGATTCATTTCTTCTACAATTTGCTTTGTCAGCCAGGTAAATTCTTTGCTGTATCTTGTATCGCCAGTGCTGAGTTGAAATAACGCATACATTAAGTTCAAGTGACCCTTGTACATGATATTTTGTACCGATATTGGGTCGGGGCCAAAGCCTCTGTCTGTAAAGTCACGCCATACTTTCTTAGATTTCATCTTCCAAATCATATTGTCCATGGTGACGCGATATTGGCCCGCATTTTCAGGGTCAATGATCATGGCCGATGGCATACCGTAGGCGGCGAATGAAATGGCGTATTTCCAAAAGGGTTGGTATTCGGTGTTCCAGCCTTTGAAGTCGTCGCCACTTAGGCTTAACCCAAGGTACTCATCAATATTGGTTCTAAGCTGTCCAATTTCATCTTCTTGTAGTTCTCGCTCCCCAATGGGATCAAAGTATCGATCAGCTGTTGGCATACCCCATGGCCAGATTAGTACGATGGCCACCATTAATATGAGTAGAACGCTGATCATCAGCCATTTTATTGAAAGGTATTTAGATAGAAATGCTTTCACTTGTTAACCTTTTATTTGAATTATTTTTTGGTTATTTATATGTAGGTTAAGACGTTAAGCGATCATAGATTTTAAATAAAGCAGTATCTATTCATCATTGCACAATGGCTGTTTGAGTCTTATGTAGTGATGGAATGCAGTGATGGTATTAAATATTAATGTTGAAGTAGGACATAGTAGTGGGGTTTTTATAAAGGTGATTGGGTATGAATGAGTTTTATTAGTTTGATTTGGTTTAATAATACTTAGATTAGAAGTGCGTAATGCACCCTAGTATTACAACTAGGGTTTGTTTATGTTTTTTTGATTCTAACTGAATGAGTTAATAGGCAGTTAGTATCGAATGTCGCTGGTACCTGCGAAGTTCATAATAGAAAAAACGATGCTGATGCTCACTGCAAAAAATAACATGTTTCTAAATTCACCTTTAATTGTCGAGTTACGCATAAGGCAGATAAAAGGGGCGATTAATGCGGCTGCAATCAGTGGTTTAAAGACACCGATGATAAAGCGATTAAAATTATCTCTATAGGCCAGTAGATCATTTGCCCAGGCGTAAAACCCAAAATCAGCAATATTTAATATTACGTGAATTGAAAAGGCGGTTATCACAAGTGTGTTAGTGACAATGGGTTTTTTTTGTTGAAGTAGTTGGCTCATATACCGTCTTATGCTGATTCATTCCATTTGCGTGCAGTTTAATGAACTGGCTCACACATTTGAGTAATAACTTGTAACGGTAATCAGATGATTTGTAATGCTGGCCGTTGAATGTAAGCAATGATAGATAAACAATTTACATAGCCGTCACTTAACGAACAATTATTCGGGTTTTGTTTGACAGTTCGGCAGTCTGTAAAGTGTATTAATAGGCGGTGGATAATACACTTTACATATTTGAATTAGAGTGAATTCTTAACTCTTGGCTTCGACACTTTGACGAGACTTCAGCCAGCCTTTAAATTTGAATTGCTCCATGCCCTTGTATATGGGCATCACCAAGGGGAAAACCCAATTTAAGAACAGTGTTAAAACACTGAGTTTACTTGGGTAAATACGATGTTTGTTTGCCAGTACACCTTTGATTGCAGCTTGAGTGACTTGATCAGCCGTTTGTGATGGCCAGGGCACGGGTGCTGTTGTGTCAAAGAAGTGAGTCTTGGTGGCAACAGGGCATAACATCATAATCTGACCCTTATCGTCTTTTTCTCGACGGTAGGCATCGGCCCAAGATAAGAGCGCCGCTTTGGTTGAGCTATATAAGCTGTATCCAGGCAAACTAAAGATGCCCATAAAACTGGCGGTGATTAACATGCCGTATTCACGGTCTTGATTTAATCGGGCCATTTTGTGGCTGCTGTAGATAGGACTGAATGTATTACAGCGGTAAATGCGATCTATATGTTGCCAATCTTCTTGTTCTGTTTGCTCGTAATAAGCAAAGCCAGCGTTAGCCACAAATAAATCAATGCTGCCCATTTTTTCAAGGGCAAAATCAAATAAAGCATCCACACCTTCTTGGGTGCTAATGTCTCCCTGATGGATGTGAACATTGGGTGGAATAGAGTGATCAAATGCATTCAGGTCAGTGGCGACAATATTGGCATTGTATTTTTGGCTGATGGCCGTTAATAGCGATAGTCCAATGCCTGATGCGGCCCCAGTGATGACGATATTTTTATTATTAATGTCCATGGTACAACCTAGGAGTGAGCTGAGGACTCATCCTAGATCTTATTGATAGATATATCAATAGCGGGTGATTTGGCTTGATCCAACTTGCCTAGGTTAGTTGAATTTCGGCTTCCCATTTATCAATTAAGGTTAGGCTATTGGTTTGCCAAGGGTGAAAGTCTGGCTCGGCAAAGGTTCTAAACGGTGCTTTTAATTGAGTCACCAACCCAAGGTCTCCATATAAAAACCGTTTAAACTCTTTAATTTCTGCCCAGCTTGGTAGTTTTTTATCTTGCCACATGAGCTTTAGCGTAAACGTGAACATGCGCCAAAAGAAAATCTTAATAGCAAACTTCATTACCTTTTGCAGCAGCGCTCGATCACCTTCGCATTCCATGTACACATCAAATGCCACAGCCTTATGTTCGATTTCTTCTACGGCATGCCAAAACATCAGTTGCCGAGCGGGTTCTTCTAGGCCGTTAAATACTTCAGGTTTGTCCAGTATGTATTCGGCCAGTATGGCTGTTAGGTGTTCCATGCACACGGTTATGGCCAAACGTGTTTTAGGGTTGAGTGATTTGACACGCTTTTGAATAATTTTTCCCATCTGAATTTCTAATGCGGGCGCATCAAAGCCTAAATCGTACAGCGCTTGATTGATTTTTTTATGTTGGTGGCTGTGGTGGCCTTCTTGCCCAATGAATCCACCCACTTGTTTAGCGAGCTTAGGGTTATTGATTTTTTCTCGGTAGTTACGAACGGACTCAATAAACTCAGATTCGCCTGGCGGAAACGTAGAAGACAATCCGGCCAAAAAACAGGTTTTTAAACTGTTGCCATTAAAGAAGTACTTATTCTTAATTGATGAGAATGGGAATACCATTTTTCTTGGTGAAACATTAAGAGATTGGTGATCATCTAATATTTTTTTACTTTGAGCGTGTACCTGATGCTCAGTATGGACGGGTCTATTTTCTGCGGGTACTGGAAGATTGGTAGGAGCCATAATTGCCTCTGATGCGTTGACGCATTCTTATAAATATTATTTTTACTAAAAATTAAGTTCTGCTGAATTTTAGCGACTGCGTATTTACTATGGTTGAGCCATGATCTTTCAGACAGGTTATTTTGATTCAACTTAATGGTGATTTGAGGTCACTTTGAAGGCCGTGGAGTGAATGGCTAAAATTGACTGCGATAAACGTTAGGGGTGCATCCCGTTTGAGATTTAAACGACTTTGAAAAATTAGACGCATCGCTGTAGCCCATGGCATCCGCAATGGATTCAAGTGATTGCTTAGAATGGCGCAATAAGGCTTTGGCTTGCTTGATCCTAACTTGGGATTTGATGTGTTGGTATGTGGTATTCAGCTCTTTTAAGCGGCGCTGAAGCGTACTTACTGACATGTTTAGTTGTTTGGCCATATTTTGTAAATTCAGATTGTTGGTAGGGCCATCATCCAGTGCTTTATAGATCTGTTGTATTAAGCCAGTTGGGCTAAGTTGTTTGAGTGTGGATTCACATTCGTGAGTCGCCATTCTGGCCAGTTCGCTATCACCTTGCCTAAGTGATAATTGCATCCAAGTACTGGGGATACCTAATTGGAAGAAGGGTTTGTTAAATTCAATGATTAAATTACTGGGCAATTTTGTAGCCGTGTAATGTTTAGGTTGAGGCCTTTGAAGGTGTAATACACATGTTTGTGAAATATCGTGATGTGAAAGCAATTCTTTAATGAGCTGGTCAATGTTAATTAGGGTAGATAGGCCAGTATAGAACCGAGTATCTAGGGTGTTTGAGCTTTCGTTTAAAGGCTCTGCATCATCAAGTCTAAGAAATGTAAATTGATGATCACTGGCAAATTGAATGATGCGTGCGCTGGATCGGGTTTTAAAATATTGCTGGGTAAGTCGCGCCACATCTTTTAATTGTTTGCAGCCTTGAATCGCCAGTCCAAGTGCGCCGTGTGAAGACATGGACATGCTTTTACCAAATTCGATGGCTGCTGTAATAGGGTCAGTGAAACCACGAAAAAGATTGGTGCTGATGATATTCATTGAGCATTCGTCAATTTTTTTGGGCGGGTCTAATAAATAGTTAACATCTTTATTGCTGCCTTTTAAAAGGTCTTTTACAGAAATGTGTTTGTTCAGGGCAAAGTCACGCATGCAGACAAGATATTCACCTGCCACAAAATCATTGGATTCCTTTTCTCGTATGGTCATTTTCATGACCTCTAATCACTGTGGATCTAACACTCTAACAGCCGTTTTTTTAAGGGGCAATGGACTTTCTCACATAAGAACTTGGTCCGGTAAGACCAAATAAGCCATTTCAGAACCATTATGAATTCAATTGTAAATAGTCTGTGTAAGTTAACAGCTTCATGTAAGGTTAATTTGGTAGTTATTGTCAGTAGGCTTTGGCGATTGAATAGAATATATTAATTGCTGCGATGTTCTAAAAAATAATAAAGAGAAAGATATGAACGCAGAATATCAAGATGTGATCATCATTGGTGCAGGCCTTTCGGGTATTGGAGCGGCTTGCCATCTAACTAAAAAATGCCCAAATAAAAGTTACGCCATTTTAGAAGGGCGTTCTAGCATGGGCGGCACTTGGGATCTATTTAAGTACCCAGGAATTCGCAGTGACAGTGATATGTATACCCTGGGTTATAACTTTAAGCCTTGGACAGACCCACAATCCATTGCAGATGGGCCTTCAATTCTTAAATATATTAAAAAAACAGCAGAGCAATTTAATGTCAGTTCGCACATTCGTTACGATCATAAAGCCACAAAAATAGAGTGGGACAGCAAGGCGGCATTGTGGACCATTCACATTATGGAGAACGGCGAATCAAAAATAATGACGTGTAATTTTTTAATGACCTGTACAGGCTATTATAATTATGAGCATGGTTACACACCTGAATTTAAAGGAAGAGACAGTTATAAGGGACAGTTTATTCACCCACAGCATTGGCCTGAAAATTTAGATTACGAAAACAAAAAAGTAGTGGTGATTGGAAGCGGAGCAACAGCGGTTACCCTAGTACCAGAGCTGGCCAAAAAAGCGAAGTTAGTCACCATGCTACAACGTAGCCCAACGTATGTGACAACCTTACCTAAAGAAGATTTGTTTTTAGTGTGGATGAGAAAGATCATGCCTGACAATTGGGTATACCGTTTTGCGCGAACCCGTAACATTGGCATCACCATTGCGTTTTATAATTTTTGTCGAGCCTTCCCTAATGCCGCGCGAAGCTTCATGACAAAAATGGTGAAAAAAGAATTACCCGAATCATTTGATATGAAACATTTTACTCCTAAATATGCGCCATGGGATGAGCGTGTATGTGTGGTACCGGATAGCGATATGTTCTCTGTGATCAGTGACGGAAAAGCAGACATAGTGACGGATGGTATTGATAGTCTGACCGAGAACGGCATTAAGTTGTCCTCAGGAGAATCGTTAGACGCTGACATTATTGTGAGTGCAACCGGATTGGACATTCAAATAATGGGGGGCATTGAAGTCAGGGTAGACGGTGAAGAATATGATTTTTCTAAGAAAATGATCTATCGCGGCATATTGTTTCAAGACCTACCTAACTTGGGTATGATTTTCGGTTATACCAACGCATCTTGGACGTTAAAGGCAGATTTAGTCAGTGAATACATGTGCCGTATGATTAACCATATGGATGCAACCGGGACGCAATACGCGGTACCAGAAGATCACGAATCCATTTCACGTATTCCATTCATGGATATGAGCTCAGGTTACATTCAGCGAGCTTTAAGTAAGGTGCCACAGCAAGGTGAAAAACTGCCGTGGCGCTTGTACCAAAACTACATGAAAGACATGATGATGCTGAGGTTTGGAAAATTAAATGATGGCATATTAAGCTTTAAATCAAAATCGGAAGAGGCTGCCGTTGATGCGACTGAAGACAAGAGTAAGTTAGCCAGTTAACTCAAACGACAAGTCGTAGGGCATTAAAAAGGGAGCTTAGCTCCCTTTTTTGATAATAATTAGCGGATAGATAGAGGCGTATTCTATTTGTCGGTATTTCAAAAAGGTGTTCAAAGTTTACAGTTAAACTCCCCTTTGTTTGCCCCGCGCATCATGATTTTACACTTACTATTTAATACCCATAGTCCTCCGCCACAGCTTAAACGCACATTTTCAAGGCCGTTAGAAATAAACCCCTCACAACTGCGGCCCACAGGTTTTAAGTGATCGCCTTTGCAGCTAACCGATAGAGAATCAGCGCCAGCCCGTAAGGCTTTGCAGTCTTTTTCGATATCCAGAAGGCTAAATTGATAACCAGGCAACTTACTGGCATTAATGTCTGCAGCCAGTATAGAAGTTGAGAAAATAGAGCAAATCAGCAGGGTAAACAGGGCTTTCATGACAATCTCCATAGGGTCTAACTTGACTATAGACAATCCCTGCCTTTTTGCAGGGTTTTAACAAAGCTCTTCGCTTTTTGACCCACTTAACCAATTCCTAGCTATTCAAGGCTAAAATCTGGCTTATGGGGTCATGTTTCTGTAGAATGTGCCCCCTTATTTTTGTTCATATCTAGGCTATTAATAGCAATAGGCTAGGGAAATTCCTTTAGGAGCACTGAATGTCCAAGATCAATAAGATCGTTTTGGCTTACTCCGGTGGTTTGGATACCTCTGTAATCGCAAAATGGTTACAAGAAGAGTACCAAGCTGAAATTGTTACCTTTACTGCTGACCTAGGTCAGGGCGAAGAAGTTGAGCCAGCTCGCGCGAAAGCCGAAGCCATGGGCATCAAAGAGATCTACATTGACGATTTACGTGAAGAATTTGCACGTGATTTCGTATTCCCTATGTTCCGTGCTAACGCGATTTATGAAGGCGAGTACTACTTAGGCACTTCGATTGCGCGTCCATTAATCGCCAAACGCTTAATCGAAATTGCTAAAGAAACAGGCGCAGATGCCATTTCTCACGGCGCAACTGGCAAGGGTAATGACCAAGTACGTTTCGAGCTTGGTGCTTACGCACTTATGCCTGGTGTTCAAGTGGTTGCCCCTTGGCGCGAATGGGATTTGAACTCTCGTGAAAAATTAATGCAATACTGTGAAGATCACGGTATTCAAATTGAGAAGAAAAAAGGCAGCAAGTCTCCTTATTCAATGGACGCTAACTTGCTTCATATCTCTTACGAAGGCGACATTCTAGAAGATCCTTGGAATGAACCAGAAGAAGACATGTGGTTATGGACCGTTTCACCTGAAAACGCGCCAAATGAGCCTACCTACATAGAATTGGGCTACAAAAATGGTGACCCTGTTTCAATCGATGGCAAAGACATGTCTGCGGCATCAATCATGGAATACCTAAACAAGGTAGCCGGCGCCAATGGTATTGGTCGTACGGACATTGTTGAAAACCGTTACGTGGGCATGAAGGCACGTGGTTGTTACGAAACTCCGGCTGGCTTTGTCATGCTGAAAGCTCACCGTGCAATCGAATCAATCACGCTTGATCGTGATGCGGCTCACCTTAAAGATGAGATGATGCCTCGCTACGCTGAACTGATTTATAACGGCTACTGGTGGTCTCCAGAGCGTAAAATGCTTCAAGCCGCTATCGACGAAACACAAACATACGTGAACGGTACCGTTAAGCTTAAGCTTTACAAAGGCAACATCACTGTTGTTGGTCGTAAGTCAGAAGATTCTTTGTTTGACGAAAGCATTGCTACATTTGAAGACGACGAAGGCGCTTACGATCAAAAAGATGCTGCAGGCTTTATTAAGCTTCATGCATTGCGTTTACGTACAGCCGCTAAAAAGGGTCGCGATTTACTTTAAGCTTTAACGTAAATTAGCCTCGATAAAGCCTAATCTTTTTTTAGATTAGGCTTTTTTTATGCCTATGAATTATAGGGACGTAACAAAGCAATTTTTTAATTGGCTCAGTTGACCACAATAAAATTAGAATACATTTATCATGGTTAACCTTGATTTTATGCGGTTTTAGGCCGTTTTTTGCGCCAGCCAATCAGCACATTCTTGCCATGCACGTTTATTCATTTTTTTCTTAAAGAACCCAAAGTGATCGATGCTGCGCATTTCATAGTCTTGCGGCTTTATGATGAGTACTTCTTTGTCTGCATTTTTAAATATACCGGCTAGACGTTTTACCGCGGGTGGTGGGGCAAAGTTTTTATCGTCAGCTAGGCCAATAAACCGCATGGATCCTGTGTAGGTATAAAAGCCTTCTCTTAACGGAGAGCCATTACTGTCAGCAATCCAAGTTTTTCGTGCAAATCGGCTCCAATCTTTTGCAACTTGCTTTGGTAAGTATTCAGCGCCTAAAACCCATTTAGGCAGCCCACCCGTTAATTTGTAAAAAAGTGGTAAAACAATAAAGAAAAAGGAGAAAGCCATTGGTCGCTGCTTGAGAGGCCAAGATTTCCAATGTATGTGCTGGCTTGCTACATTTAAAAAACTTTTGTAGCGGTTGTTATCTGGTACCACACCTAATAATTGTCCACCAATACTGTGGCCGATGCCCTTGATTGTTTTATCGGAATGGCGGTCAGTATAAAAAGTTAACACATCGCCCATATCCCGTTCACCCCAGTGAAGCATCGATGGTTGTGGCGATGTTTCAGACTGGCTGGTACTTTCACCGATGCCTCGAAACTCAAACGTTAAAACAGTAAACCCTGCGTCACACAAATAACTCGCAAACCCTTGGTAATAGTTGCGAAGCACACCTGTGGCACCGTTCAATATAAGGGCGATGCCATTGCTTTTGACGGGTGTGAATTCGGTACCCGCTAATCTGTAGCCATCTTGAGTAGGGATGAATAGATTTTCAGTTCGCATCTTAGATAACCATGTTACATCGGTTTGATAGTTGATTAAGTTGTAACGCATACACTCATCAGTTGACCAGCATAAATTATCCCCTTGAAGATGATTTGTTAAGAGGGGTGTGCTGATTGTTGCATCTGGTAAATTGTGCCATTGATATTTTCCAGAATGGGATAATGGCATCCACTATTGGTAAGGCGATTCGGTTTCTAACTTTACGTTTAATATTCCATTAACGTACGACGGTTAACAATGACCTAGCTTGCAGTTTAGCGGCGCCCGCTAAAGCCTAATCTGGATCAATGTTGGGCCTTTTTTATGTGTATTTCCACATGAAGCAGCTCAGCTGAACTAGGCTTATTTGCATGTATGGTGAATAAGCCGTTGGCCAGTTAAATGAATACAGAACGTAAATACACCACCGACATCCGTGTAGACACAAGGCAAGCCTTTCTGACCATAGCAAGGGCATTGGATTATGTGGGCATAGATGACGTGCACCATGCTCATAGGGTGGCCTATATAGCATATGAATGTGGGCAGCTATTAAATTGGTCACCCCTAAAATTAGAAAAAACCTTTTATTCTGGCTTGCTACATGATTGTGGTGTGACGTCTAGTAAAGAGCATTTACGGTTATTAGAGGGCATGACCCCCAGTAATGCTGATGAACACTGCGAACGTGGATTCACCGCTTTAAGTGATAATGCCCTGTTATGCGCATTTGCAGATATTGTGCGTTACCACCACACCCCATGGGTAGAATTAAAAGACATTGACCTAGATGCAGACACTAAAGACATTACGGCCCTGATTCACTTGGCTGATAGAGTGGACTTTTTACGTGCGCGTTATGCGCATGAAACACACCCTGAAGCGGTAACCCTTTATGAGGGATTAATAGCCGAAAACTTACTCAGTAAAAAAGATACCCTCTTTCAGCCTGAATTTGCTGAAGCTATGGCGCGACTGGTTAACATTGATGGTTTTTGGTTTGCCATGGACTACGACCGAATCGAAGCAATAGGACTAGAGTTCAGTTCTTATAAGCCTTTCAACACAATACTAGACATCAATCAGATTACTGAGCTTGCTACATTTTTAGCAAATATAGTGGATGCAAAAAGTCCGTTCACTTATCACCACTCGCAAAAGGTGGCAAAGCTTTCTAAAATGTTAGCCATCGATGCAGGCTTGAGTGTAGAAAACAGTGACATGGTGTACGTGGCAGGTTTACTACATGATGTAGGCAAGCTGAAAACCCCAGATGAAATTTTGTATAAAGAAGGGCCATTAGAAGGGGTGGAATTGTCAATCATGAAAAGGCATTCGGTTGATACCTTGATCACCTTGGATCATTTTTTTCCTGATTCAAAAATAGGCCAGTGGGCTGCGAATCATCACGAAAAATTAGATGGTTCGGGTTACCCGTATCAATTAAAAGGCGATCAGCTAGATATTGAATCACGGATTATTGCCGTGGCTGATATTTTTCAGGCGTTATCACAAACCCGTCCTTATAGAGGGAAATTATCATTTGAAGAAATCATGAAAATTATGGATCCCATGATAGATGATGGAAAACTAGATAAAGATATTTATCAATTAATCCTGATAAAGCAGCAAGAATATTATCACGCCTCATCAAATACATAATTTAAGCGTTATAAATCAACTGAATTTATATTTTATTTGAATATTTCACATCTAAAAATTTCACCTACCCATACAGTATTTGAATGGCTATCTAAAGTTGCGTAGTCAGAATTCTATCTAAAAATTCAGCCTGTATTTAAAGGTCAAACCTTGTTATGACCTATGTCTAATTTTTAGATTTTCTGGCCCAGCGGGTCAAAATAATAGAACCTGAAGCCAATTTTAATTATCCTATTAAGGAATACGTTGTAATAGATCAATCATCCGAGAAACTAAAATGAACGGCTGCATAAAACGCCAAAAGTTAATACTGAATTGAAAAGGGCATTGTCAGATACAAGGAACATTATTTAACAACTTGGTTGAACCACAAGGTAGAAAATAAAGTCAACCCAGCGCAGTTTTTTCAAACGTTTCACAGGTATTTAAATGATGATGACTATGTTATGTGTGATGATGGCAATCACACCTTTCTATGTGCGGAACAACTATCTGTGAATAAAAGTAAGCATTTTGTTAGTCCTACCGATTTTAACTGCATGGGTTACTGTGTGCCGGCAACGATAGTTTTCCAGCTTGCCCAACCAGACCAAAAACCCATTGGCATTGTTGGAGATGGCGCTTTCTTAATGACCGCGATGGAAATGTTAGCGGCCACCAAATATGGTTTGTCGCCCATTATATTTGTATTTAATGATGGCGAGCTGTCGCAGATATCACAAGCCCAAGAAATACCTTACAACCGAAAGGTATACTCGGTAATCGCACCAGTTGATATATCGGGAGTAGCGAAAGCGGTAGGTGCCCATTACGTATACTTAGAAAACAATGACATGTTAGAGGGTGAAATCAAAAATGCATTTTCATTAACGGGTAAAGGCAAGCCTGTTCTGGTTAATGTGAATATTGATTACAGTAAGCGCACTCGGTTTACAGAAGGGACGGTTAAAACCAATTTAAATAAATTTGATTTTAAAACAAAGGCTCGTTTTATCGGACGTGCAATCGTGAGAAAAGTGACCGGTTGAAATTGGTCAGTAATTGGGAAGCTATTTTATTAATAAAAGAACGATGGCCATTCGTGTATATAGGAGTTTATTTTATATAGCGTTTGGTTATACGGCTTCTTAGGTTTGATCAATCCTATAGGGTTTTTATTAACGTACCGGTGAATAGGTATAGTTATCTGACAATTTACCATTAATTTCGCTTTATAGGACATTTTGCGCATAAGGGTGCAATGTACATCTCTTTAGGTTATTACTAATAATTCATACACTGCTATCCTTATAACTAGCTATATATTTTTCTTTTAAGGCCATTACGTGACTAAAGCCCCTCGTATTATCAGTGACGATCAAAGCGATAGTAACCAGCGTTTAGAGCTGGTTATTAAAGCGGCGGGTGTGGGGGTATGGGATTGGCAGGTTCAAACAGGTGAATTAACCTTTAATGATCGCTGGGCTGAAATAATTGGCTATACAGTTGAAGAATTGCATCCTGTAAAATTTGATACCTGGGCTAAAAATCTTCACCCGGATGATCTTGTTAAGGCAGAGAGCCTGTTAAAAAAACATTTTGATGGTGAGGTCGAGCTATATAATATTGAAGCCAGAATGAAGCACAAGCTGGGGCATTATGTTTGGGTGTTGGCTTCTGGGAAAGTCGTAGAGAGGGATGAATCGGGAAAACCTAAGCGCATGATAGGTACGCACCTAGATGTGACAGATCGAAAGAATAATGAAAAGCGCCTGAATGTAAGCAATGAGCTATTAAACGAATCTCAAAAAATAGCACGATTAGGTGGGTGGGAATTAGATTTAATTACGGGTTTATTATACTGGACTGACGAAACCTATAGAATACATGATACCTCGCCCGAAGAATTTAATCCTTCAGTGGATGCAGGAGTGGATCATTTCTTACCTGAATCGAAAGCGATTATTTCTAAAGCACTGGATGATGCGCTTAACAAGTGCATTGGATACGACCTTGAATTGGAAACCTTTACCACAAAGGGCAGAAAAATAGATGTACGAACCACGTGCACAGTCACTGAAAAAGACGGTAAGCCAATTCGGCTGGCAGGGATTTTCCAAGATATTACCGATCAAAAATCCATTCAAAAAAAGCTAGAGAAAACCAACTTACATTTAGAGCAAGCCAACTCAGCACTTAAGCTTTCAGCACATTATGATGCGTTAACAGGTTTGCCAAATCGTAATCTCTTAGCTGATCGTATGCAGCAAGCTATTTCAAAAAGCATCCGGAATAAAAAAATTGTGGCAGTCGCATTTATTGATTTGGATGG
>ERZ1027231.355-NODE-355-length-13917-cov-21.008368_pt1 | contig 13917 bp, 5 predicted proteins | sample MGYA00520866_ERZ1027231 | MGnify/ENA primary metagenome ERZ1027231 (study PRJEB33311, sample SAMEA4378411) | marine metagenome | biome: Marine biome; feature: Fjord; material: Water | collected 2014-07-20T08:00:00Z/2014-07-... | depth 75 m ...
TAAAGATTTTGTAGATTAAACATTCTAATACACACACCCATAAAAAAGCCGAGTTATTGACTCGGCTTTTTCGATTAAGGGGTCAGAGCACGTGACTCTCTAGAAATCCTAAAGACTTCCGATCCCCTCCATGACCTTTACGTCTTGCACCGATTCTTTCTTCGATCATTCGCTTAAAGCGATCATTGCCTAACACCCAGTCCTTTTGTAAAGCCTCTCTGATTTCATTTAATTCAAAGTCAGGCATCAGCCCTACAAATAATTTTCGGTAAGATTTTTGTCGTTTTACAACATTATTATCAAGTCGTAAATATTCCTGATGAGATGTAATTAATTGAACCTCTCGACCAGCTCCATTGTATTGAAAACTCGACCATGGATATTCACTTGCATGTAAAACCATACCTGCGCGCACAGGGTTTAGTTCAATATAACGATAAACCGTCAACAGATATCTCTCCGAATCGACTACCTCCCTTCCCATAAAGTGCCTGTGCGCTGATACATGGCATTTAAATATCTAACGTACTTCCGCCCTAAGCTTTGCATCATTCGATGCATATCACCATCACCAATAGGTGTAACTAGCATATGTACATGATTCGTCATTAGAACGTACGCATGGATTTCAACACCATGTATCTCAGCTGAATCTTTTAAAAAAGTAAGATATGTTGCATAATCTTGCTCTGAATAAAAACAAGGTTCTCGATTATTGCCACGTTGAACAATATGGTATGAACATCCTTGTAGGTAGATACGAGGGAGGCGAGCCATCAGAAAATCCTTTTCTAAATAATATGCCACACCTATAAAATCAGTTTAGCTTTCACCAATCAATCATGAAAAAGTTTAAAATCAAGCACTCTGACCCCTTGAAGGAAGTAGAAGGGAAGCAACCCTTGATCAAACTTACAACCGAACTAATACAGACATAAAAAAACCAGTTAATCGTCTAACTGGTTTTAGAGTAGAGCTTAGGTTTTTAAAGCATGATTAAAGTAAAACATTACCTGACCAAGACTCTATTCCGTTGCATGTTGTTGTTTCACTATAAGTTTCAACATTAGTATATTCTGCATCAAGAGTAATGCTTCCCGAATTTCCATCTAATTTAAGATCATAGGCAACGTCCGAGGATGTGCTCCAGCCTTCGCCACCATCGGTTTCAGATGAACGAAATTCATAACGATTACTAGACGTTTTTGTTAAATAAAAGTATTTATCACCAGCACGAAAATATGCATCAACTGTATTAAGAATTATCCCTAACGAGAACGAACTTTCATACACATTCGTATCTTCTGAATTGGTGACTATGCATGTCTCTGATTGAGAAATATCAATTCCCAACCAATATTCATCTTCTAACAGCTCTAATCTTTCCCGATTCGCTTCTGCAACTACCAGCGAGTATGCATATAATGTATCTGCGTTTTCAAGGTATATGGAAGCCTCAACACTATAAGTGATGCCTGCTGTAGCCTCTAATACTAAAATATCATCACCTCCTCCAATACCTATTAGGTTTAATCCATCCTCATCTCCATCAACATAAACTCGTAAATCCGCTTCTACTGATGTGCTAGTAAGATCCATAACCACCAATCCGGTTTCTGCTACTGAAAATGAAAATATATGTTTAATGTCATTCTCAGAAGGAGCTCTCGACATAGAACCTGTATATTCATAGTTTAAATATAAAGGATCACCATCTGCTATTGTATCAGCCGTTAGTTCGGGCTCCGTCTGCAAGCCCTTAAATACGCTTAAATCAATTATTGATTCATCATCTGAACCACATGCAGTTAGGACCATAAATATGGCTAAACTGAATAAAGTCTTAATTTGGTTTTTCATATACTTACGTTACTTTTATTACATAGGGCATGGTTATAGCACCAATCAAGCACCATGCTTTATTGATAGTGCCTTGGTATAAAATAGAAATTTATATTTTTCTATTTTAAAACATTGATAATAATACTGATACTTCTTACTTTTGAAGAATGCATCTTAATATTATTTCGAATTGCTTTCTTTTACACAATCACTGTAATGCTGATTGACTCTTACTTTATATATTCAATAAGAAAAATGTACAGGTGAAGAAGACTTCATAGAGCATTTCTATTATTGTTAATATAGCGGTTTAAATCAAGTACTCTGACACCTTGATTCTACCCCTTGATTCTTCTTGTAGGTAGATACGAGGGAGGCGAGGCATCAGAAAATCCTTTTCTAAATAACATGCCACACCTATAAAAATCAGTTTAGCTTTCACCAATCAATCATAAAAAAGTTTAAAATCAAGCACTCTGACACCTTGATTAAAATAAAACTTTTCCTGAGTAAGTTTTTGTATTAGTACAAGTATCTGTCAGACCAGAATCATAGGTATAGTATGTTGTTCTAATAATACTTCCTGTCACCTCACCTGTTTCAGGCAGCAATTCGAATAACTCAATTTTCTCACTTGTTGATGTGAAATGTCCTACTTCTGGATCTGGAGTAATGCTATGACCATTAGCTTGGCTTACTCTTTTAAATACAAATTCTGTTTCCATTGGGATTGTTTGCCGATACATAACCCCTCCATAGGTAGCCCATTTAAAATTGAATACGAACCCTCTTTGATCAGCCCCTGCATAGTCGTATTTAATAATTTCTAAACAGTCTTCGCTATATTCACGATCAAAGGCTACATAAAACTCATTGCTATCGAGTTCAGCCGTCTCTCTGTTTCCTTCAGTTAGTTTCAATGTATAGGTTTGGCTGGAGCTTTCATCTGTTTCAATGGAAATGAAATAAGTATTACCCGCAATCACCTCAGATGAAAATGGCCCCTGAATAATAAAGGCGTCAAGTTCCTTCTGGTAATCACCAATTCTGTTAACCTGAATCCGGCCTGTAACTTTATTATTGAACTCACTGCCATCGTTAATGCTAATTGAGATGATGCCGCTATCTTCTGGTACAAACTCAAACACCTGATCTTCGCTAGAATCAATTTGATTAGTAAACGTGGTATTGATTTCAATACTGTCTAGTGACGAGGCATCTACCAAAATTAAATTAGGCTCTAATTGATTTCCTAATAAATGAGATAGGTCCCTATCTGTACCTTTATAGTTTTCTTCCGTATCGGATTCTGCGCCACAGGCGACAAGCAATACAACAGATATGTATACGATTAGTTTTAACATTTTTTCACTTATAAATTGTTTGATAACCAAGCCTATCTTTTGCAGATATAGTCTATGGCATTGGCCCATTTTCGAAATCAAAAATCAAGTACTCTGACCCCTTGATTGCATTACCTAATACTTGGAAAGTACTCTTCAAGGCTCAAGATTAGAGTTCTTAAACTGTCATCGCTACAGATAGTTTGTGCGTTTCTATCAATCAAATATTTAACCTTTTTAATTAAGTCGACCTCGCTCAATAAAAATGAATTATATTCTCTTTTTACTAAGCCATAAGATAGCACCAGTCTCAAAGCACTAGCCAACTCCCCCTTCAAAGCAAGCACATCAAAAGATTTTAGGAAGCCACGTGTGGCTATTATTTTTTTTTCTTTCGTATTAGCCCATATAGAAAGCTGTCTGACAACTAGTAGCCTATTATGTTGTTCTCTATACATATCATCGGGAATGAAATCTGCACCTAATCCAATAAGAGAGGGTAGCACCCTGCCTTGATCAAACCGATAGAATAATTTTTTATTCATTAAGGCTAACCCCTTCGATTTTTGGCCTAGATACTTTAATAGTAGTATCAGATTTTAAAGGACTATCAACAACAGATTCAATTAAATCACCTGTTGTTCTTCCTGTATTTGGACGGTGGTGTATATTACCCGTTTTTGGATCTGGTAATCTCAGGTTTCTATCTATAGCATCCGGAACGTCGATACGTATCAACTCCCCACCTTCAAGACTGCCACCCTCTAAGCCTAACTTAACTTCCATTTCCGCCCTTGTATTACTGTTTTTCAATAATTCACTGATCTGTTTTTCAGGAGCTAGATATAAGCCATCAGGACCTCCATATGTAGGCGAATCAGGGTAGTTATTCAATTTATCTGTTGTTGTAAGGTGACTACCGCCTCCGGCATATGGGTGTATAGAAACCTCTTTCCCCTTACCTATAGAAGCTTCCTTGGATTGCTCCTCACTAAATACCAAGCCAAGACCTAAATCATCCTGTCGTGGCAATTCAGTGCTATTACTCCCTAGTCCTTCTGGAATATTTTCCAACAATTGATCTACAGGATCATCATACACAGGCGTTGTATATGACTGATTATCTTGAACAACAACTTGATCGCCACCAGTATGAGTATCACCTGGGTTTGTTTCAACAATAGGGGTTTCCAATACAGTTACACCTGTATCTTCAATTCCAAAGAACTCTTTTATATCGTCCTCGGCAATTTCCAAACCAACTGCTGTTGCTAGCGCAGCTACTGCAGTCACCGCTTCTGGTGAGGCAGCAATCACAGGTATTGCTAATGCTGGAAGTGCCGGCTTAACCTCTTCCGAGTTCACCCTTTCTTGCATCTGCTCAGTAGCTTTAACCACATTTTCAGAACTACGATTAGTATTATTCCAATCCTTCTGAGTGGTTGTGCTCTTAGTCTCAATACCCGCCAAATCACTATAAGCATTAAACGTATCTTGCGCTTGCTCACCACGATTAGTTGCTAATGTAGTTTGGTCTGTAGCACTTAGACTTGAATCGTTTTGCGCTTGGCTATGACGCTCTTGTTCATGCACTAATGACTTAACAACATCACTGCTGTCGGTCATATCGGTTTTGTCGATATTTAAATAAACATCGTTGCCGCCGTCTTCACCGTTTTCGTGGTAGCCAGCCAGTGCCTCTTGTTTGTTAAAGTCGTTCGCACTTTCAACTGGGGTATCATCAGGAGTTTGCGAACCGTCATATAAATTAATGTCAGTATTTTCTGCTAAGCCTTCTTCCTTACTTAATTCATCACTTAATTTTTGTAACTCGTCTTCGCTGCCTTGTGCACCTTTTTCGCCTTTTAGTGCAGCTTGTGCTTTTTCGTCCATGGCTTTTTGAGCAAGCACTTTTCGGTCTGTTGCGTACTTATCTACATTCTTAATACCATCGATTAATCCAATGTCTGTAGTGGCAATATCTTCAACAGCTTGACCAATTTCTTTTGCGTGCTGTGTAGTGTCTACAAAGTCTTTCTTAATGCTTTTGATGCCATCATCGGTGAATACACGATGGTCTACAGTCACCTCAGCATCTAAACCACCCAGCTCATGGTCTTGAGTAACCTCTTGGCTATTACTTACATCACGGTTTACCGAGATGCCGGTATCTGCAATGTCTTCACCACCCACCGTCACATCACCATTACCAAGAGTGGCTTTGGTGGTTTGCTGTTTATCGTGGCCTGAGTAGTTTGCACCGACAGTGGTACTGCCTGAACCTGTGTTTAAGCTAAAACCTTTGTCCGATGAGGTATCGTGATCTTGAATGTCTTCAACGGTTAATGTGTCGGTTTGGAAGTTTAAGTTGCCTGTATCGTTTCCATCTTGGTCAACCGCTGCGATTAAGCCGCCTTTTAGAGTGGTGTCTTTGGCTTTAATAGAAACATTGCCGCCAGTTATACCACTTTGCTGGTCTACCCAGGCTGAGCTGGATTCACTTTCTTGCTGGTTGATGCCGCCGGAACTTGGTAATCCGTTACCGCCAATGCCGATGTTGGCACCTTGGGTTTGGCTGTTTGATGATGATGTGTTTTGTAAGCTTTCTACTAATAAGTTTTCAGTGGTGATGTCTACCACGCCTGCATCTACATTCGCACCTGACACGGTTAGGTTTTCACTGTCGCTGCTTAATGTGCCTGCGACGATTTGAGTATTGGTGTAGTAGTTTGACTCACTGCTGCTTTCCGTTTTATTGGCGCTTAGGCTACCGCTTGGGCCTGATGCGGTACTGTAACTGGCACTTTCAGTATGGCTGCTACTGTCACTGTTGGAGGTTGAGCTGTTTTCACCAGCTAATAAGTTGATGTTTTTCGCATCAAGTTGCAAACCACCGGTAACGGCTATGTTAGAGCCTTTCACTTGGATTTCGTTTTCAGCTTGTAGGTTAGCATTACCACCTATATTCAGGTTTGATCCGTTCCACGTTTTATCGGTTGTGGTGCTGGATGATTCATTGGTTTCAACACTGGCTGTGCCGGTTGCATAAAAACCCGCTGTTCCGGTTGTGCCCGCCGCGGTTGCGCCAGCTGACGCTACCGCTAAGGTTGCATTGGCTGCATTAGCTGTGGCGGCGACCATGTTTGCTTCAAAGTATTGCAATTCGCTGGCTGGCATCTCGCCATTGGCAATTTTTTGCTTGGCGTCACCGTAAGCCTGCTCGGCATCTCTTAATGAATTTTTTGCATCGTTTAATGCATCAATGGCCAATACCGTATCTGCGTAGGCGTTTTTAATGCCTAGGCTGACAGTTTCGATCACTTCTTTGTTTTCTGTGAGGGTTTCTGTGGTGTCTTGTCGGCCACCGATCAAAATGTCTTTGGCTTTGATGGTGGTATCGCCTGCTACATTAATATCACTGCTGACTAGGTTAACGTTTTCTTTGGTGTTCACACTTAATGTACCTGCATTAAGGGTTGAACCAGACCAAGTAGTCTCGGTTGTGGTGGTGCTGTCGGTGGTTTTGGTACTGGCAATGCTGCCTACGGTGATTTCATTTTCACCCAAAGATGGGCCTGAGTTTGAAATGGTTTCAACCGTTTCTGAATGATGCGTGGTGCTTGTTTCTTTAGCCGCATCTAGGGTTAGGCTGTTGGCATTGATGCTGGCAATATTACCCACGTTTACATCAGAACCTATGATGGCAACGTTACCTTTTACATCTATGCCTAAGTTATTGGCAGAGACTGTGGATGCTTGCTGTGTGGTTTGTGTGCTGCGGTCAGTGGTACTGCGCCCCACTTCTATTTCCATATCAAGGCCCATGGTACTGGTCATGGTGCCCGTTAATACACTGATGCCTTTTACAAGGTCTTTTGCTGGGCCGCGTAAACCAGATGAAGATTCACTCCAAGATTCGTTAGTGAGTTCTTGCGTGGTAACGGTGACATTGCCAACTTGCTCGCCTTGTTGGTTTACATACTGGCTTTGTTCATTTTGCAGTGTCTGACCGTCTTCGTTCTTAGCAATGATTTGATTGCCGATGGTCAGTGTATCTGTGGCAGCTAAGTTTGATCCCACTACCGATACATTGCCACCGCTATTAATGCTCATGCTGCCGCCGGCATTTAAGTTAGAGGCCACTGCTTCTTGTGTTTTTGAGCCAATGTTTTTTGAACTAACGGTCAAGCTGCCTTTTTTGGTTTTGGTGTATTGATCAAAACTTTGATTAACGGCTGCGGCTACTAACAAATCACCTGCGGCATCAATGCCTATGTGCTGACCTGCATTAACATCACTGCCTATAATGGATATATCATTGCCTGATGACATAACGATGTTGCCATCGCTAGTTAGACTGGTGCCGGTGTGGGTGAGTGATTCATTGATACTGGTACTGGTTTTTCGTGTGCTGCCAAGGGCGCCTGACTTTTTAGAGGTGGTGTCTACTCGGTTCGAATTAAAGGCGGTTTCGGTGGCCAGTAAAATGTTACCGTCTGCGTTTAAAGTGATGCCGTCAGTACCGGTTAATAAAGAGCCTCTTGAAATAATGTCGTTTTCACTGATTAAGCGTAAAACACCGGTTGAGTTTAACTGTGTGCCGACTACAACTTCGCTATGAGACTGTGTGCGCTGCGTATTGCCACCACCATAGTTATAAAAAACGTCTTTCTCTTGAATATTTTTTACTGCCAATAAATTTATATCAGCGGCACTCACTGTTATATCACCGCTTGATTCTATGTTTGCAGCTTCTGATGTAAAACTACCACCAGCCAGCATGAGCACAGTGCCAGCACCGATCTCTGTTGTGATGTGTTCTGTTGATGACACATCATAAAAATTACCATTTATGGCTTCTTCTATAATCTTAGATGTGGTTATTTCTATGTTATTAGCCGCTTGTACCACAAAATTATCTTCAACCTGAATGTCACTGCCAATTAATTTAACATCGTTACCGGCTATGATGGTTAGGTCAGTTGCATTAATCGTTGCGATATCACTGACTAAGGTTTGCGTGGCGCTGTAATCTTCTTTGCCGCCAAATTGAATGTATTCAACTTTGGTTTCATTTATAAAGTCACGGCCAGCATTGATGGTAACCTTGCCACCATCAATTAGGCCACTTTGGTTGATGATGTCTTTTGTGGCTATTAGGTCTATTTGCTTAACGGCGGCTAACTTACCTGAGTTGCCTATGTTTTCTGCCACAAGCTTTAGTTTTTCTTTGGCTTTGATGGTGCCGCTATTGGTAGCGGTGTTAGCCACTTTAAAATCAACATTGTCTGCAGAGATTAATGCACCGTCTTCACGTAATAACATCTGCATGGCATCGGTAAAGTAAACCTGAGGTACAAGTGCGGTTTGTATGCCGTTTTCGGTTTCAAATTCTTGCTCTACCATCCAAACAATGGGCTTATTAAGATTTTGGATCTGCTCTGCCGTTAGGGCGACACCAACTGCCAATTCTAAATCTTGCTGCGCATCTATACCGTTGTTCATTAAATCGAGGTATTGATCCTGTGTGTTTTGATTATCATCTAAGTACTGGGTGCCCGTTAAATCTAGAATTTGGTCACGTACTAAGTCTTGTTCGAAATAACCATCGCCTAGGCGGGTGGTTTCGCCTTCGTTAATATCAACGCCCATTTTTTCTAACATGTAATCAGACGAGATGAAGTTTTCGTATTCGGTAAAATGTGGATTGGTTTCTATTAAGTAGTTATGGTCGGTATTATTGGTTTGTGAAAATAATGCGCCATTTGATAAATCATCTAAATTTTTATCAGAGAAGTCGACCGATAATTCTGATGGATCAATGGGGGTAATTTCAGTGTCAGTGACTTCAACGGCTGTACCATCATCCAATTGAAGGTCATTATCTGCAACATCTGAAGCAGGTGCGCTATCGTCAAGTGCCAACTGATCTTCAACAGGTGTGGCGTCATCAATTACGTCTTCTTCAATTTCCGCTACCTCGGTAACCTCAACATCACCAACAGACTCTGCATCGTCTAACTTGGCTTTGGCTATAGCTGTTTCTTCGGCTTTGGCTTTGGTTTCATTTAACGTGACATCATTAACATCTGCAGTCGTGACATCTTCAACCTTTACATCCGCGCTAGCTAGTTGGCTGTTAGGGTCGGTGACTATAACTTCTTCGTCACTGCGGTCTTTTATGCTTGTTGCTGTATCTGAATCGAGATCTTCTAATTCGCCGTTGGTTAAATTATTAACGCTGCCAGTGATGGTTCCGCCTGAGGAGATTGTTGCGGAAATTAAAGTCAACTCCGTAGAAGTACTCGTGCTAAAATCACGATAAGAGGTTGCTCGATTTTTATGATCACAAAACTCATGGGAGCCACATTTCGTCCACGTTCCAATCTCATACTTACCTTCTCTGGTAACAACGATATCTTCAACTCGATCCAAATTATCAAGCTTCTGACTTGTAATACTCATATCTCCAGACGAAGATATAATAGAATACTCATTAGTAATTTTTACATCAGCTGCTAGCTTCATCCAACCATCAGAAAATATTTGACCTGCAACACCTTCATAGCTCACTTCTGGCGTCAGTGTTGTCTCTACATAACTAACTTTCGCATACCAAAAGCCTCCAGGAGGATTTGGTAGATCTGCATAATCTATTGATTTATCTTTTTCCGTCCCGGTTATTTGCTCATCAACACTGATAACAAAGCTTTCTCTCTTATTAGTTATGTCATTAGCATCAACTACTAAGTTTCTTTTAGTTTCAATATTTGAAGACTCATTTAACAAGGTTCCAAACACATCAAATTGCGCATCACCAAAACTATAAAGCACAGCACCGCCGGTATTATTTAGATCACCACTTGTGGTCTTCATATTCAATGACGATCCGGTTAACACTAATGCCTTATCACCTTGGTTAGTAATCGCAGCAGCGGTAACATTCAACACATCCGTCCCCACAAAACCATTGTTTGTCCAATTACTGGTATTAAATTCAGCACTGCCAAATGTAGCGGTTCCAGTTTTGGCTTTTACAACACCATTTACATCGTTATAAAAATATCCTTGGTCTTGCGTGAGATTCGCTTTAGAAATAATACTAGAGGATTCATTTTTTAAATTCCCTGTGATACTTATATTGCCATTTGAATAAATTTGACTGTCGCCACCTACAATTCTTAAATCATTATTTCGGTATTGTTGGTTAAAAACATTAGTCCCCGTAAGTTTTAGATTACCATGGGTTTCTATTACAGAAGACAGGTTATACAGGTAATTATCAACCTGTAGGTCGGCATCTCCGCCACTGTATATGATTGCTCCGTTTGAGTTGTAGAACTGGTTATTAGATTTAACAACAATGCTGTTACCGGCCTGTAGTTGCGCGCCACTGCCCCAGTTGTAAAAACGATCGGTTGTGATGTCTATTTGATTAGCCGATGTGATACCTTCATTGTTGAACGTTTCATTATCTATAATTTTTAGTAAACCATTCTGTGCCGACAATATTGAGCCGTAACTGTTATCTATACTAGTTGCCGAAATGTTTGCATCACCACCAATTTGAATAACGGCCATTGAATCTAGTGACGTTTCGGTTGTGTCATTGGGGTCTACATAATCTTGCTCATAATCTTCGTATGTATATTCATATTCATTTGAGCACCTGCCAAAACGACACCTACGGGTGATATCCACAAGTGTGTTTTGCCCTGAACGCTCTATTGTATCTCTTGGATCAAAACTATAGTTGTTGAAAGCCTCACCCACAAAATCAAAGTTTTCACCTGCACTAATAATAGAATAAGCATTGGTTAAATTACCTGTGATTGACATATTGTCACCAGAAACCAGATACGAAGCGGCGCTGTTTTCAATCACATTATGTGACATGAGTTTTTCAGTATAATCACGATATCCATAATTGTACCCATACGGTACGCTGATGGATTCACGACTAACATCTATACTACTTAATTCTTCATTGCTTACTTCAAATGTCACTTGTTCATTAACAATCTTAGCCGCAGATACTGATAAATTAGAACCCGATTCAATACGCGATGATAAGTTATTCACGTTTTTGTTGGTTTCTAACTGTGTATCGGTACCACTGTAAATTAATGCTCCAGCTAAATTATTAATGTCATTTTTTGCTGTTACTGTTATTGATTTTTTCGATTGCAGCTGTGCTGATGTTCCGACATTGTTAAATGTATCTGTGGCAATAGAAACAGAATCACCGGCGATTAAAGAAGTGTTATTGAATTCGCTAACTTGAATAGCTAACAGGCCATTATTGGTGGCGATCACTGCGTTGTTATTATTCTCTAGTGCGCTGCCTGTTATGGTTAGGGTATTGCCCGTTTGTATAATGGCAGCATCATTAACAATATTATGAGCACTGCTCACCGATGTTAATACCGCATCATTACCTGCATACAATACAGCACCATTGGTATTGGTTAAGTCACTTTCAGATACGATGATACCCAGATCATTATTAGCTTGTATTTGAGCGGCGTCGCCGTCATTGGAAAATTCATTTACCGTCAGGGTAATATCATTTGCAACCAGTGAACCTGCATTTGTAAGACTGTCTACATTGACTATGAGCGCGCCCGTCTCAGAAAGTAACAGCGCATCTTTATCATTTTCGAATGACAAGGCAGTAATGGTTGTGGCCAAAGCAGATTGGATATACCCACCAATATTTTTTACCGCTTGCGCTGTGGTTAATATTATTGAGTTAAGACCAAATAAGGTGGCACCACCTTGGTTAACAATATCGCCAGCCGTCACATTAATATCTAGAGCATCACCCGCCTGAATGAGTGCATCACTACCAGTATTGTTAAATTCTGCACTATCGATATCAATTTTGCTGGCGGCCAGTGTTCCGGTATTTGTAAATTCCGTGACGTCTATTTTTAATGTACCTACTTCAGAAAGTACTGTACTGGTATTTGTATTGTTAAATGCTTTTGCATTAATGGTTGTATCACCACCCGTTTGAATAATGGCTTGGTTGCTGATGTTATTTAGACCTGCGTTAAGCTCCAAATCATTACCTGCATACATAACCCCTTGGTTAATGATGTCATCACTATTAACCCTTAAAGTTAAATCATCCTTAGCTTGTAATTGTGCCGCCGCCCCTGAATGGGTAAATGTATCGGTTGTTATTATTGTATCGCCGCCTTGGATCAAACCTTGGTTTTGAATGTCGCTAACGGTTATTGTTAGCTCACCTTGAGCGGCTATCACAGCTTCGCTATCGTTGACCACTGAGTCTGCGCTCACAGCCATGCCTAATGCTGACTGTATGTAGGCACCTGTATTTTTAACACCGCCCCATATAGCCAAAACCATGTTTTCTAAACTAAATATGGTTGCGCCATCTGTATTATTTAAATCACTTTCTGTCACTGATATAGTTAAATCTTTCTGGGTTTGTATCTTCGCGGCATCACCAGTATTAATAAACGTTTTAACGGTGATTGTTGCATTATTGCCCGCAAGCACCCCTGTATTATTTAAATCATTACTAATAACCATTAGGTCACCAGTTTGCGCAAGTACAGTGCCCTGAGTGTTATTAATAACTTCGGCATTTAATGACACAGCATTACCAGCCTGTACTAACCCACTATTATTAAGATTATTTGCACTGTTTAGGGCTATATTATTTTGACTGTAAATAATGGCACCATTGGTATTGGTAATATCCATTTGGCTTGTAACAATGATATCCGTGCTGCTTTGTATTTTTGCATTTGATCCTGTGTTAGAGAATTCATCTACCAAAATTTCAATTCCGTTTGCCGCTATTGCACTTTGATTATCAAGACTGCTTGCATCGATATTTAAATTACCTGTTTTAGCTATGATGCTTGCATTAGATACGTTATTAACGGTTTCAGCCGTTAGGGATATCGCTTGTGAGGATTGAATAATACTGTTTGAATTCTCGATGGTTTCGGTTGCTGTTATTTCAACGCCTGCTTGTCCGTATAAAACTGCTCCATTTTTATTACTTATATTGCCGTTATTTGCAACTAGGGTTAGTTTTTCACTGGCTTGTATTTTTGCTGACTCGCCGCTGTTATTTAGGCTGGCCGATTGAATGTTGGTATTCACTCCTGCGACTAATCCAGAGTTCTCAATTTGATTACCAGTGAGTAACAAATCTCCCGTTTGAGCATGGATTCTGCCTTGTGCATTAGTAATCGAGTCGGCATCAATTGAGAGACCCAACAAAGATTGAATATATGATTCAGCATTATTCAATGCACCCGAAATCAGCAAGGTAATGGTTTCTAAGCTAGATAACATTGCGCCATCTGTATTACTTAAATCACCTTCTGTCACCGATATATTTAATTCTTTTTGGGCTTGAATCTTCGCCGTATCACCAATATTACTAAACGTCTTGGTGGTGATGGATGCATTATTGCCTGCAAGCACCCCAGAGTTGTTTAGGCTATCTGTCACAAGGTTCAAGTCACCTGTTTGTGCGTATATGGTTCCTTGTGTGTTACTAAGTGCTCTGGCATTTAGTGCTACTGCATGTCCGGCCTGCACTAACCCGCTATTATTTAGATTATTTGCACTGTTGAGCGCTACATTATTTGCACCGTAAATAATGGCACCATCGGTATTAGTAATATCGGATTGGCTTGTAACAATGATATCCGTGCTGCTTTGTATTTTTGCATTTGATCCTGTG
>ERZ1027231.357-NODE-357-length-13858-cov-20.657393_pt1 | contig 13858 bp, 12 predicted proteins | sample MGYA00520866_ERZ1027231 | MGnify/ENA primary metagenome ERZ1027231 (study PRJEB33311, sample SAMEA4378411) | marine metagenome | biome: Marine biome; feature: Fjord; material: Water | collected 2014-07-20T08:00:00Z/2014-07-... | depth 75 m ...
TTTATTTCATGTTGCGGCTGGAATGTTGTAGCCTCCTTATAAGTCTTTATTAGTTGTCATAATGTATCTCCAAATTTTATCAATGTTTTTTTAATGCTTTTAATTCGGTTTGTAAAGTTAACTTTTTAAGTCTGCTTTTTAATTTTAAAAGGTTTAGCGCTCTCATTAGAGGCTATTTGTTCATCCACGGAAGTTTGTCTAAATCTACGTTACCGCCGGTGATAATCACGCCGACACGTTTGCCTTTAAACACTTCAGGGTTTTTCAAAATAGTGGCTAGCGGAACCGCACTGCTAGGCTCTATTACAATTTTCATGCGCTTCCAAATCAGTTTCATTGCTTCAACAATTTCATCTTCAGTGGCGGTTAAAATGTCGGTTACGTGGTTTTTAACAAAGTGCCAGGTTAAATCTTTTAGTGGCACCTTAAGGCCATCGGCCACTGTGTTGGGTGCGTCGTCGGCAATGATGTAACCGGCTTTTAATGAACGCATGGCATCGTCTGCGTTGGCAGGTTCGGCTGCGTAAATTTTTACCTTGGGTGCAATGTTAGACAAGGTTAGGCAAGTGCCCGAGATCATGCCGCCGCCGCCAATAGGGGCGATTACGATGTCTAAATCCTCTACCTGGCTTACTAACTCTTTGGAGCAAGTGGCTTGGCCTGCAATAACACGTGGGTCGTTATATGGGTGCACAAAGTCAGCGCCTGATTCGGCTACTACTTCTGCAAATACAGCTTCACGTGAACTGGTAGATGGCTCACATTCAATGATCTTGCCGCCATAACCAATTACCGCATCTTTTTTAGCTTGTGGGGCGGTGCGTGGCATAACCACCGTCACTGGAATACCGCGTTGCCCTGCCGCGTAGGACAAAGACAAGGCGTGGTTGCCAGAAGAGTGAGTGGCTACACCAATCTTGGCTTTTTCTTCGCTTAAACCAAATACAGCGTTACACGCACCACGTACCTTAAAGGCAGCGGCTTTTTGCAGGTTTTCGCATTTGAAGAACAGCTCAGCACCCGTTAACTCATTTAAGAAACGAGAGGTTAAAACCGGCGTTTCATGAATATAGGGTTTGATGCGTTCATGGGCTATTTCTACATCTTTATATGTAGGAATGGTCATAGTCGGTTCGTTGGAGCTGCTCATGGTTACCTCACAAAATATTGGGTGGTTATTGCCGACTAAATGCGTGCTTCTGCGCACTTTTAGTACACAGAGCACGCTAATTTAGCCTGCTGCCGACTAAACGCTTTTCTTAGGCGCTGTCTTACGGAAGTATTCTTGAGCCGCCGCAACACCTGAACCCAAGGTGATTGGGTAGTTCAAATCTGCCATCGCCATTTCAATTGTAGCCAATCCAGAAAGAACCATTACGTCAGTTAAAGAACCTAAATGACCAATACGGAAGGCTTTAGTATTCATTTCGCCTAGGCCAATGCCAAAAGACACGCCGTAGGTATCAAAAGCGTGGGCAATAAGCTGGTTACTGTCGAAGCCTTCAGGCACGTAAATGGCGCTAACGCTGTCTGAGTACAAGTCAGGAGAATTGGCACACAACTTCAAGCCCCAAGCTGCAACGGCTTGTCTTACGCCTTCAGCCATGCGGTGGTGACGAGCGAATACGTTTTCCAAGCCTTCTTCTAACAACATTTCCAAGCTTTCACGTAAGCCGTAAATTAACTGTAGAGGTGGTGTGTATGGGAAGCCGCCATTGTTGTTGGCTGCCATCATGTCTTTAAAATCAAAGAAGGTACGTGGCAACTTAGCGCTTTCCATGGCAGCCAAGCCTTTCTGGCTAATGGCTAAAATGGCCAAGCCAGTGGTTAACATGAAGCCTTTTTGTGAACCAGAAATAGCCGCATCAACGCCCCAAGCATCCATATCAAATGGCATAGAGCCCAAAGAACTTACACAGTCTACAAACAACATGGCTGGGTGAGTGGCTGCATCCATAGCGCCACGAACCGCTTTAATGTCACTCTTAACGCCAGTGGCGGTTTCGTTGTGTGTGGTTAAAACCGCTTTAATTTCGTGGTTAGTGTCTTGGCTTAAGATTTCTTCAAACTTGTCGGCTGGTGCACCGCTACCCCAAGGGCATTCGATAACCTGTACGTTTAGACCGTGACGCTGACATAAGTCGATCCAACGGTGCGAGAACATGCCATAACGAGCGATTAATACCTTGTCACCTGGAGATAAGGTATTACAAATAGTGGCTTCCCAACCGCCAGTACCGGTAGATGGAAAGATAATCACTTCACCAGTTTCAGTACCAAAAACACGCTTACAGTCACTTAGTACTGGCTTCAACATCTCTACAAAGCTAGGAGAGCGGTGATCCATGGTTTGCTGATGCATGGCATTTAACAAACGATCTGGAATGTTAGTTGGGCCTGGAATAAATACTGGATTCTGGTTAGACATAATTACCTTCTTGGCGAGGTGCCTGTAATGTAAAAATTGTTGTTATTGGTTAAAGACTGAATTCACAATATGAGTAAAAGTGGATTGCCGCAATATGAAGGCTTTTCACATTATGAAACATGAGAAATTTCAAAAAAGTTTTGTCTTGTAAGTTATTGATTTTATTATATTTTTAACCTGATTATATGGTCAGGTATTAAAGGTTTCACAATGTGGAATGGATAAAGATCAACCATGATGTGGTTTTTTTGGTATTTTGGTTTTATATTCAAATCAGCATCAGCCCAATTTAGGCGGTCACTAATTATGAACAAATCCACACCTACAGACACAACCAAGCCTAAACCTGAATCTCGTATTCAAGTGATTGACCGAGCTGCCAAGTTGCTTGATGCCATGTCTCGTTATTCCAAGCCAGTGAAGCTAAAGGCCCTAAGTGCCGATACTAATTTAGCTCCTTCCACGGCTTATCGAATCTTGCATTCTCTTATAGATAATAACTTTGTAGATCGGGATCCATCGGGCGAATACCAGCTAAACGGGCGTCTATTGCGCTTGAGTAATCGCCAATACACAGACATAGATCTGCGCAAAGTGGCTATGCCTTACATGGAGAAACTGCGCGATAAGGTGGGTGAAACCATTAACCTCACTACCCGTGAAGGGGACGTGATTATTTATTTAGAAAAAGCCATTCCCAATAGAATGATGCATGTGCAGCAAATCATTGGTTCTCGTGCGCCGCTGCACGTCACTGGCGTGGGCAAATTAATGCTGGGCATGGGCGGTATTGATGGCATTAAAGGTTACGAACAGCGTACAAATTTACCCGCTTATACCCGTAAAACATTTTCAACCTTAGACGCGTTAACCGCAGAATGCATGCAGTGTGTCGAGCAAGGTTATGCCCTAGATAATGAAGAAGCCGAGATGGATGTAGGCTGCATTGGCGTTTTGTTATACGACAAAACCGGTGGCATTGTGGCGGGCTTGTCTATTTCAGCCCCTATGGAGCGCCGCAAAGATGAATGGATTAACGACCTGGTAGAAGCCGGTAAGGCTTTGTCTGCCGAGCTCGGTTATAGCGGATCTTAAGTTTCAATTAATACCGGGCGCACCTTTAATAAATGCGTCTGGTCGCCACCAGTACACGACATTAAAAAATAATAATGAATATTTGCCAGCAGGCAGATACAGACTTGCTGGGTCTAAATGCCAAATTGCATTGATAGTTTGGGGCCAGAGGTACTGTCATAAACCTTGGTTTAAGGGCGAAATTTCTACAGTGAATTCGCTGTAAATATTTAAGCCAATCAACTTCAACAAATTCAATGGCTTAGGCCATTTTGCTTGCCCATGAATGCAACCGATTTAGCGGTTGGTATTCAGTTTCATAGCCTTTGAAGATGATGGGCGAGCATAAATTAGTTGTTATCTTTTCAACCATTAGGAGTAAGACAATATGTTAACCATTAACAGGCTCAGCCAAGAAGAGGCTAAACAGTTAATCGATGGCGCCGTGGCTCGTGCCAATGAAATTGGTGTGCCCATGTGCATTGCGGTGACCGATGAATCGGGCGCCCTGATTGCGTTTGAGCGTATGGATGGCGGTAAGATTCACAGCATTACCATTTCTCAAGATAAGGCGTTCACCGCTGCCTCTGCTCGTAAAGGCACCCATGAATATAATAAGGCGTGTATTCCTGGCCATGAAAATAACCTGTTTGGCATTCATACAGCATTGGGTGGCCGCATGTGTATTGTGGGTGGCGGTTTGCCTGTGAGTGTTAATGGTGAAGTGATTGGTGGAATTGGTGTGAGCTCAGGTTCTCCTGAACAAGATTTAGGCTGTGCCCAAGCGGGTATTGATAATTTTAATCGTAAATGCCTTTAGTCTAACGGCTAGCTAAATTAGATTTAGAAAACTAGGGTATGACGTTCGCTCATGCCCTTCTCTCTCTCCCCCTTTTTTAAGCCCAACTAATTGAACTTCAGCTGCTAAGTCTTTTTTCTTATCTCAGCTATTCTTAATATTCACCAAGGGTAATTTTCAGTTTTTGCATACTGATTATTCCTGGTTTGCCATGGGGCTTGTGTGGCTTGGGTTTAGTCGTAAATGACGGCTAGGGGATTTATGAAAATAAAAGTAAGCATTGGCTTTGCGCTTGTGGCCGTTTTTATACAAGTAATGGCGGCGGTATTGAACAGTGAGGCCTCGTTTACAGCGGTGCTTGGCTCACAAATAGTAGGCCTATTGATGAGTTTTGTAGTGCTTACTGGTATCGCTTATTCACTTGTTAACTATCTAGGCAATGCTTCCTCCGGTGACTTTGATGAACTGCTGCATAAATTAGCCAATGAAGATGGCCAGTTTGATACGGATATTCGTAATTTTGTTAATGAGAAAAACTCTGATTCAACTCAAGTACTGCATGAAAACTTATCCCGATTAATTCGCCGATTATTGGATGTTATTGACGAAGTAAACGATGCGGCCTTACAGCTGGCTGAAAATTCTGGTCGCGCGGCCACGGTGGCAGCCAAAACCAGCGACGGTATTATCAAACAATATGATGAATCACATTCGGTGGCGTTAACCACCGAAAATATTTCGGCTGCCGTTCAGGAGGTGGCCGATAACAGTAATGCCGCCGCCGATGCCGCCAAGCAAGCGGGAGAAGATGCACACGAAGGACAAACAGTTATTGAGGGGGTAATTAACTCCATTAACGAATTGGCCACAGATGTGAATATGGCGGCTCCTGTTATAGAAGATTTAGCCAAACAGAGTGAACAGATTGGCTCTATTGTCAGCGTGATTAGTGACATATCTGATCAAACCAACTTACTGGCATTAAATGCGGCCATTGAGGCTGCACGAGCAGGAGAATTAGGGCGTGGTTTTGCAGTGGTGGCCGATGAAGTTCGAGATTTGTCTCGGCGTACAGCTGAAGCCACCACAGATATTCAGGAGATGATTTCCCAGTTGCAAGAAGGCAGTCAGCGCGCGGTGACTTCTATTATAAATGGTAAAAACAAGGCCGATGAAAGTGCCGAACGAGCGCTTAAAGGCCGAGAATCATTAGGGCAAATCACTGATGCCGTTTCCACCATTACTGACATGAGCGTGCAAACCGCAAGTGCGGTAGCCGCCCAAAGCAGTTCAACACAGAGTATTCACGAGGGCCTTAAAAACCTTACCGGTATGATTGATGAGTCGGCACAACACTCAGAAGAAAGTGCGGCGGCGGCTCAAGAACAAACTCTGATGGTGGATTACATGAGGGCTATGTTGAACTTAAATAATTCTGAAGTGGATGAACGCACCATTCGGATTTACAGCTATCAAAATATGCCGCCTTTCATTACCGGCTCTCAACAGGGGCTTACCTATGAACTGGCCGATTATTTAAATAATAAATTAAAGGGTGCTTACAAATTTGTAGTGTTTCGTTTGCCACGTAATCGAGCCGACAGGTTAATCGAAAAAGGCGCTAAAGGCCTAGTACCCTGGACATCTCCTGCCTGGCATGGGGATCCGAATGAGAGCCAATATAAGTGGACTCCTGGCTATACCAAGGATTCAAATTGCATCGTGTCATCTTCATCAAGCCCATTTGAATACAATGGGCCAGCTTCAATGAAGGGTAAAACCATGGGCGGGTTAATTGGTTATTATTATTTAGGGCTGGATGATTTGTCGAGTAAAGGCGAATTTAAACGAGTGGATGTGAGTAATGTAAGAGAGAACATTAGTCGCTTAACCACCAATAGAATAGACACGGCTTTGCTGACGGAATCTACCGCGCGTTACTTGGTTAAAGAGCAAAACCTAAAGAACAAAATACATTTCTCCGCTAAACACCATCAGGAGTTTCATTATCAGATGCTGAGTATGGCCAATAGTGATGATCTGAATTCAGAACTAGATAAGGTGGCTAAGAATATGATGTCTGATCAAGACTGGCTAACGCGATTGGCTAAGTACAGGTAATAAATGAGTTACTTGGTAATGCCGTATTTTCTTAATATCTGTTGCCATTGAGCATTTTTGTCTAAAGAGCGTACCCAATTATTTAAAAATGGTAATTGGGGTTTTAATTTACGGCTGATAAGCAGGTGGCGTTTAAAGTCTTTAAAAGCAGAGCGTTTAAAAATTCCCTGCATATTCTGACTGCGAATTAAATAACCGGACCAAGTGCGGCTTAAAATTGTAAAGTCGATATGACCCGCCCTTAACTTAAGTAAATTTCTTCCTAAATCATTCACGTCTTCACGGATAATATCTCCTGCCGCTACCGCCTTATCTACTGGCCCATATTTGCGTCCTAATAAGGCGCCCATTCTTTTGCCTTTAAGCGATTCGACTCCTTGATACTCTATAGGGTCCAAGACACGAGAGATCACATCATTACCATCTTCAAAAAGACTGTCACTCCAGTAATAGCGAGTTTGTGTTTTGTCTCCAAACCAAGCCGGATTGACCAATAATACGATTACGGGTTGTTGAATTTTTAATGCCTGATTAATTCGGTTGCGGGGCCTGTGTTTCAGTTCAAAGTTCACATTACGGGGGGCGACTGCATTTAACATGGCCACTAATTCAAATGATAAACCCTCTCCTTCACCGACCTTAAAAGGAGGCACTTCGTAATAAGATAATACCTCAACATCTTGGCGCTCGTTGCTCCAGATCTCTATGCTGAGCAGGTAGATAAAAGCCATTAATAGTTGGGGCAGTTTTGCCATTAGGTGCTTGTCGATTATTTGATTTAATTAAATTAAGTATAGATCTATCTTCTACAACCGCCTTTTCAAAATGAGCCTAGGTGGATTAATTGTGCCTATTTGGCGCAGGGTGTCGTTGCAAAGCTTGGGCTGCTGCACAATGCTTATGTAGATATTAACTTTAAGCGGGGACATTTATGGCACATGCCTTTCAATGTGAAATTGTGACCGCTGAGGAACAGCTGTTTTCGGGAAAAATTCAAAGTGCGGTGGTACCTGGAAAGTTGGGCGACATGGGGATATATGCTGGTCATAGTGCGCTGATTAGTAAACTAAGGCCGGGAGTTATTCGGCTGGTATTAGAGAACAACTCTGTGCAGCAGGAATCTATTTTTTATGTGTCCGGTGGTTTTGTGGAAGTCGTGCCCACGACTATTACGGTTTTGGCTGAGAAGGTGATTCGGGCAGAAGACATTGATGAAAAGGCTGCAACGGAAGCTAAGCGCCATGCCCAGGAATTAATGAATCACCCTAGCAAAGACTTGGATTATGCCCGAGCCATGGTTCAGTTGACGGAGGCTCTGGCCCAGCTTAGAACCCTTGATGAAATTCGCAAATTGATACGAGGGCGTTGAGTTTTTATTCGCATTTCTAACGGTAGGGACCTCTATAAAAAAACGGCTTTAAAACTACAAATGGTTCCACAAGGTATCAAACATCATTTTTTGTGTGCCAGAAATAGCATCGCTGTCTATTACCACCACCACCGGATAATTGTTACTGGCAAGACTAATCATAGCTACTTTAGGTGGGTAGATGGCAATGTAGGAGGCATCCCCTTCCCCTTTTAACCATTTACGTTCGGCCAGTTCAGCTTCTTCTCCACCTTCTCCTATGGCCAGCACCTTAACGGATATGCCTTTTTGAATGCGCAGTTTGGTGAAGTTAGGAAAGGGTCGATATATATGATCTCTTAGGGCCTGAGTAGAGATAACGCGATAGCTTTTATTTTCCTGCTTGCCCACGCTGGTTAGGATATCTCGTAATACAATTTCTACACCGTCATCTCCTTCGTAAAATCTTACGTTACTAGAGCTGAACTCTGGTTTGAGCTGATTTAAGCCTGGAATTATTTCACTTTTAATTTCCAATAAAGCTTGTTCCAGATTGTGGCGCTTTTCTTCGGCAATATCTAAAAGTTTATCTGGATTTTCTGCCTGAAAAACACGGCGTTTACCCTTGGGCAAATAGTTCACTATGCCCTTGTTGGCTAAAATTTTAAGGGTTTCATAGGTGCTGCCACGGTTAAAACCGCTTTTATTGGCCAAATCACGTATAGATGATGGTCCCAGTTCGATTAATGCCTTATAAATGGCTATTTCTCGTTCACTCAAACCAAGTTGTTGTAGTGCGGATAAATTCATTCGTTGTCATTTTTTTTGTGACAAAGTGGATTGTTAATCCTACCAAAAACAATAGACTGGAACACTTTTTTTTAAACTGTCTTATATGTAATGACAGTAAATACAAATTTAGACACTGACAACACAATGTCGGTTGCAATGGATTATAAGAAAGCCCAAGTATGGATTTTAAAAATAGCATGAATATTGATGTAGTGGTGTTGGCGGCCGGCCAAGGCTCGCGTATGAAAAGTGATCTACCCAAGGTGCTTCATCCTATCGCGGGTAAATCCATGCTGGCCCATGTTTTAGATTGTGCTCGCAGCGTTGAAGCCAATAATCTTCATGTAGTGGTGGGTCATGGCAGCGAAGTTGTGAAGACCTGTTTTAATACAGCCACCGACATTCAGTGGGCACTGCAAACAGAGCAAAAAGGCACGGGTCACGCGGTGAAAATGGCCTTGGACAATCTTGCCCCAAGTGGTGTTACCCTTATTTTGTATGGTGACGTGCCCCTGATTCAAAGCAATACTTTGCAACAATTAATTAAGCTGGTATCTCCAAGCCAGATGTCTTTACTCACGGTTAATATGCAAGACCCGACTGGTTATGGCCGTATCGTGCGTGATGCCAATGAAAAAGTGACCAGTATCGTTGAGCACAAGGATGCCAGTGATGCAGAGTTAGTCATTGAAGAAGTGAATACGGGTATCATGGCGGTTCCTACTGAAAATCTGCATAAATGGTTACCACAATTATCAAGTGACAATGCCCAGGGTGAATATTACTTAACAGATGTGATTGCCATGGCAGTTGAGTCAGGCCTGGTCGTTGAAACCTTGCAACCTGAATTTGCCGAAGAAACTTACGGCGTAAATAACCGAGCTCAGCAAGCCGGTCTAGAGCGCTGGTATCAGGCTCGCCTTGTAAATGAATTAATGACACAAGGGGTTACGGTGCTGGACCCGGCACGTTTGGATATTCGCCTTGGCAATAGCACAACAGGCGTGAGTGTTGGCAGGGATGTGGTGATTGATGCAAACGTGATTTTAGACGGTGATGTGGTGTTAAGTGACGGCGTACATATTGAAGCCAACTGCATTATCAAGAATTCATCAATTGCCGCCGGTAGTAAGGTAAAAGCTTTTAGTCACTTGGAAGATGCTAATGTGGCCCAAAAATGTGACATCGGCCCCTATGCTCGTTTGCGCCCTGGCGCAGTATTGGAAAACGGTGCCAAGGTAGGTAATTTTTGTGAAGTGAAAAAGTCTGTGATTGGCGCGGGCTCTAAAGTTAATCACCTCACTTATATAGGTGATGCCACCATAGGCAAAGATGTAAATATTGGTGCCGGTACCATCACCTGTAACTATGACGGTGTGAATAAATTTAAAACGAAAATTGAAGATGGAGTGTTTATTGGCTCTAACTCTTCCTTGGTGGCGCCTGTGGTTATTGGCGAAAATGCCACTGTGGGTGCAGGTTCAACCATTACCAAGGATGTAGGCGCAAATAAACTAGCGGTGGGCCGTGGTAAGCAAGTAAGTCTAAATTGGCAGCGTCCAAGTAAATAATTTGCTATAAAATTTGTATAAGGTCTTGGGTTGATGACCAGTGTTTTTAGAATTTCAGGGATATAAAAATAATGTGCGGAATAGTTGGCGGCATAGCCAAGCGTGAAGTAAATGAGATCTTGTTGGAAGGTCTGCGTCGTCTTGAATATCGTGGTTACGATAGTGCAGGTTTAGCGGTTGTAAACGATTCGGGTGTAATTGAACGTTGTCGCCGCATGGGTAAGGTTAAAGAACTAGAAACGGGCATTGAGGCCAAGCCTTTTTCTGGTAATACAGGCATTGCCCATACTCGCTGGGCCACTCATGGTGTGCCGTCAGAGCAAAATTCTCACCCACACATGTCCGGTGAACGTTTAGTGATTGTTCATAATGGCATCATTGAAAATCACGAAGTATTACGCCATGAATTGCAAGGTGCCGGTTACGAGTTTTTATCACAAACCGATACCGAAGTTATTGTTCACCTTATTCATCAAAACTTGCAAAAAACATCTTCACTAACCGATGCGGTTAAAGAAACTATTAAACGTTTGGATGGCGCTTATGCCTTGGGTGTGATCAGTGCAGATCACCCAGGAATTCTAGTGGCAGCCCGTCACGGCTCCCCTTTGGTAATTGGCGTGGGCAGTGGTGAGCATTTTATAGCATCCGATCAATTAGCATTATTGCAGGTGACGGATCGTTTTATTTTTCTAAACGAAGGGGATGTGGCAGAGCTTGCCACCGACCATTTACATGTATGGGATAAAGATAACAGCGAAGTAGTCCACGATGTAAACGTATTTACCCACAAGTTGGGCACGGCCGATAAAGGTGAATACCGTCACTACATGATGAAAGAAATTGTTGAGCAACCCAATGTTGTGCGCAACTGTCTTGAAGGCCGCATTAGTGAATCCCGATTATTAGAGCAAGCCTTTGGCGTAAAAGCCAAGGAAGTGTTTGATCAAACTCAGGCAGTACAAATTATTGCCTGTGGTACTTCTTATCATTCGGGCTTAGTAGCTAAGTATTGGCTTGAATCGTTAGTGGGGATTCCCTGCCAAATCGAAGTGGCCAGTGAATACCGTTATCGCAAAACGGTGGCCTTGCCGAACAGCCTGTTCATTACCATTTCTCAATCTGGTGAAACTGCCGACACTTTAGCCGCCCTTCGAAAGGCAAAAGAAATTGGTTTTACCGCCAGCTTATCTATTTGTAATGTGCCTGGTTCATCTCTAGTTCGTGAATCGGACTTGGCTATCATGACCAATGCTGGCCCAGAAATAGGAGTGGCCTCCACCAAGGCTTTTACCTCGCAGTTGGTTGCCTTGATGATGCTCACCATAGCTTTGGGACGCCGTCATGGCATGGTAGAGCAAGTAGAAGAAGAGATTGTTAAAGAGCTAGCCAATCTGCCGGAGCTAATTGAGAAAGCTTTGGCCATGGATAGCGATATTAAAGATATGGCTGAAGCGTTTGCCGAGAAGCACAATAGTTTGTTTTTAGGTCGTGGTGCCATGTACCCTATTGCGATGGAAGGAGCGCTAAAGCTTAAAGAAATTTCTTACATTCATGCCGAGGCTTATCCTGCCGGTGAGCTAAAGCATGGCCCACTGGCACTGGTGGATAAAGACATGCCCATTGTCACAGTGGCTCCCCATAACGAATTACTGGATAAACTTAAATCCAACTTGGAAGAAGTGCGTGCCCGCGGTGGAGAGCTATTTGTCTTTGCCGATGAAAAAGCCAATGTGAAACCTACAGATGGTTTAACTGTATTGAGCATGCCTTCGGTAAGCGATTTGATGGAGCCAATTCTGTATATCATTCCATTGCAGCTATTGAGCTATCATGTGGCGGTGTTGAAAGGGACTGACGTAGATCAGCCACGTAACCTAGCCAAATCCGTAACCGTTGAGTAGAAACGCACGAGCTTGATGATGCGGCGTTAAAAAAGAAGCGAAAGATCCTCACTTAGTACACTAAGCTCCGGTCTTTCGCTTCTTTTTTGCCTGGCCTCCTCTGCGCTCGTGACGCTTTTATTAGTTTGTTCGAATTATAAATATGTTGAACGGAATCTTAAAAGGAATATTTATGCGTATATTTAACCCTGTTTTACTTTGCTTTTTCATATTCATATCTGGTTGTACAACTTTCAATTCAATTGAAGTAATAAAGCCTGAAGTGGGTATGAGACCTGTGGAAGTAGATTCTCTTCAGCCTTTACTTGAGTGGAAGCCAATTGAGGGTTATGTAGGAACATATGATTTGGTGGTATTTGAATACGGTGAAGCTGACGACTGGAGTAAACAGGGAATGCCAATGCCGATTGTATACCAAAAAATTGGCATTAGCAGCGTAAGCCATAATATCGAAATACCTCTAAAAAATAATTACATTTATTCCTGGTCGATTAAAAGAAGCGACCAAAATACAAGCGATGCTTGGGCTAGATATAACTATTATTTCTTCGCCGTTATAATAAACATTTGGAAGACGGACTCTTTTTTTAGTTTTAGAACCCCTGAACTTTCACCTCTTGCTGTTAATCAAGATTAATTATGTCAAATCCTCAAAATATCGCTTTCTTTCGCCTCTCCGCTCTTGGTGACGTGGTACTAGCTATTCCTTTAATTCGAGCCATACAAAAACAGTGGCCGGATTGCAAAATTACCTGGATCACCAGTTCGGCAGTTTATCCCTTGCTTGAGGGTTTAGATTGCGTTGAATTTTTGGTGATTAAAAAGCCGCAAAAAATTAAAGACTATCTTAGTTTACGAACTCTTTTTAAAGAATATCAGTTTGATATTTTGCTGGCGGCTCAGGCCAGTTTTCGTACTAATCTTATTTATCCTTTTATCAATGCTAAACGAAAAATAGGTTTTGATAACGGCCGTGCCCGTGATTTGCACTCTTGGTTCGTGAAAGAGCAAATAGAGCCTGCCGATGAACATTTGGCCGAAGGGTTCATGGGCTTTGCTAAAAAGCTAGGTATTGAAAGTAATGAGCTGAGCTGGGAGTTGTCAGTGAGTGATGGCGATAAAAAATGGGCGAAGCAACAAAGGCAAAACCCTAAATATATTGCCATTAATGCGGCGGCCAGTAAAAGTGAGCGTACTTGGTCGGCGCAAAATTATGCCGACTTTATTGACGCGGCCTATAAAAAATATCAGTGTCAATTTGTATTAACAGGTGGTCCTGCTGATAACGAAATTAAGTTGGCCAAAGAAATTCAGTCACTGGCTAAAAGTCTAATTGATAATCTAGTGGGAAAAACCAAACACAAGCAAATAGCGGCGCTATTAGGGGAGGTGGATTGCCTTATCGCTCCTGATACTGGGCCAGCCCATATTGCAGTGGCTATGCACACTCCTGTTATTGGTTTGTATGCGGTGGCACGCTCTGGATTATCTGGGCCTTACCAGTCGCCGGATTACACTGTGGATATGTATCCACAGGCCTTGCAGAAATTTTTAGGCAAAGAGCTAAATGATGCCGGTTGGCATGAGCGCGTACACCATCAAGACGCCATGGATTTAATTAAGGTGGATGATGTGATGGAGCAGCTGGAAAAGGTTTTTGCGCTGTAGATGAACACCTAGATGAACACCTAGCTAAATGAAAGTCTAAGCTAAAAGACGACTTTCATTTATTAAAAGAGTGCCCCTATTTCTTAGGGGGCGCATCGAAAATACGAATGGCTTGTTCACCCTCGTCTCTTAGTGCTTTACCTTCAGGGCTTA
>ERZ1027231.358-NODE-358-length-13835-cov-265.381277_pt1 | contig 13835 bp, 13 predicted proteins | sample MGYA00520866_ERZ1027231 | MGnify/ENA primary metagenome ERZ1027231 (study PRJEB33311, sample SAMEA4378411) | marine metagenome | biome: Marine biome; feature: Fjord; material: Water | collected 2014-07-20T08:00:00Z/2014-07-... | depth 75 m ...
CCGTCATACTCGCGAACGCGGGTATCCATTGTGCAGTTTGCAGAGTCGTCTCGTTTAAAAATGGATACCAGATAGTCCCCCTTCGGCAGACACAGGACAGGCTGAGTCTCTCTTCAGGTATGACTGTGTCGAGTTAGGTTCTGTGGGTTTTAAAGCATCAGCCACAAAAAAGGAGAGCATAGGCTCTCCTTTTTTTATGTTCAATTTTTAACGCAGGTTTTTTATAGGCACTGTAGCTCAAACGTGGTTTGAAACTTAAAGTTTGATTCAGTTAAGTGGCGCTCTGCAAAGAATAGATCAAAGCTGTATGTGTTATAGGGTTCGATACCCAGCTCGTCTGCAATGTCATCTAGGTAAACCACTTTTTCTTCTACCGAATGAACACCGCCTAGATCAATGGCCAATTTACCGTTGATGAAAATCCAAAGGTCATCATCCCCTTTAAAACTGAAGCTGCCACCTGGAACATAAAAGAACTTTAAATGGGTTTCTAATGTGAAGTGGTAGTTGTGTGAATTACCTTGGTTGCTGAACCCTTCGTTATCGATAGGAAAGAAGCTTGAATCTGAGTATTCCCAAAGTTCTGGCTCGATCTCAACCATTTCTAGTTTTTTGTTTAACGCGACGTTCACACCAGGTACGTTTTTATACCACTGTTTAAAGTTTTCGGTGTTTGATGTGGTGATGGATTCTTCGCCTTCTAGGGTGTAAACAGGGCGGCCATCTAGTCCAAGGTCACTCTTTACAATGCCTTTTTCGCTGCCAGTATTGCCTTCGAAGTCTGGGTGGCTTTCTTGAAAGTCACGAATGGTTACCGGGATTTGTCGCACGCCATTGAATGGATCGACGCATTGGCACATTTCATCATAATCTGATGGTGCTTTTTCTGAATCGTCAGCCGCAGCTGAAAGTGAAATCAGCAGGCTTGCGAGTGCAGTAATGAACGATATACGAATCATAATCACGCCGACCTTGTTGGATATTAGTAACTTAAGCGAAGTGTAGCCTTGATGACCGGGTAAAACTGGGATCTGGTTCTGCTTTTAGTCGAGAGGGGCAATAAAAAGCCACTTCTCCTACTAAAGTGTGAAGCAATTGACACTTTAGTCGATGTTTAGAGTGAGCGGCGTGGTTAGAAACTAGAAGAAAGCGGTTAAGCCAGCAGTAAATTCAAGGTTGTGGGTACGCTTACTTGGGCCTAAAACTTGAGATTTGAAGCTCATGTCGCGCATGTCTAAATTAAACGTTAACCAGTCCTTTAAAATGATTCGGTACCCAGAGCCAATAGTCGTTGTGAAATGATCGTCTTTATTTAGCTTGGTATTACCCGCTCCAGCTACCACGTAAAAGGTGCTGTTTAGGGTGAGGTTTTGGGTGATAAATGACTCGCCTGGAAATAGGTTGTAACCAATCAATAGATTGTAATATTCGTATTCACGATCAATGAATAAACGTGAATCGGTTGAAACCTCTTGGCTACTTAAACCGGCTTCGGCATTGCCGTAGTTACCCTGCAAGAAGAAGTCTTCGGTGGCATGAAAAGAGGCCTTAAAACCAGTCACTACGTCGGTGCCAAAATCTTCCATTGAAATGATGCCAGCAAAAAAGCCTACTTCAAAAAACTCAGAGTCTATTTGCGCTTCGTATACTTCTCGTAATTCTGGATCGGGTTCTACCACAATGATTGGGTTGATTTGTACATTGCCATCGTCATCAATGTCTTGTGCATAGGACAAAAAAGAGGCCATTGATAGTAAGCATATAAAGCCGAGTTTTACTGTATTCATGTTATTTTCCTAACCATTATCTTATATCTATTAAGGCACTAAAAATCATTAAAAGAAGCTGCTGAAGCCCATGCGCCAAGCGCCTACGCTTAAATTGTCGTTTTCGCCATTGAGGATCATTTTGCGATATTCACCCCTCACAACAAAGCTATAACCGATGTAGTAGTTGAAGCCCACACCGGTAAATTCGTAATCATTTCCAAATGAATTTTTTGGCCCTATGGTGGCTTTAAGCTTTCGAGTCCATTCTTGTTTGCCGATGCCTTTGCTTATAAACGGGGTAAGGGCCCAATCGCCTGTCATGTCTAATAGCTGGAATGGCTCAATGATAAAGCTGCCCCCATAACTGACTCCATCGTATTCTTTTTCAAATAACTCGCCGTATTCAACTTCTATACCGGCCCAATTTAATAGCCGAAAACCGGCCATAACAGAGGCCGTTTCGGCTTTTTCTTGTAGGCCAATGCTAAATCCCACGCGGCCTTGCTGAGCTAAGAAGTCGCCATGTTGCGTATCGGGCAATGCAGCAGGAAGGCCTGTAGGTGCCAATGTTCGGGCTAATCCTTCTTGTTTTACCCAGCCCTGACGGTTACGGCGATCGCTTACGTAAAACCAGTTGGTGCGACGGGTATGTACCTTTACGGTTTGGCCTTGTTCGATCACATGAAAAATGGGGTAGCCACGACCTGGGCCTGAATGCAGCTCAAGATAGGTATCGATGACCTTCAATTCCACCATTTTGGCAGACTTATTGATGTCGGGGTTTGAATTGAGCTTTAAGTCTAGTTCTAAGCTCATAACAGATGAGGTAAAAAATAGGCCTATAAACACATTAGCGATGAAACGGATTAGCATAAAAACAACTCGCCTGACTCTTGGTTGGTAATCGATACCCAAAAGCGGTTTCGGGGTAAAAATAAGAGCGCCATTGTAAACCGATTCCAGATCATATCTTGCGCAGGCATCACTGGGTGGGTGTGAACCAGTTCACTAACCGAATATTTATGTGCGCTGGATCATAAAAAAAGGCTCTATTAGAGAAAAAAATAATAAGAATCCCCAAGAATTTGAACTCGCACTGGTTAATTCCGAAGCAAAAAAAGCATAATGCCGGAAAATTTACAGTCTATGTTAGTGAATACTTATTCATCTGCATCGGCCCATTGTTCAAGGGCTGCTATATTAATATAGACCATCATAATTGGTATTAGCATGGCATTGTCACAAGATAAGAAGCTTTTATGGACCTACCTGTCGGTATTTACGCTGATCATACTCAGTTTAACTGTCGAGCAAGCGCTGGCGGCCAATAACAGCATTAACTTTGCGCAAGACGCAAAGCAAAAAGGCGCGCAAGCGGCACTGCAAACGGTTAAGAAGCTGTCTAAAGAAATTCAGCAGCTTAAATCCGAAGTAGTGGATCTAAATAAAGACCTGCGCTTGATGGAGGAGGAGTTGTTGTTTCCTACCAGTACGCAGGCCACTGTATTTGTATCCTTAGATATAGGGCAGTTCTTTACGCTTGAAAGTATTAAGCTAAAGCTGGATGACAAACAGGTTGCCAGCCACTTATATAGCGAAAAGCAGCGCCAAGCATTAGCCCGAGGCGGCATTCAGCGCTTACACATGACCAATTTGAATCAGGGTAAACATACCATGAGCGCGTTTTTTACAGGGCTGGGTCCTAATGGCCGACCATATAAACGCGCCAGTGAAATCAGCTTTACGAAAGGAAAGGGCAGTCAGTACATCGAATTATCAGTGGTAGATGATCTGGACAAACAAGAGCCTACCTTTGTTATTAAGCAGTGGTAGCGCTGATATATGACCCCCTCTAATTTAATGAATAATATGGCCTTTAAGCACATGCAAACAGCATGTGCTTATTGCGTTGTGGTGTGTGCCTTATTGTTTTCAGCCTCGCATGTGAATGCAGCAAAAGTAAAAGACCTTAAATACGGCGGAATCTTGTTTGATTATTATCAGCAAGATTACTTTCAGGCGTTAGTGGGGTATGAATACGCTAAGGCTACCAATGAATTAGAACACAATGCGGAAGAAGCGCGCTTACTGCAAGGCGGTATGACCTTGTCATATGGACTGCCTGATGAAGCCCAGCGCATATTCAAAGAATTACTGGATGAAAAGGTACCGCAAGAGTCGCGTAATAAAGCTTGGTTTTATTTGGCAAAATTGTATTACCAAAAAGGTGAAGTGTTTAATGCCGCAAAAAACTTAAGCCGTATCCAGGGCAGTGTGCCAAAAGATGTGGCCGAAGAGTTTAATTACTTAGCCACCTTGATAAACATAAAAAACCAACACTTTGACGCAGCGGTTAGCGCGCTTAAGTTTGTGGGTAAGAACAGTGTGTATGAACCCTACCTGGTATTTAATTTGGCCATTAGTCAGTTAAACAGCGGCCAAGAAGAAGCCTGTCGTGAAAACCTTTTAAAAGTCATTGAGTTTGGTAAGCAAAGACCAGAAGAAGAGTTCCTGGTTTTGGCTGATAGAGCCAAGCAAGCGTTAGCCCATTTGTCTGTACAAAATAATAATCTGATCGAAGCTTGGGGCTTTTTACAAAACGTAAGAACAACAGGGCTATACAGTAACCGTGCCTTATTAAGCTATGGTTGGACAGCTATAAAGTTAAAGCAATTTAATCAAGCGATTCCCGCATTAAAAGCATTAAACAAACGCTCAATCAGTATTCCTGAAGTGCAAGAAGCCAAAGTATTACTTGGTCATTTGTACGAGCAAAAGGGGGCTACTCGTACAGCATTAAAGCAATACCTACTGGCTGAAAAATCGTTTAAAGAAGGTGTGGATTCAATATCACATGCTCGTAAAGTCATTGCGGGTCAGCGTATCCCTGAAGAGTTTGTGGTTAACCTTGAAGCCATGATGGATGAAACCGATTGGTATGGCAGCGAACCCAGTATTGATTATACAAAGCTAACCCCATTTCTTGTAGAACTGATGTCGAGTAACCCTTTTCATAGTGTGATTAAAGAGCTGCGTGATTTATACGCCATTCGCAATAATTTAAAATATTGGAGTCGTCAGGCGCTAGAGCATCAATTAATCATCAAGCACCGCCAACAAGGATTGACCAGTAAGATTATTCAAGGGTTTATTGCTAAGACAGAGCGTAAGCAAGAAATGTTTGAAAATGAAATCAGTGATTTAAGATTGCATACAATGACATTGGAAGTAGAAGAGCAAGACCGATTTGCATCAATTATTGAATCAACAGATAAAAGCTTTGAATTCCTTGATGATAAACTGACCAAAGTAAAGGCGATTAAAGAGCCGTTTAGGCAGTCTGAAAAAAATGTTAGATGGGCTAAAAAGCTTCATAATCGAATTAGAAAAAAACTGGTTAATACAAATAAACTGATCAAAAAGTTAGAGCATGTTATGCGAATCGTTGTTAATGCTGAACTGGATAATCACGAAGAGCGTATGCGGTATTACTGGGCGCAAGCTCGATTAGGTAAAGCCCGCTTATACGACAGAACACTAAATAATATTGAAAACGAACAAATGAAAAAAACGGGAGCACGCCCATGATTACCATGCGACATTTCGCTTATGGCGCCATAGTAAGCTTGCTGCTATCCGGTTGTAGCTCTCAAGGCACCATTGCTGGGTTAGATGACGATCAAACCGAGGCAGAAGAATCATCACTGGATTTTAGTAATCTCGATCATGCGCAAGTGCGCAGTGAATATGAAGAACTGCTAGACCTTGTTGACGATGAGTACCTTAAAGAACAAATTCAACGCCGAATTGCAGGCGTGCATATGCAAGAAGGGGATGATAAACAAACTAGGCTTGCACCCAAACAGGGCTACTACCGTAACGCCATCGCTAACTATGTGGATATTTTAGAGAAATACCCAAACAGCCCTGATAATGCTGAAGTGCTTTATCAATTGGCCAAAGCTTATGATATGGAAGGTAAAACCAATAATGCACGTCAAATGTTAGAGCGTTTGGTTCGTCGTCATGGAAATTACCCGGCCATTTCTGAAGCGTATTTTCGCTTGGGTGATATTTACTTTTCACGTAACTGGTATAAAAAAGCTGAAAAGGCTTATCAAGCGACTGTAGAAAAGGATGCAGGAAAACTGGTATTAAATGCACATTACATGCTGGCTTGGTCTTTTTATAAGCAAAGTAATTACAATAAGTCTTTGGATAATCTAGCCATTGTTATTGATCAAATTTTTACCGCTGAAGAGTCTGGTCGTGAGCTTTCAAAAGCAGAGCAGCACTTAATTAAAGATGCGCTGCACAGTATGAGCCTGTCTTTGGTTAGCTTAGGCGGCGCTAAAGCGATAGAGGATGTACCTGCAATTAAAGGGAAGACTTATGTATGGCGCATTTATGATGAGCTTGCTAAGTTCTATTTAGAAAAAGCCCGTTATGATGATAGCGCCGTTACGTATCGCGAATACATACTTAGCAATCCTCTTGATAAGCGATCAAGTAATTTCCATAGCAAGTTGATCAGTGCTTATGTAAAAGGGGCATTCCCTAAGCTTGTGCTTTCAGAAAAGGAAAATTTTGTTGAGTTTTATGGGCCAAATTCAAAATACCTGAAAATGCACCCTGGTCAGACCGCTCATGTATATACAACTTTACATGTATATTACGTGGAATTAGCACAGCATTTTCATGCGCAAGGGCAGCAGTCTTTAAAGCAATATAAAAAGAGCAAAGAAAAGCATCTTAAAATCTTGGCTAAAACATCATTCAATAAGGCGAGTAATTATTACGGCCGTTTCATTGAGTTGTTTCCTTCTGATAAATCCGTTGCAGGCTTAATGTATAAAAAGGCTGATGCGCATTTTGAAAATAAACAGTTTGTAAAAGCCGCTTCTGACTACTCCGTAATTGCATACGGAAATGACCAGTTTAAAAAAGCAGCCTACAAGCAAGCTAACAAAGCGGCTTATGCCAGCCTGATTTCTTATAATAAGTATGTAGATGAGCTGGTGGCTAAAAAAGCCAAGACCGAGAAGCTACAAACTTGGCGTGCAAAATCGGTCGATGCCATGCTGATGTTCTCTGAAACATTCCATAAAGATTCACGAGCGATAGCCGTATTAACCAATGCTGCACAGGCTTTATTTGCATTGAATCAATATGATCGTGCTATAGAGGTTGCAAGCAACCTAATAGAAACCACACCTAAATTGAACGCCAAGCTTAAGCAAGCTGCTTACGGTATTTTAGCTCACTCATATTTTCAAACAGGTGATTATAAGCTTGCGCAAAACAACTATATGGCTCAGCGCAAATTGGTAAGTAAAAAGTCGGCTGACTACACTGAAATCAGTAATCAGATAGCTGCGTCAGTTTATAGAAAGGCTGAAGGCATTAAAGCGAAAGCCTCTTTACCTGAGACTGAAAACAGTAAGGCGCTTATCAAGTTGGCTATTAAGGAGCTGTTAAGCCTTAAAAAGTTGGCTCCTAAATCTAACGTTCGTGTATTGGCTCAGTATGATGCTGTTTCTTTGCTACTTGATGATAAGCAGTGGGCGCTGGCGATTAAGGAGTTAAACGAATTAAAGCGTAAGTTCCCTAAGCATAAGTTGGCGGTAGAGTTTCCTCGTAAATTGGCGTTTGCTTTTGAACAAAATAAGCAATGGAGTAAAGCGGCTAAGGCTTACGGTACGTTATTTAAGACAGACCCAGATGCTAAGGTGAAGCAAGAAGCGCTATTTATATCGGCTGGCTTGCAAGAGAAAATTGGTAACCCCGATAAAGCCATTGAGTATTACCGGGATTACGCACATAAATATGAAAAGCCGTTTGATAATAGAATGGAAGCTAGGTTTCACTTGGCTGAATTGTATTTGAAGAAAAAAGATAACGGGCGCCATTTGTTTTGGTTGCGCCGTATTGTCGATGGTGACAAAAAAGGCGGCAGCGACAGAACAGAGCGTAGTCGTTATTTAGGCGCATGGGCCAATACGAAATACGGTGACTATTTTGCTTGGGAATTCAAACGCAGAAAATTACGTTTGCCCATTGAAAGCAGTATGCAAAGAAAGAATAACTATATTAAAGATGCAACCGTTCGATATGAAATGGCATCTAGCTACGGCATTTTAGAGTTTGTTACTCAGTCCACGTTTAAAACAGCGGATATGTATTCGCAATTTGGCCGAGAGCTTAAGTCAGCACCGGTTCCAAAGGGCATGTCGGATGCAGACACCTCTATGTATAAAGATATAATGGCGCAACAGGGGCAGCCTTTTTCTGAGCTGGCTGCCGATATACATCAAAACAATATCCAATTGAGCTGGAAAGGCTACTTTAATGAATGGATCTCTCAGAGCTTTGATGAAATGCAGATTCTGGCTCCAGCACGTTTTGGTAAAGTAGAAGAAGTAGCGAGGTACGGTGATGAAATTCGTTAATACAGTTATCAGTGGAATAAGTATTGTTACACTGCTGGCCGTATCAGGCTGTGCGGGTCAGGTTCAGCTTCCGGGTGTGGGAGAGAAGGTGGCATTGATGCCAACGGCTCAATACATACCTAAAAAGACAATAGAAGAAGGTAAAGAGCTTCCATATGAGGCCAGTGAGAATCCTTATCTATCAACAAGAAGCAAGGTTAATAAAGGTTCTGTATTGCTTTTTATCGAAGCTAAAAAAGCCAAGCGCAAAGGCAAGTTGTCAGTGGCAAAACAGAAGCTTGGCGTGATTACGCAAAAAGACGATTCGCTTTCAGGGCCATGGGCCATGTTAGGGGATATCGCGGTTGAGCAAAAAGAATTTAAAATCGCTGAGTCTCATTATAAAAAGGCCATCGAAATTAATGAAGACAATATTAACGCTTATACGGCTTTGGCCACAGTGCAGCGCATGATGGGTAAGTTTCATTTGGCTCAGAATACCTTGGCCTTAACCTTGGATTTATGGCCTGACTTTCCTGAGGCCCACCTAAATTTGGGCATTTTATATGATGTGTATTTGAACCAGCCTAAAAAAGCACAAGCTCATATGGAAGCCTCTTTGTATCTTACTGGGTATAAAAACAAACAAGCACAGGCTTGGTTTGAAGAAGTAAAATCAAGAACAGGCATTAAAACCAGTTTTATTGTGGATGAATCGTTAGATCCGGTTAAAAAGCCAGAGCCAGAAGTCAGCGATAGCGCGGTGGCAAAATGAGAAAGATGAAATTACATTTCCTAATAGTTTTATCAGGTCTTTTAGTGTCACTGAATGTGGCGGCGGACGAGCCAATCAAACTAGAAAGCCATTTTGTGGGTGATAAAGAGCAGCCTGCCGTCAGCTATTTTATGCCCTGGCAGGGGCCAAACAGCAGTGCTGATGGCCTAGAGCAAAACCAAGAAGATAAATATGAAAAAAGCATTGATACAGTGGATCGAGATGTGATGTTGAGATCGATGCGGATATATGACGAATTGAATCTTGAAGGTAAGCCGTAGTAATTGTATTGCTGAGCAGTGATTATATTACTGAACAGTAATTGAATTGTTGTCGTCTCTTTCAACATATTATTAATTATACATTTTATAGCAGCTAGTATGCTGTGAAGCAGAAGGTAAATACAATGGACTTTATTTCAGACGTAGCGAAGTTTTTTCAAGATGGTGGTTTGTTCCTTTACCCCATCTTACTTGTGCTGGCTATTGGTTTAGCTATTACGATCGAGCGCTGGCGTTTTTTGAACCGTGAGAAAGCACGTAATTCAAAAGCATTTGATGACTTCTTACCATTATTAAGAACCGATGATCACGAGAAAATGACCTTGTTTACCCGTGATAATAGTGCACCAATATCTAGAATGATTGGTTGTGGGTTAGATATGATGCGTGTGACCAAACAGCGTGCTGATATTGAACAGGCTATGAGTGAAGGCATGATGGAAGCTGTGCCTCGTTTAGAAGAGCGTACAGGGTATCTTGCAGTATTGGCGAACGTTGCAACCCTTCTTGGACTATTAGGTACTATTATCGGTTTGATCGCGGCATTTAGTGCGGTAGCTAATGCGGATCCATCTGAGAAATCTAAGCTGCTTTCTCTTTCAATCTCTGTGGCCATGAACACCACTGCATTTGGCTTGATTGCAGCGATACCTTTATTGATTAGTCATGCGGTTCTAACAAATCGAACCAATGCTATTATCGGCAGCATTGAAATGGCTGGCGTTAAATTTTTAAATGTAATGACATTAAACCGCGCTATCGAAGCCGGTATTCCAAAACCTAACAAATAGAAGCTTGAGTGATTTGAATTTAAAAGCAGGTGCTTAGCTATGAGCTTTAAAATAAAACGTCAGGCTACCGATGACGCCGAAATAGATGTAACCAGCTTCATGAACTTAATGATTGTACTGGTTCCTGTTCTATTGATGAGCATGACATTTACTAAAATTACCGTAATGGAAATTAACCTTCCTGAATTGAGCGGTGGCAACAGCGTGGCAGACTTAAGTCAGTCGCAGCTAGAAGTTGTTATTCACAAGGATAAGTTGCAAGTGTATTTTCCTGCAGGTTCGTTAGTGAAAGACATTGAAATGGTTCAGAAAAAAGATCAAAAAAATAAAACGCACGACTTTTATATGCTGACGCAGGTATTGCGAAGTATTAAAGATAAGGTCAGTGATAAAAAAGACGCGGTGATCCTGTCAGCCAGCGATCTACCTTATCAAACACTGATCACAGTGATGGATACGGTTAAGTCGTATCAAACGGTAGTAGCAGCCAGCTTGGTTGAGATCGAATTGTTTCCTCAAATTTCACTGGGTGATGCCAGTAAAACCAAGAAGGGGAAATAGCCATGTCACTGAATGGTTCGGTATTGGATAGGCGTGAATCCAAGCAAAAAGTAGCTGGGTTAAACCTGGTTTCTTTAATGGATATTTTTACCATATTGGTGTTTTTCTTATTGATGAACAGCGGAGACTCTCAAGAAGTAGAGAAAGCCACTTTTATTACCTTGCCTGATTCAAGTGCTAAGGGGTCTTTTCAGAACGAGTTGCTTATTGTTATAGGGGATGAGTTTGTCAGTATCAAAGATGATGATGTGGTCAGTATTGATGAGTTAGAGAAATCGAAAGGCAAGGCTGTCCCTGCGATAACTGAGTACCTAAAAAATTACACTGAAGGTCTTAGTGAGTTAACTGACTTTGAAAAGAAAAATGGTCGGCCAGTGACGATTATGGGGGACCAATCAGTGCCCTATGATGTACTGAAAGGCGTGATGGCCAGTTGCTCACAAGAAAACTATCGTGATATTGCTTTGGCTGTTAATCAAGTGATTCAAGGTGTCATTGATATCCAAGTGGGTACTGATCAATGACGGCTGTATCAATGAATAATTCGGCTCTTGATCATTTGGCTTTGGACCTTGAATTGCCATGGCATGAGGAAAAAGAGCAGCAAGAGGCATTCGAAAAACTGATCAAAAAAGTAGTGATACCCATCATGCTCTTTTTGTTGGTTATGCAATTATTACCTGATATGTCAGGCGAAGAAGAAGTAAAAGAAAAGATTGTGGCAAAAGTCATGTTGGAACCACCCAAACTTGAGCCGGTACCTCCGAAGCCGCAGGACGCGCAAAAACAGAAGACACAAAGCAAGCGCCCCGGAGCCAAACCTAAGGCGGGAGCAAAGAATGGCGCACCTAATATGGCGGCATTGTCACAGCAGTTGAGTGCGCTGCGTAACTCTGTGAACGTGAGTAAGATGCAGAACAAAAATGTGTTTGAAGCCACTTCTGGTAAGACGCAGAAGAGTTCAAGGGCCATGTTAGGCAAGAACAGTGTGAACAGTTCAAGCGGAGGCTTGAAAGCCAGTGATATTACGGTGAATGCAAAGGGTGCAACCCTTGCTGACCACAGTTCTAGTCAGGTTGAGAGTTCAATTGCGAACATTGAGCTCCCTAGTGCTGCCGAATACCATTACGACCCCACTAAAAATGCCAAGCGTGATATGCAAAGTATACGTCGGACCATTGAGCGCTATAAGGGCTCTGTGTATGCGCAGTATGCTAAGGCTTTAAGGGTTAATCCTGATTTGGCGGGGCGTTTTGTCTTTAGCTTTGTAATTCTTCCGGATGGTTCGATTGATAAGTTGCGATTGAAAAGCAGTGAGCTAGGGGATAAAGGCCTCGAGAAAAAGCTTTTGGATAAAATACGTCAAATTAACTTTGGTAAAGAAGACAGTAATGCTACTGCAGTGGAGTATACCTATACATTTTTACCTAGTTAGCAAGGCTGCAAGTCGTTAGAAGTGGTCAATAATAAAAAGGCGATATGGGATGTGAAAACCCCGTATCGCCTTTTTTTTGCCTGCTGAATTCAGTTTTAATATATGGTTTTTTCTGTGTGTTAATTGTACAGATCTAATGCTTTTTTTGGGCTTTTTACGCCTTTCGAGTTCCTCCTTTATCATCGTCTTTTTACATGTTTGATTATTATATAGCCACCTGAGACTGCCTCAGTCTAGTGTTTAAGGGTCGTTATGACTCATTTTTTGTACAATTAATAAGGCCAGTCATCATAAATTGATCGAAATTCAAGCTACTTAGTAACTGCTCACTTTCTCGCCACTTCTCACTCTTATCTTGAACTCGGTCACGTTCTGTAACATTGATCGCTTCATTCTTAATACTTAGAAACATTTATGTGACCGTATGCCGATTTTTATGACCGGTTGCTGCCACAATGAGCGTATTGAGAAGTTAGGAGTAAAAACTCATGAACATTCTGAGTTTGATTAAAAATTACAAAGTGTTAATGGTTGCCTTAAGTTTGGTTTTAGTGGGTTGTGGTGAAGAGCTACAAACTGGTGAAGAATCAGGCCAAGAAAATGCAATTGCAGGGGGGACTCCTTTTGCATTTGTTTCTCGTGATGTTGTGACCACAGAAGATAAGTTGGCGATTAATTTACTGTCTCCAAATTCGTTTAATCCAGGTGCTCGTTTATTCGTTCGCGATGCCATCAGTTCAGATGCAAATGACACCGAAATCCTAACTCAATTATTTGGTGAAAATTCATACGATGTAAAAGATCTGAACGTATCAAGCGATGGTAAGTTGTTAGTGTTTAGTGCTCACAACAACCTGCAGTCGGATACTTGGAACCTTTATGAGTATGACTTCTCGGCTAAAACATTACGCAGAATCTTAAGTGATGATGATCTAGCCAATGCCGGTAATGATACCAATGCGGCTTATACCAATGATAATGTAATTATTTTCTCTTCTGATCGAACTCAACAAGCAAGTGCCTTATTTGTTATGAGCCGCGACGGTTCGGGCTTAGAGCAAGTCACTCAGACAACAGAAAGTGACATTCAAGCCACAAGCCTAAAAGATGGTCATGTGGCTTTTATGCGTTTCAGCGAAAATGATTGCGATCAAAACTGTAATCAAGCCCGCTCAATAAACGGTAAAGAGATTCTTACAGATACGTTTAGCATGCATCGTATGGCACCTAACGGTCAAAACCTTCAAACACTGTTCGATGCCAGCGGCTTTACAGCAGATCAGGGTGTGCAGCTTGATGAAATCATTCAAGGTGCTGATGGTTACATGCTTGCCATCATTAAAAACAAATACAATCCGTTAATGGGTGGTGACATTGTTGAGCTGAGAGGCCCGCAAGCACAGAGCCGCGCATTATCGACAGGTGATGATTTAAGTTCAGTATATGAATCTGTTCAGCCAAAAAGAGTGACGGGTAATGGCGATAGCGAGAAGCAAGACTTAGCTTCTCAAGCAGGTTGGTATAGTGCATTTTGGCCTTATCGTGACGGCACTAACCGCATGTTAGTAAGCTGGTCGCAGTGTCTTAAGCAAGAAGGCAGTGTGCATAAAAGCTGTTCAGCGAATGACAATCTAGATGGTGTTGATCCTAGATACGGTATCTGGGTATTGGATGTGAATAACAATACTCGTCTTCCTATTTTGCAGGCTAAAAAGAATCGTGTTTACACCGAGTTAGCTCTAGCATTTCCTAATTTAGGCAGCACATTAAGTTTTGATGATGAAGTAGAAGAGCC
>ERZ1027231.362-NODE-362-length-13737-cov-189.389344_pt1 | contig 13737 bp, 9 predicted proteins | sample MGYA00520866_ERZ1027231 | MGnify/ENA primary metagenome ERZ1027231 (study PRJEB33311, sample SAMEA4378411) | marine metagenome | biome: Marine biome; feature: Fjord; material: Water | collected 2014-07-20T08:00:00Z/2014-07-... | depth 75 m ...
TTACTCAATCAGATGGTGGTTATTTAACCAATCTTGGTAAAGAAGCAGTGGATCATTTATCTGATCTTTCAAAAATGCTAAATCCTGCCTAATTTTTTATAATAATTCTTTAAGGGCAGTCTCACTGCCCTTATAAGTCGCTATTGCTATAAACAGTTCAGATGTGGCGATGGCATCCATCAAAGCATTGTGAGCCGGATATAAAGGGAGGTTATAGCGCTCTCTGCATGCTGCCAGTCTTAGTTCACCTGGTGTAATGTGCCCCTTTTGTCTTACTAATTTATCTTTTTCTAATATCAATGTATCGGCAACCATTAATAATAAGGGGGCTCCATAAATTGCTTTGGATGCTTTGTTTAAAAACGCCATATCTAGATAAGCATGATGGAAAACCAGCACTTTATTAGTTGATACTTTTAAGAATCGCTCAGAAATATCAGTAATAGTGAGACCTTGATCAACCTCACAATCTCTTAGCTGGTGAATCGTAGCGCTTTGGCCGACACCCTGGTTAGAATGAATGATATGGTGCTCTGCAGTTTCAAGTTTCACTCTACCTGATTGAATAGCAACCCAGCCAATGCTTAGAATTTCACCAGTATTAACATCTAATGAAGACATCTCCAAATCAACAACCAAGAAGTCAGAATCTTGCCATGGTTTGTTGGTCTTAAGTTTTGATTTGTTCCAGCAATTTGTTAATAAATTAAAATTTTGATGCTTGATAAATAAAGCATTTCGAAGCGAGTAAAAGCTTCTTAAAAGCTTTCTATAGATGTTGCCCACAAACACGACTAACCCATTCCTTGTCTATAACTAACTTTTACAGCTTGTTGAGCATCCATCACAATACTAAATGCATCTTTAATTTGCTTTCTTCTTATTTTAGAAAGGTTACTTGGGTCAATGTAGTTATTAGGTTCAGAACCTTCTGTAATTTGAGTGGCTTGATGCTGGGTTCGTAACTGCATAATTACTCTTAGTGCATCCTGCATATTACGGCTGTCTGAAATTGTCATCGCTTTGCATTTAACCAGTGCGTGTAAACGGTCTAGTGTATTTACTTCCGTTATTGAATTGGCTAACGAATGAATTCGCACTAAATCAATAATGGGTAATATGCCACGTTTTTTTAAATCCAACTCATCGGCATGATCCCCGTTTCGTTCAACCACAAAGCGGCGAAATATACCCATGGGAGGTTCTGAACTTAAAACATTCTGAGCCAGAGCTGCAAGAAAAATACTATTACTACTGGCTTGCTTAAGCATGTGAGATTGTAGCTCGTCACAGAGTGACTTATCGCCGTAGATTGAGCGTAAATCAAAGAAGATGCTTGTATGCATGACAGCATTAGGCGTAGGGCTTACTGTCCACCTATCAACTGTAGATTGCCATATAGAAAGTGGCTGTCGCCATTTATCATTAACAGCCATAACATTCCCAGGGCAATATATATAACCACACTCATTGAGCCCATCACAAACCCGTTTAGCCAGTACTTCAAACCAGGCTTTATCTTCTTCTTTTAAGTCATTGCTTATGAGTAATCCGTTATCTTGATCAGCATTGAGTAGTTGCTCTCTTCTGCCTTGAGAGCCAAAACCTAACCAACAAAATGGGACAGGTGGTTTACCTATTTCTTCGATGGTTAATTCAATTAAGCGAACAGTAATCGCATCACTTATTGCGGTTAAAATATGACTGACTTGATGGGCACGAATACCAGAGTTGATCCACTGGACCATTAAATTGGGTAAAGATTGAATGACTGTCTTAAGTGCGTGCGGATCATGCTGTCTGCCGATATGCTGAACTAAATATATTGGATCGTCTTGCTTAGCGAGCATTAAATCTGATGAGGTTACAATCCCCTTTAAATCGCCTTCTTCCATCACGGGGATATGGTGATAGCCATGCTGAGTCATAAATAAAGTGGCATCAAACAATGTTGCTTGAGGAAGTATTGTCTCTGGATTTGAAGTCATTATATGACTGACGGGAAGGTTAAGATCCAATCCTAGTGCTACGGCCCTTGAGCGTATATCTCGGTCAGTGACGATACCAAGTAGTTTCTGATTATCCATAATTAATACAGAAGACAATCTACGGTCAGACATTTTCTCTGCAGCTTGCTGAATCGTAACTGTAGATGAAATTGATAATACTGAGTTGCTCATAACATCTTTGACCAACCGCATCATTTCATGGGGGTTGGGTTCATGCCGTGCTGCACGGCGAACTCGTCTACTTCGTTGGCTATGAAAAAATCGGTCAAAAATTCTGTTTTGTTTTCGTATTTCTTGGTAGTAATTTTCTGGTATTAAATAAATCAGAGAGTCTTCAATCAATGTCGCTTTGATGCCTGGTTGTTCAGCATTAAGTCCCATTAAGTTAAAGCTAACTGTTTCACCCAGTCTGTCCACTAAGCGATCTTCTTTGTCTCTTAATTCTGCAGCTCCACTTCTGATAATTCTTAATCCACCATCACCACCGTCTGTATATTCGAAAGCCGTGCCTTTGCGGTAATAGGTTATTTCTATTTTAGTTAGTAATGCCGCTAGCTCTGACTCTGGCAGTTCATCAAACGGTATGCAGTCTTTTAAAAAGTCCAATAAACTCGAGAGTTCTGGGTTAGCGCTGTGCTCATTAATAACAAGTGTATTCATGGCTTATCCATATCACTGTCTAAAGTCGTCATCGAATGATGTTTTATAATCAACAAAGGCCAGGCCTGCGTCGCCATAATATAAGGTTTGATTACTTGATGCGGCTAAACGTATTCGGCTTTGTTCTATTGAAGGGTTAACTAACATCATGCCCCAGCGAGTACGGCTTTCATTTAGTGCAATCATTTGGGCCGGAATAGCTTGAGAATCTGCAACATCAATTTGTGCCGCCATCACACCTTCTAACGGAAATTCTGACTCTAGTTCAAGCTGTAAGTGCACATCATCTTTCCACGTGCCTTTTAGTTCTAATTCAAAATCACCATTCTTTAATTGGCAATGTCCACTGCTGTATCGGCAGTTTGGTTTTTCAACTAACTCATATTCAGAACCTGATACGGCTACATGCGGCACTTCTGATACGGCGGCATCTACCGAGAAATAACTGATCAACGCAAGAATTGGGGCGACCAGTAAGGCAATTACAAAGTGTTTGTTTTTTAAAATATTCATATTGTCTCCTTAAAACAGCAGTGCTGAAAATCAGCACTGCTTTTTTACTAACGACTAATGATCTTGAGCTGATTCAACGCCGCAAGGTACGCGAATGTGTTCAACCAGATCTTGGATATCCTGAGGAGGTGCTTGTGTTACACGGGATACAAAGAAGGCAACAGTAAAGTTAACCACCGCACCAATTGCACCAAACGCATTTGGCTCGATCCCAAAGAACCAGTTAGGAGACATATCACCTAAGAAAGATGTATCCGCCACAAACATAACGCCTTTGTGTTGGAAAACATACAGTAGGGTCACTGTAATACCTGCAATCATACCGGCGATCGCGCCTTCTTTATTAATACGCTTACTAAATATCCCCATCATAAGTGCAGGGAAGATAGACGACGCAGCCAAACCAAAGGCCAATGCCACCGTTCCTGCGGCAAAGTCTGGGGGATTAAACCCGAGATAGCCGGCCACAGCAATTGCTCCAGCCATTGCTATTCGACTGGCCCGCAGTTCTTGTTTCTCGGTTATGTGAGGCATGAGAACGCCTTTTAATAAATCGTGAGAAATAGACGATGCAATGGCGAGCAACAAACCGGCTGCAGTTGATAGTGCTGCAGCAAGACCACCTGCGGCAACCAATGCAATTACCCAGTTAGGAAGCTGTGCAATTTCAGGGTTAGCTAATACCATGATATCGCGATCCACTTTCACCATTTCGTTGGTTTCTTTACTTGCGGTGTATTGAATTTTCCCATCACCGTTTTTATCTTCAAACTTCAGTAACCCAGTTTTTTCCCAGTTCTTAAACCACTGTGGACGTTCGTCATATACTAGATTCTCACCTTGAGCGGGCTCAATAGTGTTAATCATATTTAAACGAGCCATACCTGCAACTGCAGGAGCTGTTGTATAAAGAATTGAGATAAATACTAACGCCCAACCAGCTGAAGAACGAGCGTCTTTTACTTTAGGAACAGTGAAGAAACGAATGATTACATGGGGTAAACCTGCCGTACCTATCATCAATGAAAGGGTATAGGCAAACATGTTCACCGTGCTTAATCGAACGCTTGTGGTGTACTCCATAAAGCCCAGTTCGGTAACCACCTGATCAAGTCGATCAAGTAAATACACTTCACTGCCAGCCAGCGTGCTACCAAATCCTAATTGCGGGAAAGGGTTGCCTGTTAGGTTAAGTGAGATAAAGATAGCTGGAATGGTATAAGCCAAAATCAAAACGCAGTACTGAGCGATCTGTGTATATGTGATGCCTTTCATGCCGCCTAATACAGCGTAAAAGAACACGATACACATGCCAATGACTAGACCGATATCGTAGCTTACTTCTAAGAAACGAGAGAAGGCAACGCCGATGCCTTTCATCTGACCAATAACATACGTCACCGAACAAATAATCAAACATACAACAGCAACAATACGTGCAGTACGGGAATAAAAACGATCCCCAATAAACTCAGGTACCGTAAATTTACCGTACTTGCGTAAGTAAGGAGCAAGTAGCATGGCTAAAACAACAAAGCCACCGGTCCAACCCATTAAGAATACAGAACCGCCGTATCCCATAAACGCAATAAGACCTGCCATTGAAATAAATGAAGCAGCCGACATCCAATCGGCGGCGGTTGCCATGCCGTTTGCTACGGGATGTATGCCACCACCTGCAATGTAAAACTCTTTTGTTGACCCTGCTCGTGCCCATATGGCGATGCCAATATAAAGCGCGAAGGTCATGCCTACTACAATGTAGGTTAATGTTTGTAATTCCATAATGGTTTACCTCACTCTTCGTCTACGCCGTATTTACGATCAAGGGCTGCCATTTTGTTTGTGTAAACAAAAATTAAAATGACAAACGTATAGATGGATCCTTGCTGAGCAAACCAAAAGCCCAACTTATAGCCACCCAGTTGTATTGTATTCAGTACATCTACCAGTAAGATGCCGCAGCCAAAAGACACAGCAAACCAAACAACTAATAGCTTAATCATTAAGCTAACGTTTTCTTTCCAGTAGGCTTTTGCATCATCTTGCGATTTAAACGCCATTATATTTTCTCCTCAGATTCAGGTTACCTAATAAGTTGTAAAGACTTTTCACCTAAAGGGCTATTAGACCAAGGTCTATCGCCCCTTGGTTTAAGCAAAGTCATTACTCACTTATCAGATTAAAATGCCCACTTGCTGGTGAATTGAATGCGGCTTAAATCACCGTCTGCTCCGCTTTCTGTTTCTAGGTTAGCAACCTGGTATTCAGCGCCAAAGGTGAGTTTTGGTGCAGGGGAATACATCAAGTTAACATTGATGTTATTAACGCTTTTAGTGATGTCGGACGTAATAGCAGAAGAGTTGTCTGCATCAGAAAATGCATACATGGCAGTAGAGCGCAATTTTTCACTCCAGTTATGCTTGTAAGCGACAAAGCCACCGGTAACAGTATTCAAGTCAATGCTGCCATCAGCTTTAATGCCGCCATCGCGATAGGCGTTAAGTGCAATGTAGCGACCAAGATTACCGTTGCTTAGCATAAACTTAATATCATCACCGTTACCAAATGCGTACTTACCGCTAAAGGTTAATGCAAAGCCATTTTCGTTTTCATCATTGGTGCCGTCGTTGTAGCCAATTTGACGAAGCATTAATGCAGCACTGTAGTTTAAACCAGCAGCCTTACTGTCGAATCGAGCGATTAAGTCAGGAAGAGTCGCATTATCTATTTGATTACTATTTACGGTAGCGGCACCGCGATCATCGTTGAAACCAGAAGATGGGTTTTCTGCCGCCACCATAAATTTACCACCAGCCATTGGCATGGTGTAACGAACTTGTGGTTGGCGAACAAAAATAGAACCGGATGTAGGGCCTACAAAATCAACGGCTTCAGGTAAGGCCCCTGTGTTGAAGAAGGTACTCCAAGTTTGACCGGTTAAAATAGATGAGCCATCTTCTGCGGTTAAGCTGAATAGGGCGTGGCGCAACCCGTTTGATGCCTGATTGGTTAAGCGTTCGTCATTTGATCCGTTAAAATCCATTTCGATAAACGATTTTACTTTACCGGCTTCAGTGTCTGTCATAGTTGTGAAATTCAAACGACTGAATTTTGCATTGCTATCAAAAACACGATCGCCCTCAGCGGCGCCATTGCCTGAACCGATGGTAGATGGCACTAAAAAGTCATCACCGACATTACCTGCGCGTGCTTTATCAGAATACTGGCTAAAAATAGCATCAAACTTTATAAAACCTCCGTATTTGAATGTGGTCTCTGCCATGGTGGGCGCTGCAAGCGTGGCTAATCCCACGGTGCAAGCTAGGGCCAGGTTATTACGCTTTATCATCATATTTCCCCTCTTCGGGTTGTTGTTATGCTTTTTTAAAAGCTTTTATTACATAACCAGTATTACTGTGAAGAGCGATGCTTAGGTATTAACCCTTAGTCTAGGTTCGACTAAAGTCTAAGTTGAAAGTCCTTGCAATTTTATTTCGAAGACAGAAAAAAATATGGAATTCTAGACAAAGGTCTAATAGTAAATTTTATTACGAATGACGACACTGAATACATTAAATGACAAAACAACATTGAATGTGTTGATACACATAAGAGGGCGTTATGAGTGAGCAGAGTGTTTTTCCAGTTAGCCAAGAAACGTTAGATAATACCTTGTTAACCAATGAACAGTATCTAGAAATGTATGAAGAATCGGTTAATGACCCTGATACTTTTTGGACTAAGCAGGCTCAGCGTATTCAGTGGATAAAGCCTTTTACGAAAGTAAAAAACGTTTCGTTCAAAAAAGAAGATTTGCATATTCAATGGTTTGAAGACGGCGTTTTGAACGTCAGTGAAAATTGCTTGGATAGACACTTACCGGAAAGAGAAAATGACGTTGCCATTATTTGGGAACCAGATCAAGAAGGTAAAACAGAGCGACGCATCACGTATGGAGAGCTTTCACGAGAAGTTAACCAGTTTGCTAACGGCTTAAAAAGCCTGGGCGTATCAAAAGGTGATGTGGTAACGATTTATATGCCCATGGTGCCAGAAGCATCTATGGCCATGTTAGCGTGCTCGCGTATTGGTGCTATTCACTCTGTTGTATTTGGCGGGTTTTCACCTGAAGCATTGGCTGGACGAATTGAAGATGGTAATTCACATTACGTGATTACCGCTGATGAAGGTTTACGCGCCGGTAAATCGGTTCCTTTAAAAGCCAATGTGGATAAAGCCATTGAATTGTGCAAACCCAATCAAGTTAATAATGTAGTTTTACTTGCTCATACTAAGGGAGAGGTTGGTCGCATAGATGGAAGAGATGTGGATTACCGCAGTCTACTTGATCAGCAGTCTACGACCTGCGCCCCCGAACCAATGAATGCAGAAGACCCATTATTTATTTTGTATACATCAGGCTCTACCGGAAAACCAAAAGGTGTTTTACATACAACCGCTGGATACCTGGTATACGCCTCTATGACTCATGAGTATGTGTTTGATTATCGTCAAGGCGAAGTATATTGGTGTGCCGCGGATGTAGGTTGGATAACAGGTCATAGCTACATTGTTTACGCGCCTCTATGCAATGGTGCAACGGTTGTTATGTTTGAAGGGGTTCCCACTCATCCTGACTGTGGTCGTGCCGCGCGGATAATTGAAAAATTAAAAGTGAACATACTATATGTGGCACCAACCGCCATAAGATCATTGATGGCCGAAGGTGATCGTGCGGTAGAAGGAACCGATTTATCCTCATTAAGATTGTTAGGTACGGTAGGCGAGCCTATCAATCCTCAAGCTTGGCATTGGTATAACCAAGCGTTTGGTAAAGGGAAGTGTCCAATTGTGGATACATGGTGGCAGACAGAAACAGGCGCCGCCATGATCACACCATTACCGGGTGCCACAGCATTAAAACCGGGTTCGGCAACACGTCCCATGTTTGGTGTGCAGCCAGCGTTGGTAGATGAGCATGGTAACGAACTTGAAGGGGCAACCAAGGGCAATCTTATTATTAAAGACAGCTGGCCAGGGCAAATGCGTACTGTATTTGGTGATCATAAGCGTTTTATTGAAACCTACTTTTCAACCTATGAAGGCACGTACTTTACAGGTGATGGTGCTCGTCGAGATGAAGATGGCTATTACTGGATAACAGGGCGTGTTGATGACGTGCTTAATGTTTCAGGGCACCGCATGGGAACTGCTGAAGTAGAAAGTGCATTGGTGGCTCACGAAGCGGTTGCTGAAGCGGCTGTAGTTGGCTTTCCTCATGATATTAAAGGGCAGGGGATTTACGTTTACGTGACACTGGGTAAGGGCAGCACACCAAGTGAAGCGATGCGCAAAGAATTAACGGCTTGGGTGCGAAAAGAAATAGGCCCTATTGCGACGCCAGATATTATTCAGTGGGCACCGGGTTTACCAAAAACCCGTTCGGGTAAAATTATGCGACGTATTCTGCGTAAAATCGCAACCGATGAATTTGATACCTTGGGGGATATTTCAACGCTAGCTGATCCAAGCGTCGTAGAAAGCTTAATTAGCGATCATGTCGCATTGCTAGAAACCGCTTAAAAGAATCCGGTTGGAGTATCGGTGGGGCGCCAGTTAATCTGGTGCCCCTTTTTTATTCTGTTGAATTTAATGAAGTATTTGCTTAATAAATGATAAGGCTAGTCGCAAGTGAAATGATGGTGTACATTATTTATAGGCAGCCTAATAAAATCAAATACACAGGGTGATGCAAGTGTACGCACCAATAAGCATAATCATTGCAGATGACCACCCGTTATTTCGAACGGCGTTAAGTGGCACACTTAAATCCATATCGCCTCAAGCGACTATTATCGAATCTGAAGACCTTCCAACACTGCAGGCTTGCGTAGAAGAGCATAGCCAAGCCAATATGATTTTATTAGATTTACATATGCCCGGTGCAGATGGTTTTAGTGCACTCATATTTTTGAGCGCTCATTATGCGCATATCCCCGTGATTGTGGTTTCAGCCCATGATGAACCTGAAATCATGCGACGTGCATTGGATTATGGTGCCAGTGGATTTTTACCAAAAAGCTCCAGTACAGATGATATGAAAGAAGCATTAGACACTGTCTTAAAAGGCGGTATTTGGGCGCCAGAAGGATTAACACAAGACAGAGTTGTAGGGCAGGCAGAGCAAAGTATTGCAGACTCTATTGCGTTATTAACACCGCAGCAGTTTCGAGTGGCATCCATGGTCAGTTTAGGTTTGCTTAACAAACAAATTGCATATGAACTGGATGTAACCGAGGCCACAATTAAAGCGCATATGACCGAAATATTTAAAAAACTGGGAGTGCACTCGCGAACTCAAGTAGCATTGGCATTTAGCCAATTAGCAGTCATACCAGAATGCATTTCTTAAATACTCTTACTTATTTTTTACGGGTCTATATCTAGGCCTGATATTCTTTTTACCTTAATGCTTATCTCTAGACCTTAATGCTCGGTGCATCATGTTGCGCAAAGCATTTGGTGGTACAGGTTTACTTAAAAATAAACATTCTGCCGTAGAGGCTTGCTGCCTAATCTCATCGCTATTATCAGCGCTAATAACAATGGCAGGAATCGTATGCTGCCAATGAAAGCGCAAGGCTTCTAATACATCAATACCGGTTTCGTGATCCAAATGAAAATCAGCCAATACAATATCGGGTGCAGTGGGTCGTCGCCAATTATTAAGTGCTTGTTTTAAGTCGGCGGCAGTGGATACATGGCAACCCCATTGCTCTAACAATGATTGCATGCCAGAAAGAATAAGAGGGTCGTTGTCGATGCATAAAATATAGGCACCTGCCAAATTTGGGTCAATTATTTTTTTCTTAGGAGTCGATTCTATCTTTTCGCCAACAGGAACTGTGATTCTAAATACAGATCCTTTATCTAATGTAGAGTCCATGGAAATAGGGTGGCTCAATAAATGAGAGATTCTATTGGTAATGGATAAACCAAGCCCAAGGCCCTGACTGCTGCTGCCAGGTAAACGCTCAAATTCTTCAAATATCTTATTACGGTTTTCTTCTGCGATGCCAGGGCCTGTATCCCATACTTCGATTACCACTGTATTGCCTTTGCGCCGACAGCCTAATAATACGCGGCCAGTTTTTGTGTAGCGCAACGCGTTGGAAACAAAGTTTTGCACGACCCGTCGTAATAATTGCGGGTCGCTGTACACCCAAATAGAAGAAGGAATACAGTTAAAATTCAAACTTGTGTTTTCAGTTAGTATTTTACTTTCGGATGTAAGAGGAGTGAATAATGATTCTAACGAGAAGTGCTTTCTATTGGCTTGTTCTTTCCCTGATCCCAGTCTAGAAATCTCTCTTAATGATCCAATCAGTTGTTCGGTTTGCGATAGAGCGTCATCTAATTGTTTGACCACTACTTTAAGGTTTTGATTATCTGAATCTTTCACCTGATTACTAAGAGAAGAGACAAATAACCGAGATGCGTTAACAGGTTGCAGCAAGTCATGACTGGCGGCGGCCATAAATCGATTCTTACTGGTGTTTGCCGTTGTGAGTTCTTGTTCTACCCGACCTCTCAAAGCATTCTCTCTTAATAACGAATGGTTAGCAGCTTGCAACTCCATTGTGCGTACGTTAACCCTATCTTCTAGCGAGAGCTTTGCGTCTTCAAGCTCATGTACCATTTTATGAAAGTTAGAAATGTCAGTAAATGTGGTGACATAGCCTCCGTTATCTAAGGGTTTACCGCTTATTTCTATCACTTTTTTGTTAGGCAATACCCTTTCAAGTCGATAGCTTTTCCCTGAGTTTAGCTGCTGAATTCGTCGGTTTACAATATCGTCTACAGAGTTTTCTTCATCGCCAAGGTAACCCCTAACAGCGTTGTAGTAATACACCTTTTCAATGTCACAGCCCACATAAAGCAAGCGTTGAGGGAAATCAAAAAGACTTTGGTATTGTTGATTCCACGCCACCAGTTTTAAGTCTTTATCAACTACGCAGATACCTTGAGGAATGGTCTCTAAAGTTGTTTGCAGTAACGTTTGACTGAATTGAATTTGACGAGAGCTGCCGCTCACCAATGACACAAAGTCTTGTAATAATAGGGGTTGTTGGCTGGCTAACAGCTCCATAGCTTTACGTGCAGACACCGCACCTATAATAGCGGCCATATCACTCTCTATGGACGCAACTGTAAACCTTGGCGCCTGGTCGTGAGGAAGTAAGCGATGACCCAGTAGTTGCTCGAACTCTTGCCATATACTTTCACATCGGTCTTTACCAAATAATGGTTCGATCAAAGATTGAAGTTGACGGATCTCAATACCTGAGGGTTCTCTGTCTAGTTTGTAGCCACGGTTCACACCTCTAATTTGAGTAAAGGCTTCAGCCTGTCTTAAGTCTAGACTTGTGAAGCGAGCAAATTTTGAAACATATACAAAGACCAGTATGTTAATTGATAAGCTCCAGAAGACACCGTGACTTAATGGGTCTAAAAAGCCCATAAACAAAAAGTTTTGTGGGCGAAGCCAATCAATAGACAGTAAACCTTGAGCGACAAAATAATTATCAGGCGAGGTGATGACGGGTAAAAGCAAGCAATAAAACCAAATGCTCATACCCGATAGCAAACCTGCAATTACACCCTTGGCGTGGCCCCTATCCCAGTAGAGAGCGGCAAGAACAGCTGGCAGCAATTGAGCGCAGGCTGCAAATGAAATTAAGCCTAAAGATGCGAGACCCTCCGTCTGACTCATAACTCGCTCTAAGCCCCAACTCATAAGTAATACGGCAACGATCGAAATGCGGCGAATGAATCTTAAGGAGTTACCAAGATCAGATGCTTTTTTTTGCGTCCGACTGTTAGCTCTTAACCAGGTGGGAACAATAAGTTCATTTGAAATCATAATGGACAGTGCAATGGTAGCCACTACCACCATGCCAGTGGCTGCAGATAGAGCACCAATAAAAGTAATGGCTAGAATGCCCTCTTCTCCACTAAAGTGGGGAAGCGTTAAAACATAGCTGTCTGCCGGAATGTGTAAGCCAGTAAATAACTCCGCACCCGTTTGTGCCAGAGGTATGGCAAGTAATGCAAACAGGCCAAGGTAAAGAGGCAGTAACCAGCGAGTAAACTGAAGGTCTTTTTTATGTTGATATTCAACCACCATAACGTGAAATTGTCGTGGCAAACAAATAATAGCCGTAGCCGCTAATAACATCTCGGTAAAAAATTGTGGGCTTAATATTTGAGAGAGTTGAAAGTTAGGGGTATAAGTTAATTGACCAAATGAAGTGATTGGAACAATTTCCCATGCCAGCCAGGCCACACAAATGAAGGCCACTAATTTAACGATGGATTCTAACGCGACAGCTGTAATCATTCCGCGCAATCTATTTTGCCCATCAATATTTCGGGTACCAAAGGCAATGGCAAACCAGCCCATAACAATAGCGGCCATTAAACTTGAGCCGTAATCCACGCTTAAGTTACTGATTGACTCCCATTTTATTGTCGACCAAGCAATGCCTACGGCTCTTAACTGCAATGCAATATAGGGTAGCGTGCCTATCACTAACACTAGGGTGACAATGGCGGCTAGGGGTTGATGCTTACCGTATCGAGAGCCGACAAAGTCAGCAATAGACGTGATTTTATTCCGAGAGCTAACAATTAACAGTCGGCGAATGAACCCCCAACCAAATACGATTAATAATATGGGTCCTAGGTAGATAGGAAGATAATGCCAACCGTTCTCAACCGCTTGTCCAACCGCACCAAGAAAGGTCCATGAACTGCAATACACACCAATTGATAGTGTATAAATAAGGGGCCGCCACCAATCTTTTTGGATTTTATGGCTGTACTTTTCAGCCAGCCAAGCGATGGCAAACAGTAAGGTTCCATAGAATGAAACTAATATCAGTAATCGCTGGCTATCCATTCCGTTTCTTCAGTTAAATCAATATATTACTACCATAAACTGTATTTTAAGCTGGGTGAACGCCCTATGTCTGTTAGACATAAGTTTGATGAAATTTGGCTAGAATAGACCAGTAGGTATGTTTGTTTGATATTTGAGCGCTCTAGCAAGGCAGTTGGCTGTAAATAAGTAACCTAGTTTGGGGTAAAGTCATGATCAAAGGGCTGCTAGGTAATTTAAAAGAACTGAAGTGTTTATCGGGCCAGCAATGAATGTAAAATTGGCTAATCTAATAGATTGAGATATAAAGCGGCCGTTTGGAACGCAGTGTTCTATTTAGCTTTGGAATTAATGGCTAAAAATGTATCTAAGGTACCATAACGAATTTTAGTGGATCAGGCACAGCTGGTGGGTTTATTAGCTAGTTTGATTTAATCAAAAGAGAACTATAAGAATAACGGTGTCGTTATTTTTAACGAATTAAATATTAAGAGTAAATAATTATGACCACATACGATTATGACTTGTTTGTCATTGGCGCAGGATCTGGTGGTGTGCGTGCCGCTCGCATGTCGGCTGGTACGGGGGCTAAAGTCGCAATAGCTGAAGAAA
>ERZ1027231.363-NODE-363-length-13723-cov-210.156643_pt1 | contig 13723 bp, 9 predicted proteins | sample MGYA00520866_ERZ1027231 | MGnify/ENA primary metagenome ERZ1027231 (study PRJEB33311, sample SAMEA4378411) | marine metagenome | biome: Marine biome; feature: Fjord; material: Water | collected 2014-07-20T08:00:00Z/2014-07-... | depth 75 m ...
TCAATTGGCTTCGCCGCTCTTCGAGTCCGCTGCGCGGGTCCGAGATGACGTCGCGATTATTACAGTTACACGATTAGCATTTCACTCTGTCAACTCGCTTCACTGTATTGATCGTCATACTAGAAGTGAGGAACGAGCTATCTGGTATCCATTGCCTGGCACCCCAATCAAAAACTGCAACATGGATCTCGGATCAATTGGCTTCGCCGCTCTTCGAGTCCGCTGCGCGGGTCCGAGATGACGTCGCGATTATTACAGTTACACGATTAGCATTTCACTCTGTCAGCTCGCTTCACTGTCGAGATCGTCATACTAGAAGTGAGGAACGAGCTATCTGGTATCCATTGCCTGGCACTCCAATCAAAAACTGCAACATGGATCTCGGATCAATTGGCTTCGCCGCTCTTCGAGTCCGCTGCGCGGGTCCGAGATGACGTCGCGGTTATTACAGTTACACGATTAGCATTTCACTCTGTCAGCTCGCTTCACTGTCGAGATGCATTAATAAGTGCCGGCATGACCCCGGGAGCTCTAACCACGAACCCTTATAAGTTTATACTCGTGATAAATTTTAGGCATAAAAAAACCCAGTTCGTGAAAACTAGGTTTTAGAATAAATGGTGCGCCCGGGAGGATTGGACATTCACTGCGTTCATTCTCGCGTTGCACGCCTCCTACGCTCGCAGGCTCACTAGGTCGAACGACGTAAAGGGATTTACTAATGTCGCGAACACATGGATGCGTAAGAGCGACCAAGGAGGTTTTCACCCATCCCAAGCGCAGTCACTTCAACCTGATAAATTTTAGGCATAAAAAAACCCAGTTCGTGAAAACTAGGTTTTAGAATAAATGGTGCGCCCGGGAGGATTCGAACCTCCGACCCCCTGGTTCGTAGCCAGGTACTCTATCCAGCTGAGCTACGGGCGCAAAATCTGTGTTGTTTCTCTACTACCTTCATTTTCTAGCTTAAACACAGTAAAGCTAAAATGGTGCGCCCGGGAGGATTCGAACCTCCGACCCCCTGGTTCGTAGCCAGGTACTCTATCCAGCTGAGCTACGGGCGCATCAATAAGGCGGCGAATTATAGGGAAACCAACAACTTAGTCAACCTACGCCTTAATAATTTTTAAAGTATTTTGAAAATATTCTAAGAATTAAATGGCGGAGAGAGAGGGATTCGAACCCTCGTTAGGTTTAACCCTTCGTCTGATTTCAAGTCAGGTGCATTCAACCGGACTCTGCCAACTACTTTGTTATGTTTCTAATAACTCTGTGCTTAGGTCAAATATAACACAATCTACTCATAAATCTACTCATAGAGATGATATTTGTTACAAAGTAGAAGAGCTATTCTTACCCAAGCTGTTCCTTCTTGCTGATAACTTGTAGGTACTCCCCCTGTATATGTAGAGGCAAATGTGTAAACTGTTATTATATACAGTGCCTCTCTACTAGTTCTTATAACTGCAAACAATATTAAGATGGCGAGTGAGCATAATTTGTAATTGTGTGAAGTCGGTATCAAGCAAACGAAGTGCGGTAGAACTGCACGCAACTGTATGTAAACCTAAGACGCTAATGACATAAGCAGTAGTACTTAGCCTAGTTATAATGGTTGTCTCGCGTATGATCCATACAGAGGCTTACAAGGCCTTCTTGAAGCTAACTGAGACATTACTAGGCTTTGATGTCTGATAACCCTTGTATAGCTGTTACAACGCGACTTCAACTTTGGTGCATAGACAACAAGTCAACATTACTACGAAACTAAGTATTTCATGGTAGGAGTTTTGACATGCTGCTCACCAATTTTCTGTACCAAAGGCCTATCTACGCATTAATTTGAAGACTCACATGCCATGCAAAGCGTCCCCAACCGAACACTTAAACAAACCAACCTAATCACAAGTACAGCTGTTAAGGGGGGTAGTAAATAGCTTTAATTCTCCTTATACTCAGTTTTTAAATCGCTGAATATTAATAATAACGGCGCAAAAGGAGTGAGTTCATATGCAGTTGTTTAGTTTTATCACCGAAACCCTGACCGATCTGTTCGGGCGTGAACCTACGCTCAATGAGATGATCCTGATTCCAATGGTCCCTATTTTTGTTTTGGGCTTTCTTGTTGAGTGGCTCTATCGAAGAATTAAAAGCGGAAACTGGGCAGCCACAAAAGGGCAGACATTTTATATTCCCGAGGTTTTTGCCAACTTTTCGTTAGGCGGTGGTTACTACGTCTTCGGTGCGGTTATGAACATAGTTTATGTCGCAGCTGTTTATATTTTCGTCTGGGATCATCGTCTCTATACCATCCCTGTGAATGCCCTCACAATCATTCTGGCATTTTTTGTTCAAGAATTTTGTTACTACTGGTATCACCGCACGGCGCACAGAGTTCGCTGGTTTTGGTCGCAACACGTATCTCATCACAGCGGTGAAATCATGAATATGTCAACCGCGGCGAGACAGAGCATTCTTAATGGCATTGTCGGCACCTGGATATTTTTCGCACCCGCTGTTTTGATTGGTTTTAGTCCTGATCTTATTCTCGGTTTATTAGGCTTAAATCTCGCATTCCAGTGGTTTGTACATACCGAAAGCATTACAAAGTTGCACCCCTGGTTAGAGTGGTCGTTAAATACGCCCTCGAATCACCGTGCACATCACGGACGTAACCCACAATATATTGATAAGAATTTTGGCGGAGTCATCATGATCTACGACCATATGTTTTCCACCTATGAGGCAGAAAAAGAAAAGGTCGAATACGGCATCGTAAAACAGATTAGGAGCTATAACTGGTTTGTAATGAACCTACATGAACTTGTCGATATGTTTCGAGACGTAATGGCACCCGGCAAGCTTTCCGAGCGTCTAAAGCATCTTTGGAAGCCACCGGAGTGGGAGCGTTCAGGTCATACACCTATTCATACCTGGACAACTGTACAGATGGATGGAAAACAAATAGGAAATACGGCCACTGAAGAAGTCGAGACGGCCAAAACAGACTCTAAGATGGTGGAAGTAAAATGATCTTTTTAAGTCGACTTTTTTTGAGCATGTCAGCCATTGCGTTTCTACTGATCGGTTTAAATACCTTGTACGACCCAGTCGCGGCCATGACTGCCATCGAACTGCAGCCGACTTCGATCAGCGCAACGAATGAAATTCGAGCCAACTATGGGGGAATGCACCTAGCTTTTGCCTTAATTATGCTGACGGGTGCTATTGCCGCGTCAGCGCGCCGACCCGCACTTTGGATGAGTTTCTCAATCACTTTCGGCCTGGTCGTTGGCCGATTAATAAGTTTGTTGCTTGATGGTATGCCTAATGCCACTGCAGATTTTTTACTGGCTCTGGAGATTGTCTCCACAGCGGGGGCCGCAGGGTTACTTTGGTTCAGCCGAAATATAAGTTATGAGCCACTCAGCGATTAAGCTTCGTAGGCCTATCTTCAAATTAATAGTCATAGTCAATTCATAGTCATTTAATCTTAGTTTCACAGCCCGCTAAGCGGGCGGAGAAGGTAATATGAGCGATCGCATTGAAATCCTAAAAAACTCAGTTAATAATGCCATTCGAGCGATTTGTCCGGAACACTGAGACCAGTTGGTTAAAAAGTTGGTGTCAATATAAGTCTGTTGTTAAAAAAAGAGCATGCAGACGGTTGGGGCCTTTGAGTCTTGATGGTCGGCTAAGAGGCAGTTAGGAGCCAGTCGTTTTTTTAAGCAATATGACTGCTGAGCCCTCGATAACCGGTCATATTGAAATTTTGAGTTGTCACTCCCTGGAGCGGACGTTCAAGGTAAAACGGCAATACCACCCCCCAAAATCAGGCTGATTGTTCAGTCGTTTTCTGAACGCTTGTTTGACATCCTAGAATACCACTATTTAAGGATGAAAGATTTTTCTGTCAATACAGCAAGAACAAAAGTACAAACGACATCGCCCTGAAACTACCTTACTGTATCAGTTGGTAGAACGTTACTATCCAGAGTTTACCGACAGCTTAGCAGAGCAAGGAAAATACTTACCCAAGTATGTTGAACGTGAGTTTGATGAATTCTTGCGTTGTGGACGACTTGAGCACGGCTTTTTACGCGTGGTATGCGGCGACTGCAAACACGAAAAGTTAGTCGCGTTTAGTTGCAAACGCCGTGGTTTCTGCCCGAGTTGTGGTGCCAGCAGAATGGCGGAAAGTGCAGCATTGCTGGTAGATGATGTACTGAAGGGCTATCCCATAAGGCAATGGGTGTTAAGCTTACCCATTCCACTTCGGCTTCTACTCGCAAGAAACCCAAGTGAATTAAGTAAAGTAATGCAAATCATTCACCGCGCCATTTCGACACACATTGTAAACAAAGCGGGTTTTACCAATAAACAAGCTAAAACGGGCGCCGTTACCTTAATTCAACGTTTCGGCAGCGCCCTCAACCTAAATATCCACTTCCACATGCTGTTTCTTGAAGGCGCAATTAGCGAAAATTCATGGGGTGGCACCACCTTCACTCGCATCAAAGCGCCATCGCATGATGACATGGTCGAACTCGTTCACACCATCAGTCATCGCATCGCTAAATATTTAGAGAAAGTCGGCCTAGTTCAGCGCGACATGGAAAATAGTTACCTGAATTTGCCCATCGATGATGAAGATACTTTGCTGCAGTTACAGGGTGCCTCTGAACAGTTTCTCGAAGCTAATAAGACGATGTTGACTGGTTAAGAACATTACCCCGAACCACTCGTCTGGCTCTCCTGCTAGTTGAATGGTCAGGTAGTCCCTAACCTGCTCTGAAGATGCCATTACATCATTAGTATTAAGGGTTTGTTGTATTGCTGCTAATGCCACCTGAATGGCTGTTTGTTCGCACTCTGAATAAGTAGTCATGGGTTTGTATTCCTCTTGGTTAATATGCCCACACCATGAGAGTTAGGCTTTTATGAACGCCATGTGATACAACCTGTAAACGGCAACTTACCCCGGGGGTGGGTCCAGCGATAGCAAGGACTACTGCAAGTAATACCCTGATAATAAATGCAGCTGTTTTGTAATATGGCGATTTGCTGTGTGTATGACCGTTATTCCTAAGCCCTAAAATAACTAGGGAAGCACCTGCATACTCCACTCTCTTTGTAATGTTCCAATGATACCAGCAATGTAAAACACACGAACAACAATGTAGTATTTATCTCTGTACTTTTGCGTAGGTAATCTTTGAATGGTTTTTAGCTGTTATGTGTGAAGGTATTCGTATCTAGCCGTTATGGAAGCTAGGGGGTTATAGGTAGTAACGTTCACCGCACACGGAAACTCATGGCTGTGCAGGTTACCGTATCCACTAGTTACCGAGACAGTCATCAATAGGACTCCTGTGCAAGCCGTTATGGAAACTAGTGGCTATTGTCCAACACATTCAGCCAAGCATCTCCCCTAGCTTCACTAACAGTCGACTTGATGTAGCAAAGATGTGGCAAACATGAAAATAGGTATTCAGCTTGTTCCTAAACGCAGGAGAAGGAACGCAGATGAGCGAAGCGATTCGTAGTGACGCTACTCCTATGCGTGCAGGATAAAAGCTGATGACACTCCGCAAGGAGTGGCATACATAAAGAAAAAATAGTTTCACTTTTTCATTAATATATATACTAAGTATTTTTTTGAAACTATTTAAGAATGAACTGCTGAGACTTACCATCTTTATTTCTGTAATCAATGCCGTGCTTTTCCATTTGGCTCTTAAAGTTCTCCCTTAATATTATTCTGCCCATGGTAGATTTGTTAATGCTCAGTGCCTTTTCTAAGTCTTTACGAAGATAAGTTTCATGATCCTTGGCTTTGTTTACTAAAAATGCAATCACCTCATCGTCTTTTAGATCTCGTTTTGACTTCTTTTTGGGAAGTAATATACCGTCTGGTGTCCAATCTACAATCGTAGAAAGAGGAAACTGTGCTTCTACAATATCGAGTACCTGATTACTTATACTGTCGTCCTTGTAGAACACATAAAAATCAGTAGGTTTACAGTCAGACTCTTCAGTAGCTATAACTCTTGCTTGGGAACGCATTAAGCCTTGTACAATGTCATCAGCAAGCTGTGAGATAGTGAATGTCTCTATTAACTCATTGTCTAAATGACGGCTAGTTAAAAGGACAGACTCTAATGCAGCATTTATGGTAGCCACATGTTCTGAAGGTGGTAAATAGTTCCAGCCAATAAGCATTACTTTATTGCAATGTGACCAGTCATTACGCCCAATGTGATTCCCCCAATGCGTAAATAGAACCCGTGTATCATCTACTTCTTTTTTTAGCGGACTAACAAAGTCTTTGTGACAAATGATCAGCATTTTGTCATTTTTAGCAAGCGTATTGAGAGCATAGGTGGCATAGCTCTTAGCAATACCAGAAAGCTCCTCACTGGTCTTATCACGGTATAAGGCACTTCTAGACTGATTAAACCCTTTAGCTTTATGTATAGTCAGATTTTGATACTGTCGTATTTGGGGAGCTTTCACAAAGCCCACATGCCCTTGAAAGCGATTAGCCAGCTGATAGTATTCATTAAACTGTGCCGTTGCGTCTAAAACAACACTGAGACCTAGTTGATTAACAATCGTTTCTGTAGCTAATAACGTTTTTCTGTCATTTGCTTTGTAGAGCAAAAAGCTGTTCTTACAGAAGTAACTTAACGCATCAAGCTTGTCGTTTATGGCATTAAGTGTATTTTGCCTGTAGGTGCTGTTTTTATTAGCGCCTAAGCGTTCCAAGATGGCCAGTGTTTCATCAACTCTAACCTTCAGCATAACTTTGATTATAGAGCTAACTAGTTCAAGCCCAAACTGCTCATTTCTTCCGCTTTGCACTTTGCTTATTTTTGCTATGTCTGCTTCAGTTAGATTATCATAATCCATAGCTATGCCACAGGAACAATCAAAGCTATCCTTGCAAGTACACTTGAAGTTGAACGCAGAACTAGGATCATCATCAGCAAGACAATTGGCGATAGGTGGTACAAACCTTTCGCTATAATACGATGCAACCCCTTTATGAATAGTTGCACCAACTTCTTCGATATCTCTAGATGAAATGCCAATAACATTGCGTTTTCTTGTCTGCACAGAAACACCTTCACTTCGAAGTAAGGTTTCGACAGCGTCTTTATTTTTTAGACGTATTAGTTTTAACGGTGTTTTACTAGCATGCGAAAGCTTAGAAAATGTCACAGTCTCACCGATGACCTTAAGCTTGTTTATAACATCTTGACTTAACGCCTGCTGAATCACAATACTGGTATCGTTAGTTACAATCTTATCTTCCTTGAATAATAGAAGCTGCTTGAAGTCATCAAGGGATGCTAACGCGTCATGTGAAGTTGGAACATTATCTAGCTGAGCTACTTGATTAATAGCTGAGTCCACATTATCAATTAGCTGTTCTAGTTCTCTATAGCTCATCTGAAAGGTTTGGTGAAACGATAATTTTTCATCTATAGATATAAAATCTCTGCGCTTTTTTTTGTACATGGAAAAATGTTTAACATCAGTAAAGCCATTTACCCGCCTAAACATATTATGCGTTATGACTATGCAGGGATATTGGCTAAGCTGATAAAAGGCCACTCGTAATGCTTCATCTTTGTTCTTATCTGTTATGGCATAGTAGCATCTAGCTAAATTTTGGTTTCCTGATAGCTTATTTATGTACTCGCAGTAATTAATGGCCTCTTCCACTTTGGAAACAACAATTAATGAAGAGTGTTCTGTTAACATCGATACATACACTTGCACAGAGACTGATTTACCAATACCTGTTTGTGCTGGAAACACAAGATTTTTAAGTGTTCTAGGCAATTTCTTATTAGGGTTTATAGAAAAGTTGAACAAGCGACACATTTTCTCTAGTAGGTCTGGAATAGCATCAGATACAAACACTTTTTTAGCTTTAAGTTCAGACTTAACCTTTTTAACAAATAACTTTGGATCTACTGGCCAATCAGGCATAGTCAAAGGATCTAGAATCGTCTGATTATTTTTGTGATATAAATCTAAAGGCTCGTCATTAACATGATTCATGTATTGGCTTTTATAAGAAGAATATTCTTCTTCCGTGCATGCCTCACAGACACCAAATAAACACTTATCTTTTAATGTCTCAAGCTTAAGATTTAGTGCTTCTAGCTCTGGTGGAATGTTATAATTATCGGTGAAGCTAAAAGGAAAAGACATGTAACCTTTAGTAACTCTATCTTGTAATCTCTGATATTGTTCATATTCTTGTTCTGTACAGCCTAACTTTACTCCTTCTCTGCACTTATGGCCTGCAAGGTTAAAACCTTTATATTTAGCATTATCTCCCAATGTAATAAAGAGAGATTTTGCGTAGTCAACAGAGAAAACATCTAGGTCATAAAATTTATCACTATTAGGATCGAAATCATCACCATATTGGTCAGTATCTAGGTTGTAAAAGTCATTACAAATAACACCTTCATGATTATCATCAAAAACTTCAAAGTCGTTAAAATCTTTATTTACAATTTTAGCCATCAATCTTAACCTCAAACCCTGTCTTTTCTAAAACTACGTCTTGCAAATACTTATATTCAACCTCTTGCTTACTATAAATCGCATCATGCACAGGTATACCATCGTCAACAACTGACAACATTGCATCCCGTATTTGCTTTTCATAGTATGTCCATATGAAGAAGAAAACACTTGCCTTGTCTCGTGATTGTTGTCCAGTGTCTTCTTTTTCTATACTTTGCCAATCGGTATCTTCTGGAAAATCGTTTTTAGATTGCTTTATCGCACATTGAAGCAGCTCTGGTTCCTGTTCTGCGATTGTAGCAACAACTTCACGCCTTAATTGATCAGATTCTTCGAAGAAAGCTTTAAGCTTATTGCTGTTACCAACTTTCTTCTGACTGCCGTTAGAGTAAGCTGTAAGCAACCCTTTTACCTCATCTATGCTTTTACCTAGGTCTTTAGCAATATCTTCTCGAAGGGCTTTCTTGAATTCAGGGTCAACACTATAAGAAAAGATTAATGGATAAGCGGCATGTAAATCATCAAAAGTCTCATATTTATACAATGGATATTGGGTCAAGATGTTAAAACAAATAATTTGCAGTCCACTGCTGATATCGTAGTTGTTATACCCTAATGCTTTGCGTTCACTACTACGTAATCTAGAAAAAATGTTGTAAGTTCTTCCTCGTTCCGGATTTACTCTAGCTAGATTCCTTAGTGGAACTAATATGCAACTAGGTGGTGATGGCTTTGCAATACTGATAACCTGGATAAAAGACCGTATTGACAATTTAGCTAGGTCTTGCACATTGATCAGTAAGTGTTCTGTTGCCATAGAAGTATTTACACGCCCAAGGTTTACACTTTCCCCATTACACAATGAATCTCCTATATGTAGCGGGAAATGTGTAACCCCAGACACCAACTTATTATATTTATCCACTAGTTCTATTGTTAAGGCTATGATCCTTTTATTTAATTCCTCTGCTTGTTCTGATAACTTCCATGACTTTGAATATGAATCAGTTCTATAACTGCTATACTTGAAGAATAACGAGTTCACCAAATCACTATTATCAAGCTCTGTTAGCAAGTATCTAGCTGCACCATTTTGACTATGAACAGGCGTGCCTTTATTACCTTTTCTACTTTCTACTTGTGTCACTAGCCTCATATATTCAAACCCAACCCTAACAACCTTTTTTGTGGTTCTAATGTTGTTTATCAGGTCCGTATCATTTTTTAGGACATAACCAGCTACCGCTCCCATCACTTGTAAGAAATGTTGCTTGTCTGTCCCTGAAGTTAAGGCTAGATCTATATATGTGGTTATTATTTGTTTATCGACAAAATCGTTTTCTGTTTGTGACGGAGGTGGTGCAGTCGTCAAGTAAGTGTCGATATCATCTTTTAACTTAGAAATAGTTTGTCTGGACAAGCTTGTATATTTAGCTAGGTCGGTTTGATTAGTGCTTTCTGCAAGCCCCCTATGTTTTAAAACCCGCAATACTTTTTCTAGATTTTTGTTCATGCTTTTGCACCTGCACACAAAACAACAATTTTATTACCTTTCAAACTACTGTAATCACTTTAGTTGCACAAGGTAATTCGACCATACTTCCATCAATTCACGCCTCTCCTCAAGACGCATAGAACGATCATACGCAGCTTTTACCTTGTTACCTTCAATATGCCCTAACTGAAGCTCTATTAGATCACCATCAAGCCTACAGTGCTCCCTAGCAAGGGTAGAAAAACTAGAACGAAAACCATGAAACACATGCGTGTTTTTATGAATGCCAATAGCTCTCAATGCTTTGTTTAATGTGTTTTCACTTAAAGGATATTGCGGTTTACTCCCAGGAAACAAATAAAGACCATCAGATCTGTCAATAGCGAGTTTTAGCAGCTTAATTAAAGGGTCGGTTAATGGGATCCAGTGCTCCCGCCCCATCTTGTCTTTAGGAATTATCCAAAGCTTTCTGGTAAAGTCGATGTCATCAACCTTAGCCATTCTAATAGACTCACTACGAAGAAACACAAAAGGGGCAACCTTTAGACAAAGCTTAACAGAAGCCATGAGGTTATCTGCATTGTCTATAGTCCTAAGAAGTTGCGCAAACTCTGCAACTTCAATAATAGCTGGCATATGTGTTACCTGTGGCTTCTTAGTACAGCCCTGTAGTGGCTGTGCGGGATTGGTTTCACAGTAAAGATTTTGTACACCGTATTTAAATATCTGACTCAGGATGTTTTGTACTCGCCTTGCTAGCTCTAAATGTCCCTTAGCTTCAATTTGTTTTAGTATCGGCAAGATATCTTTGGGTTTGATATTAGCAATGGTCATATTGCCTAGCTTTGGTAACAGGTAACTTTCAATTCTGCGATGAATTAGGTGCTTATTCTTATAACTTGTGTAACCTTTGTACACAAGCCACTCAGAGGCTGTTTCCCTAAAGGATATGCATTTGTACTCTATAACCATTTCTAGATCATCACGAAGCGCTCTGGCCTTCTCAAGGGATGTCTTGGGGTAAGAGCCTAGCGACTTCATTGTCCAAGAACCTGTGTGGTTTTTATAGCGGTATCGCCAGTTTTTAGAGCCGGATTTAGTTACTTCTAAATACAAGCCATCGGAATCTAGATGACGCTCTAATTTGGTGGGTGTTTTAAGACGTTGGATTTTAGTATTCGTTAACATGTGTTCTTCTCTGTAAGTGACAGATTATCTACTCAAATTCTACTCATACGAAACAGTAGAATTTACAAGAACTGATTTTGCAGGGGATATTAGTAAAATCCCTGAAAGCCAGTAAACACAGTGCTTTAAAACGAAAAAAGCCAGACTATTATAGTCTAGCTTTTCATGTAATGGCGGAGAGAGAGGGATTCGAACCCTCGATAAGATTTCTCCTATACACCCTTAGCAGGGGTGCGCCTTCAGCCACTCGGCCATCTCTCCAGCACGCGCGGCATAATACCATTTTGGAGAGAAAATAAAAGTAAAAAATTCAATTAAATTAACGTATTAGCGCTAATCTTGAAATTCTTATTCTTCTGAAGGGTTTTCTTTTTCTTTTTGAATACGCTGATAGATTTCTTCACGGTGAACCGCGACTTCTTTCGGGGCATTCACTCCGATACGAACCTGGTTACCTTTCACACCAAGGACTGTAACCGTTACCTCATCGCCGACCATTAAGGTTTCACCAACACGACGCGTTAAAATTAGCATTCTTTTCTCCTGAACACCGTAACCAAGGCGATTGCCCTGACTACCTTAATCCCTACACATCTATGTAGGTATCCATTAGTTTTATTATTGACCAGCTTTGAAAAATTAAAAGCCCTATATTCTACTTATCCATTCGATTTAGTTATGGATAAATTGAAGATTGGGCTTAACTGGCCTGTTACCTAGGGTGCGATGGATTTCCAACGCATTTTATTGCAAAAAGGCGTCTATTCCTTGACGCCTTCTCTTTAATCTTAAGCTTCCTGCCTTAGATTAAGATTCTTTGTCATCGTCTAGATCAAACGCTGTGTGCAGTGCACGAACAGCCAGCTCTAGATATTTTTCATCGATAACAACAGAAATTTTGATTTCAGATGTGGATATTATCTGAATATTGATATTTTCTTGTGCAAGTACATCAAACATTTTACTGGCTACACCAGCATGTGAACGCATGCCTACACCAACCAAAGATACCTTAGTGATATCCTTTGCACTTGATACTTCACGAGCACCTAGATTTTTAGAGATTTGATTAAGCACTTCTTCTGCTTTTACAAAATCACTGCGATTCACAGTAAATGTAAAATCGGTTGTTTTGTCAGCCGCTACGTTCTGAACAATCATATCCACTTCGATGTTCGCAGCGCTAATTGGGCCTAAAATTTTCGAAGCTACACCAGGAATATCTGGTACACCCATTATGGTTAACTTGGCTTCGTCACGGTTAAATGCAATACCTGAAATAACGGGCTGTTCCACGGTGCTATCTTCCTCTGTTGTAATGAGTGTGCCATTACCTTCTTTACTGCTGTGCAATACACGAAGTGGCACTTTATATTTGCCTGCAAATTCTACTGAGCGAATCTGTAGCACTTTTGAGCCTAAGCTTGCCATTTCTAGCATTTCTTCAAAAGTGATTTTATCCATACGCTTTGCTTTTTCAACAACACGAGGGTCCGTTGTATATACACCGTCTACATCTGTGTATATATGACACTCATCTGCTTTCAAAGCCGCTGCTAATGCAACACCTGTTGTATCTGATCCGCCTCGACCTAGGGTTGTAATATTGCCATCACTATCACAGCCTTGGAAACCCGCCACGATAACAATACGGCCTTCATCTAAATCTGAGCGTATCTTTGCGGTATCAATGTTTTGAATTCGCGCTTTCATATGGGCACTGTCGGTTAGTATTCTAACCTGAGAACCGGTATATGAACGTGCTGGAACACCGCGTTTTTGCAATGCCATGCTTAGCAAGGCAATGGTTACTTGCTCACCCGTTGAAACCAGAACATCCATTTCACGAGGAATTGGCTGATCACTGATCGCATTCGCCAAACCTATAAGGCGATTAGTCTCACCGCTCATAGCGCTCACAGCCACAACCACATCGTGGCCAGCATCTTTAAATTTCTTTAGCTTGTCAGCAACGCCTTCGATTTTTTCTACAGTTCCAACCGAAGTACCGCCGTACTTATGTACATACAATGCCATGGATCACAGGCTCTTTAATCGTTAATTAATATTTGGTACAAAATTTGGGCGCTAATTAGACACTATATAGCGCCAATTTGAAACACTCGTCTAATTTCGCAAGCCATTCAATATAGGTACTAAGCAGTTTCCCTATAAATTTGATACTGCCCAAGCTTCTAATGCAGCCAAGGCATCATCGATACCTTTAGGTTTTTTACCACCAGCTTGAGCCCCTATGTTAGGGGCTTACCGCCTAAACTGCTTCACTTATAAGCCGCTAAAGATTAGCTTCGGCCCAAGTTTCAAATGCAGCCAAGGCTTCATCGATACCTTCCGGTTTTTTACCACCAGCTTGGGCTAAGTCAGGCTTGCCGCCGCCGCGCCCATCTACGTAAGGCGCTATCTCTTTTACAATGTCACCGGCTTTTGCTTTGCCGATTAAATCTTTGGTCACACCGGCAATCAAGGTTA
>ERZ1027231.364-NODE-364-length-13674-cov-21.990308_pt1 | contig 13674 bp, 9 predicted proteins | sample MGYA00520866_ERZ1027231 | MGnify/ENA primary metagenome ERZ1027231 (study PRJEB33311, sample SAMEA4378411) | marine metagenome | biome: Marine biome; feature: Fjord; material: Water | collected 2014-07-20T08:00:00Z/2014-07-... | depth 75 m ...
ATGTCGCGGGTTAAAGGACTGGCCGTGTGAGCGTCCCCTGCATAAGCAATTAACGCCAGGTTTTTATTTTCTTGTTGTTTTAAAATGTCGGTGATTTTATATTTAGCACGTTGCAGGCGTGAAGGTGTTAAATCCTGAGAGGTCATCGACAAGGAAAGATCCAGCGCAATCACTAATCCGGCTTGATTGTTATAAACCAAAGACGGTTGTTTTTGCCAGCTAGGCCCTGATAGAGCAAGTATGCCAATGAATGCGCTAAGCCAAAGTGCGGCTTGTATCCAGTGTTCCTGAGGTTTTATTTCTTGTTGCTTGAGCACATAGGGCTGTAATTGTGGTGCGATGATATTTTTCCACTGTCCACTTAACGCTTGTTTACGTTTGCGGTAAATCATTACCGCCATTAGTGGAATTAAGGCCAGTAGCCACTCTGGGCGCAGTAGGTGAAAGTCAGACATTTACTTCCTCCTTTGAATTATTTTTTTTAATCGAGCGGGTTAAATTGTCCAGATTAAGCCACCATCTATTGGGGATGGTGATAATTAAAAAGGCCAGTATTAACGCCAAGGCCAATGGATAATGAAATAGTGATTTTTCAGGGCGAATGGATTGCTCTTCCATTTCGATGGCTTCAAGTGAATCCAATAGAGTATAAATCTGTCCTAATTCTTCTAGACTACGGGCGCGGTAATACTGTCCACCTGTATCTTTTGCAATCTTGGTAAGGGTCACTTCGTCCAAGTCTCGGCTGGGGTTGATGCGTCTAGGGCCAAAGAATCCTTGTACCACTAATTCATCGGCACCTATGCCTATTGTATAAATTTTAACACCCTCTTGAGCAGCCAATTTAGCGGCTTGTAACGGATCAATTTCACCTGCGGTATTTTGCCCATCGGTGAGTAAAATAAGAACGCGGTTTGACTCAGGTAAGTCCAGTAATTTTTTAACAGATAAACCAATGGCATCACCGATGGCTGTTTTGCGTCCGGCCAGACCAAATGCAGCTTCATCCATTAATATTTGCAGGGTATTTAAATCAAACGTTAGCGGTGTTTGAACATAGGCTTTAGATGCAAAAAGAATTAATCCCAAGCGGTCGCCGCTGCGCTTTTCAATGAAGTCAGTCAGCACTGCTTTTACAGCTTGTAAGCGATTAACCAAACGCCCCTGAACTTCCATATCTTCTTCTTTCATACTGTCGGATAAATCTACCGCCAACATCATATTGCGATCACTGTTGATAATAGCTTGCGGCTCACCTACAAAAGTGGGTTTGCAGGCGGCTAGTATTAGGCAAATCCAGCAGATAGACGGCAGTATCATTAACCATAAATGAGGCTTGTGACCTGTTTGTTCTTTTTGCTCGGCCAGCATCATTAAGCTGGGGGCAAATACTTCGCTTTGCTGAGTTTTAAAAGCAGGGGCGAAGCGATAAATTAAAAAGGGCATGGGCAATAGCAGTAAAAACCACGGCCATTCAAGACTTAGCATGTGTGTTTCCTTATCCATAACTCAATAGCCTTCTTGAGCTTGATGACATCTATGGATTCTTCTTCGGCGGTAGCTGGTTTGTCAGGCGCGTAGGCGAATGCGCTAAATTCAGTGCTGAAAATATCATTTTTTATTTTTTCATCGAGAAAATGAAGCCACTTCTCGCCGCTTAGCGATGCGCAGCTATTTCCAAATCGAAATAGGGCAACTTGTTTTAAAAGTCGGTTGCACTGTTGAATGCACTGTAATTGGTTATCACTTGATATGAGCTTGAGCTCTGATAAAGCCTGTCGGCGCCAGGTGTTTTTTTTGCGCCAATAAAGAGTTAAACCAATGGCAATTACTATTACCGCCAATAACATCCACCAAGGCCAGGCAAGAGGCCACATGGAAACTGGGTCGGGTAAATGAATATCTTTTAGTTGATCCAAAGGAGAGGTGTGATTCATGCAGCACCTCTTTGTTCTAGAGCCAATTTAAGTGCAGCAAAAGGAATTTCACCAGCATTGATTTGCTGGTGGTTGATTGCCAGCGACCTAAAGGTATTTTTAATGCCTTCTTGCCAAGCTGATACGGCATCCGTGTAAGAATCCAAGGCATGTTGATCGTGCGTGTCTAAAAAACCATGGCGCTCGCCATCGGTGACAGCATACATACCAGATGGAGGCGCTTTACGCTCCAATGGGTCAAATACTTGCAATGCAACAATATGATTATGGCGTCTAAGAGAGAAAAGGGTTGCCTTATCTTCTTCGGCCAAATCGTAAAAATCACTAATAATGTAAAGAGTGGTACCGGGTTTTAAGCTTCGCTTTAGACTTTGCAAACTCTGTCCCAGACTTCTTTTAACTTCCTGTTGCTGCTCAAGTTGATGATTGCTTTGGTTGATGGATTTTAAAATATTGAGTACATGGGATGAGCGTTGTTTGGGTCTAAAATCAAATTCTTTTTGATCCCCTAGCACTACTGCACCTACTCGGTCGCCATGGTCAAATGCGGCCCAGGCAATTAAAGCGCTGCATTGGGCGGCCACCACAGATTTAAAACTACGCTGGCTACCAAAAAACATGGGGCTGCGTTGATCGCATAAAATAACCACAGGACGTTCACGTTCTTCTTTATAAATTCGAGTGTGCGGTTTTTGAGTGCGGGCAGTGACGCGCCAATCGATGCTGCGAATGTCGTCGCCGGGTTGATATATTCGCAACTGGTCCAGGTCCAGCCCTCGGCCTTTTTGACGGCTCATGTGATTACCAGAGAGCAATCCATGGAGTTGGGGCAGGCTTGCCAAGCGCAAGCGTTTAGCCAATAAACGTAACTGAGTAAGTTGGTGCTCATCGGTAAAGGCCGTGGCAGGAAAAAACCCCTGCAAATAATGCTGAGCATCTTTTTGTTGTGATTGCGTCATGAATTAAAATTCCCGCTACGGCACAGCCACTCGTAAAATTAATTCATTAATGATGCGATCGGTATTCATGCCCGATGCCTCGGCATCGAAACTCACTAATAGACGATGGCGCAGAACCGGGTGCAATACGGCTTGAACATCATCTGGGCTAACGTAGTCTCGACCGGCCAGCCAGGCATGGGCGCGAGCACAACGATCAAGGGCGATGGTGCCTCGAGGACTGGAACCGTATTCAAGCCAATTGGCCATGTCATCGCCATAGCCTTGTGGGTTACGGGTGGCCATGATGAGCTGAACGATGTATTCCTCAACTCGATCACTTAAATGCATGGCCAAGACCTCTTGTCGGGCGGCAAACAAGTTACTGGTGCTGAGTAATTCAGAGGGCATAGGTGCCTTAGAATTTTGCGCTTCACCACGGGCCAGTCGTAAGATTTCGGTTTCCGCTTGAGCATCTGGGTAATCGATACGCACGTGCATTAAAAAGCGGTCAAGTTGTGCCTCGGGCAGCGGATAGGTGCCTTCTTGTTCAATTGGGTTTTGCGTGGCCATGACTAAGAAAAGTTCGTCAAGTTCATAGGTTGATCCAGCAACACTGACCTGGCGTTCGGCCATGGCTTCTAATAAAGCCGATTGTACTTTGGCAGGGGCACGGTTTATTTCATCGGCCAATACCAGGTTATTAAAGATAGGGCCTTTTTGGAAAACAAATTCACCGCTTTGAGCGCGATAAATTTCACTGCCTGTAATGTCGGCTGGCAACAGGTCGGGCGTAAATTGAATGCGTTGATAATCGGCTTCAATGTTGTCGGCAAGGGTTTTAATGGCTTTGGTTTTAGCCAGTCCGGGAGCGCCTTCCACGAGTAGATGGCCATCGGCTAATAATGCAATTAACAGGGCATTAACCAGATCAGGCTGGCCAATTATTTGTTCTTGCAAACTGGCTTGCAACGCCGCGATGTGCTCACGATTTGTCATGATACCCATTCCAAGTTCTTGTTTTTGTTAGATTAATGCAAAGCATTTTAAAAGTATTACAAGGCGGGTCAATACTTGTCCGCCAATTGAAGGCAATTAGAGGGTCTTGAGCTCAAAGAGTTTCAAAAGGTGTGAACAAATTCTGCATTTACCACAAATAGATTAAGAAGTAAGCGAAATTCCAAGTTTCCACTATTGTTTAGGTATAAAAGGGATTTTTGAGATTCACTATGAAAAAAGCACCGTTTAAGGATATTCACCCCCAGGTAAGTCAATTATCTGAGCGATTAAGTCAGGCGGTTCCTAAAAATCAAGCTAACGCCATAGAGAAGTTTACCAAGGTCTATTACGCAGCCACGCCTGCCGAAGAACTGGATAGTCGAAAGATAGACGACTTATACGGTGCTACTTTGGCCTGTTGGGGCTTTTTACAGAATTCCAAGAATAAGAACAAGATTCGCGTTTTTAATCCCGATTTTGAAGAGCATGGCTGGCAATCACCACACACCATAGTGGAAATAGTGCACAAAGATGTGCCGTTTCTGGTGGACTCCATTCGTATGGAATTGAATCGGCGTGATATGTCTATTCATTTCATTAACCATGCAGTGATGTCTCTTGCCCGAAATAAAGAAGGTGGGCTCGATCTTGAAAGTACCTTTAATTTTAATGGCGGCTACAGCGAAGCGGTTATCTATATAGAGGTCGATTTGCATACGGATGAAAAGGTATTGGAAGACTTATCCCAATCCTTACATGAGATATTGAATGAGATTTGCCTAGTAGTAGAAGATTATCAGGTGTTTAAAGAAAAAGGAGAGGAGGCCCTGGAATGGATTAAGGATGGCGGCGGGCCTTTTACTAAGCAGGATACCAATGAAGCGGCAGCTTTTATTGATTGGTTAATTGATAATCACTTTACCTTTTTGGCGTGTGAAGATTTTACAGTTTCACAAAACGCAGGAAAAATTCTAAGCAGTCGTGATAATGAGTCGGTGTGTGGAATTTTCCGCCATGAACTGCACGGCCCCGACCAAGTTGTGGTGAGTGACCTATCGGACAATATGCAGGCTATGGTGATGGCGCCACAGCTTATTTCATTCAGTAAATCAGGGCGACGCTCCCGTATTCATCGCCCAGCGTATCCAGATTACATTATTGTTAAGCACATAGATAAGAATGGGCAGGTGGTGGGAGGACGTCGTTTTATGGGGTTGTTTACCTCCAATGTCTACAGTGAATCACCTTTTAAAATCCCTATTGTGCGTAACAAAATTAAGGCTGTTATTGCTAATAGTGGTATTGATGCAGGAAGTCATAACGGTAAAGAGCTTAATCATATTCTTGAGGTATTCCCAAGAGATGAATTGTTTCACACCGATGTTGAGCAATTAACACAAACCTCTGTGGGGATATTGAACATACAGGAGCGTCGGCGCACCCAGATTTTTATACGCTGCGACCAGTTGAACAAATTTTTATCTTGCGTGGTGTACGTACCCAGAGATTTATACAACACGGAACTGCGTTATAAAATACAAAATATTCTGGTAGAAGCCTTTGCTCCCGAGGATGTGGAATCTACGACCTTTTTCTCGGAATCAATCTTAGCGCGTGCGCACTTTAGTCTGCGACTTGATCCGAGTAAGGTCATTGATTACGACGCCAAACGTATTGAAAAAGACATTCAAGCTGCGGCTCGTTCTTGGCAGGATGATTTGATCCATTCCCTAATTGATGGTGTGGGAGAAGAAAAAGGCAATCAATATTTTCAGTCGTACCGAACGGCGTTTGGTACCAGCTATAAAGAAGTATTTTCTACTCGAACCGCCGTGGTGGATATTCAGCATATTTCTTCGATAAAAGATGACAAAGATATTGCGATGAGCCTCTACAGGAATGTAGCTGACAGCGGTAATTTCTTTAAATTTAAACTTTATAAACCCAACGCGTTATTGCCCTTGTCTGATGTTATTCCTATCCTGGAAAACCTGGGGTTAAGGGTGATTGGAGAAAATCCGTACGGGGTAACTCGTACAGATGGTAAACAATACTGGATACACGACTTCACCCTTGTTTATACCTTTGGTGACAATATTGATTTGCATGAAAGCAAGGCGCAGTTTCAAGATGCTTTTAGGGCCATTTGGTTTAATAAATCGGAAAATGACAGCTTTAATCGCCTTTTGTTAGGCGCACGTATTGATTGGCGGGAAGTGGCTTTTTTGCGAGCCTACGCACGATATATGAAGCAGATTGGTATTGGCTTTTCAGAAAGTTTTATTGCCGATACCTTGTGTAAATACCCTGATCTTTCATCCTTTATTTTACGTTATTTTCAAGCTCGTTTTGAATTGAAACATAATAATGCAGATGCTCAAGAAAAATTATTACATAAAATGGATTCTCAGTTCTCTGAATTACTGGATCAAGTAGAAAGTATTAACGAAGATAAAATATATCGTCGTTACCACGAACTGATTGCTGCAACGTTACGAACCAACTTCTTTCAGCACTGTGAAGACAAAGAACTTAAGCGTTATTTTTCGTTTAAATTTAGCCCTCTTAAGATCAGCGATATACCGCTGCCCAAGCCTATGTTTGAAATTTTTGTTTATAGTCCGCGAGTTGAAGGTGTGCATTTACGCGGAGGTAAGGTCGCCAGAGGTGGTTTGCGATGGTCGGATAGAGTAGAGGATTTTAGAACTGAAGTGCTGGGGTTGGTTAAGGCGCAGCAAGTTAAAAATTCGGTAATTGTACCTGTGGGTGCTAAAGGTGGTTTTATCGCCAAACAGCTGCCAGAAGGGGATAGGGATGCGTTTCTGGCTGAAGGTATTGAATGTTATAAAACCTTTATTTCAGGGCTGCTGGATATTACTGACAACCTAATAGATGGAGAAGTGGTCCCGCCTAAGGAAGTAATTCGCCATGATGATGACGACCCTTACTTGGTGGTTGCCGCAGATAAGGGCACTGCTACTTTTTCCGATATTTCAAATGCGATTGCCACCGAAAGGGGTTTTTGGTTGGGCGATGCATTTGCCAGTGGCGGCAGTGTGGGGTATGACCATAAAAAAATGGGGATTACCGCAAAGGGTGCCTGGGTTTCGGTGCAACGTCATTTTAGAGAACAAGATATTAATGTTCAAAACGATGACGTGACCGTGATTGGTGTGGGGGACATGGCAGGCGATGTATTTGGTAACGGTATGCTTTGCTCTGAGCACATTAAATTGGTGGCGGCTTTTAATCATTTGCATATTTTCATCGACCCCAATCCGCAAGATGTGGCGGCCAGTTTTCAAGAGCGTAAACGTTTATTTGAACTGCCTCGAAGCGCTTGGACGGATTATGAGCAAAAACTCATTTCCGAGGGCGGCGGGATTTTTAATCGCTCATCCAAGAGTATCGCTATATCGGATAAAATGAAGGCTTGTTTTCATATTCAAGCGGATAAATTAAGCCCTAACGATTTAATCTCTGCTTTGTTAAAGGCGCCGGTGGATTTAATTTGGAATGGAGGCATTGGCACCTATGTGAAAGGCTCGGGTGAAAGTCATGGGGAGGCGGGGGATAAAGCCAATGACAGTTTACGAATTAACGGTAAGCAGTTGCAGGCCAAGGTGATTGGTGAGGGTGGAAACTTGGGGGTAACCCAAAAAGCCCGAATAGAGTTGGCATTACATAAAGGTGGTTCCTCGTTTACGGATTTTATTGATAATGCTGCAGGGGTGGATTGCTCTGATCACGAGGTGAATATAAAAATCCTGTTAAATAGTTTGGTCAATGCTGGAGACTTAACCACTAAACAGCGGAATGTTTTTTTAGAAGAGATGACTCAGGAAGTCTCTGATTTAGTGCTGATGAATAATTACCGTCAAACTCAAGCCATAGCCTTGGCGTTTCGTGAGGCTAAAACTCGCACCAATGAATATCGGCGTTTAATGAACGAGCTGGAAGGGCAGGGGAAGTTAAATCGGGAATTGGAGTTCTTGCCTTCAGAAGAAGAATTAGATGAACGTAAGAATCAAAAACAAGGGTTAACCCGCCCTGAGCTCTCGGTATTGATTAGTTATATAAAGGGTGACTTAAAGGAATTGTTAAATGATCCGGGCATTTCTGAAAACGAATACCTGGCTAAATCCATTGAGAGTGCTTTCCCTGCTGCAATGCTTAAGCGGTTTCCGGATGCCTTGTATAGTCACCAGTTGCGTAGTGAAATAGTGGCCACACAGTTAGCCAATGAAATGGTTAACCGCATGGGGATTACCTATGTAAATCGTATGCGCGATAGTACCGGAGCTGACATTAGTACAATTGTTAAGGCTTATGCCGCGGCCAGAGACGTTTTTCGAATGAATGACTTGTGGCAGCAAATTGAGGCTTTGGATTATCAGGTGAGTTCGGTTATCCAAGAAAAAATGATGTCGAGTTTAATGCGGCTGGTGCGAAGAGGGAGTCGCTGGTTTTTGCGTAATCGGCGCCGCGAATTAAATATCCAGGAGGAAGTCACTCGGTTTTGTGATCGGGCGGCTGGTATTAGCGAAAACTTATCAGATTTATTGGCCGGCGAGGGTAAGCAGGTTTGGCAAAAATACTATGACCAGTTAGTAAAGGCTGGTGTGCCTAATGCGTTGGCATCCACTATCGCGGGTACCAATAATATGTTTTCTGCTTTAAGTATTATTGAAGGGGCCGAGCAAACCCAGCGCACGCCTGAGGATGTGGCGGCAACCTACTATAAAGTGGGTTGCAACCTTGATTTGGAATGGTTCCTTGAGCAGTTAAATGCCATGCCTGTGTTAAGTCATTGGCAGGCGTTAGCTCGCGAGACCTACCGAGATGATTTGGATTGGCAGCAGCGAACCTTAACTGTCAGCGTTATTAATTGTTTTCCAGAAGGAGATATAAAAGCCCGAATGGAAGCCTGGCTTGAGCAAAGTGAACCCATGATTAGCCGCTGGCGTAAAATGGTGAGTGAGCTGCGTGAAGGCGATATAAATGATTTTTCGGTGTTTTCCGTTGCGTTACGGGAATTGTTGGATCTGGCGCAAGCCAGTCGATTGGCCAATAGCGCAAATTAGTGAATTTCGTTAGTTGATATGGCCCACGAGAAATTCGGTTTTTCTGATTGTTGTACTTGTGTCCGGCTCAATTCGGTCTAAATTAAGAATGGACCGAATCCTTATGGGTTATGGAAAATAATAATGATGGAATGCGCATACAGAGAAAAAGTGGCGAGCAAGAACGTTGAGGTGGATATTCATATCTCTGGGGAAGAGGTTCAAAAGGCTTATCAAGGGGCTGAATTTGTATATGCCCAGGCAATAGATGGCCGCAGCATTCGCTTCCCAGTTAAAATACTGTGGTCATTTATTGGTCATGACGGTATACATGGGCGCTTCTTAATTCAGTTTTCTAAAGACAATAAGTTTGAGTCCATCGAGCGCATCTTTTAATGCAATTAGGGGCTTGTCGTAAGGTATTGTTGAGTACACTGATAGCGGTGACGCTGTAATTTAATTTCATAATCCCCGTTTACATTCGAGCCAGCTAAGCTTTATTTGCTTTGGGCGTAATTTTTCACTCATTCTCTCCAAGCTTTCTATATAATAAGCGCCGCAATTTTCCATGAGGGCTGTCAGGTGTACGAATTAATCCGCAAATTTTTATTTAAGTTGAATGCTGAGACCTCTCACGAGCTAACTTTGGATCTATTGGGTGCGGCGAAGCGCTTGGGGATCCTTGGTTTGTTCGCACCTAAAGTGCCAGATCAGCCAATTGAACTACTGGGTTTAACCTTCCCAAATTCAGTGGGTCTGGCTGCCGGCCTAGATAAAAATGGCGACTACATTGATGCATTAGGGAGTTTGGGTTTTGGTTTTATTGAAATAGGAACGATTACCCCCCGTCCACAGCCGGGCAATCCCAAGCCTCGTTTATTTCGTTTGCCAGAACACGAGGCCATTATTAATCGTATGGGCTTCAATAATAAAGGGGTTGATCACCTCGTAGAGCAGGTAAAAAAGAGTCAGTACAAGGGTGTGCTAGGCATTAATATCGGCAAGAATTTTGATACTGCTGTGGAAGATGCCGACCGAGATTATGAGATATGTCTAGAAAAGGTTTATGCCCATGCGGATTACGTAGCTGTGAATATTTCTAGCCCTAATACTCCAGGGCTTAGAAAGCTACAGTTTGGCGAATCTTTAACCTCTTTGCTGGCAACGCTAAAAGCTGCTCAGGTACGCCTTCAGAGTGAACACGATAAATACACGCCAATATTGGTAAAAATTGCACCAGATATGGATGAAGCGGAAACCCGCCTTGTGGCCAGTGCTTTGCTTGAAAGTAATATGGACGGTGTTATCTCGACCAATACGACTCTGGCCCGTGAAGCGGTTGCTGGGCACATTCATGCCGATGAAGCCGGTGGATTGAGTGGTCTGCCTGTTAGTGAAGCCTCTAATCAGGTGTTGGCTTGGTTGAAAGATGAGTTGCAGGGCAAGATGCCAATTATTGGTGTGGGCGGAATTCTGGATGGCGCCAGCGCCGCTAAAAAGGCCAGTTTAGGAGCTGATCTGGTTCAGGTTTATAGTGGTTTTATCTATAAAGGGCCTAAGCTAATTTCTGAGGCCAGCGAAGCGATTGCGGCCGTTAGATAAAAATTGGACTGTGGTGGGCGAGGAAAAGGTTAGGCATTAAAAAGGGCCCTAATGAGGGCCCGATGAATGTTGGGTTAAATCGGTATTTTATGGACACCTGCCACGCCGGAGTAACCATCCCAATGATCGCTTCGACCTTCGCGCCAACCGGTCATCCAATTAAAGTGAGCAGCACCTTCAGGGCATAAATCTTTAGATCGCCCTTGAACTCCTGCCATGAAACCTTTTTTGAATGCTCGGCGATCCATATCGCGCTTCTGTCTTCTCATAAGTCTTCTGCCTCTACATGAAGATCAGTGAATATTGTGGTTGATGAAACTGTATATTTTCTAAACCACGAATTTCAGTATGCTAAGGTTTTCACAGAATGTTAATGAATAATTTATTCTTTAAGTCGCGCCCCTTAGATTGAAAAGTTATTAAGCCCTTAAGTCTCTGATTTACTTAAGAGTTTTATTTAGATTAAAAAACGAACTTCATCCTGTATTCTTTTTGAATGACAGATGTAGCCACCAAAATTAAAAGTGATTAGAAGCCATGAGTACTCTTGTTGAGCAAGGTGTTGACCAGCAAAAGGGTGATCGTCCCAGCCCTGTACAGAAATTAACGATAACTTGCCCAAAAGGTCTTGAGCTTCTACTGGCCGATGAAATCAAGGCTTTGGGTGCTCAAAATGTAAAGGTAGGGGTTTCTTACGTAAATTGTGACTCAGATCAATTGGTGGGCTATAAAATTTGCCTGTGGTCACGTTTGGCCAGCCGAGTTTTATGGCCATTGGCGGCCTTTCCCATTAATAGCGCTCAAAATATGTATGAGCAATTATTGGAAGTTCCCTGGATTGAGCATTTTAGTGACCGCCAAACTTTTCGTATTTATTTTAATGGCAGTAACGATGAGATTCGAAATACACATTTTGGTGCACTAAAAGTTAAAGATGCCATATGCGATTATTTTCGCGAAAAAACGGGCGAACGCCCCAATGTGAGTGATACGCCGGATATCAGTATTCACGTTCGCCTGTATCGTGATATTGCTTATGTCTCTATCGATTTTGCTGGTGAATCATTGCACCGCCGTGGTTATCGCCAGTCTCAAGGTTTGGCTCCCTTAAAAGAAAACTTAGCAGCTGCTTTACTAATTCGTTCAGGCTGGCCCGATGTAATGAAGCAGCAAGATGGCGCTTTGTTAGACCCTATGTGCGGGTCTGGCACGCTTTTAATTGAAGCGGCCTTGATGGCAGCGGATATTGCTCCGGGCTTGTTGCGTAAAAAGTTTGCCTTTGAAGGGTGGAAAAAGCATCAGTCTGCTGAATGGCAAGAAATGAGAGGTCAGGCTCAGCAAAGAAAGTTAAAGGCACAAGAAAGTGAATCGGAGCTTACTTTGTTGGGTTACGACATGGATTCAAGTGTTATAGAAAAAGCCAAAGACAATGCTCGACGTGCCGGTGTGATGCATTTTGTGCACGTTAAAACCCAAGCTTTAAGTGACTTAACCAAAGAAAAAGGCCTGCCTGAAACAGGGTTAATATTATGTAACCCTCCTTATGGTGAACGCCTAAGTGACGAAGTGGCCATTGGCTCCCTGTATGCCGCCATGGGTAATAAGATTAAACAGAATTTCTCTAATTGGACTCTGGCAATTTTTACGGGGAATCCGCAGCAGGCTTACCAGTTTAAAATGCGTACCGATAAACAATATCAAATGTTTAACGGCGCCATTAGTTCCAAACTGCTTATGTATAAGGTTTCCGAGAAATCATCTAAGGCCATGGAATTAGCTGCGCAACAACCGACTCAAGAAGGGGTTGTGGTTAAGTTAAGTGAAGGTGCGCAGATGGTGTGTAATCGCCTGCAAAAAAATCTGCGTAAATTCAAACCGTGGGCGAAAAAAGAGCAGACAAATTGTTACCGTGTTTATGATGCAGATATGCCTGAATATGCGGTGGCCATCGATATTTATGATGAGTGGGTGCACATTCAAGAATATGCGCCGCCTAAATCTGTGGATCCAGAAAAAGCTCAAAACAGATTGAGAGAGGTGCTGGATGCGGTACCGGTGGCGTTAAAAGTTGATCGCGATAAGGTGGTGCTTAAACAACGCATGATGCAAAAAGGCCGCAAGCAATATGAAAAGCAGGATCAGCAAAATAGATTGCTTGAAGTGCAAGAGGGCAGCTGTCGCCTGTATGTGAATCTGCATGACTACCTTGACACTGGTTTGTTCTTAGATCATCGGCCCATTCGTACCGATATAGAGAGTATGGCTAAAAACAAAGACTTTTTAAATTTGTTTAGCTACACCTGTACCGCCAGTGTCCATGCGGCCATGGGTGGTGCACGCAGTACCACCAGTGTTGATATGTCGACCACCTACCTTAACTGGGGTAGAAAAAACCTCACCTTGAATGGCTTGCCTGAAAAAAATCATGAATTCATACAAGCAGATTGCCTGCAGTGGTTGAAGTTAGCGCAAAGGGATTCAAAGCGTTACGACATTATCTTTATGGATCCCCCTAGTTTTTCCAATTCAAAGAGAATGGATGGGGTATTGGATGTGCAAAGAGATCATGTGGAGCTGATTAGGCAATGCATGGCTATATTGCGCCTAGGAGGGAAGTTGATTTTCTCAAATAACTACAAACGCTTCAAAATAGAGCGCGATGCACTAAATGAGTTCGAAATATCCGATGTTAGTGCGCAGAGTTTGCCCAAGGATTTTTCTCGTAATGCAAAAATCCATCAGTGCTATATCATTGAAAATAATGGTTAACTCCTGAAATATAAAGGCCTGCAGCTCTGCAGGTCTTTCCTTTTACCTCTCTCTTTTGTTTTTTCTGCCTTAAAATGATGCGTGTGGCGCAGATTGTGCATTAACATGGTTCGGTTATAAGGCGATGATCTAAACTGGCCCAGTTTAATCATTAATTAAAATAAAACTTTTGGTCATAGAGGCATGAGTGTTCATTTACTGAATTACTTAAAGTGTCCGACCCATAAAGGGGAATGTTGTGGAAAATATCAACAGTGCTGTCGAAACCCTAATTAGCAGCTCAAATACATTTTTTATCCTACTTGGCGCCATTATGGTGTTTTTCATGCACGCAGGTTTTGCGTTTTTGGAAGTGGGAACCGTGCG
>ERZ1027231.365-NODE-365-length-13662-cov-17.145954_pt1 | contig 13662 bp, 11 predicted proteins | sample MGYA00520866_ERZ1027231 | MGnify/ENA primary metagenome ERZ1027231 (study PRJEB33311, sample SAMEA4378411) | marine metagenome | biome: Marine biome; feature: Fjord; material: Water | collected 2014-07-20T08:00:00Z/2014-07-... | depth 75 m ...
CTGTAACCCTCGCCTTAGAAGGGCGATGCTCTATCCAGTTGAGCTACGGGCGCTCATTTTTGAAGCAAAGCTAAAAAAAATAATACAACCCAAGGTTGTCACTTAATGCGCTGTACATCAAGTGCGGCGAATATTACGTACGAGCCCACATTTCGTCAACCTATTTCGGGAATTTATTTTTATAAAACAAGCAGTTCCATCATTTTTAGACTTTGCTTTGTATTGTTGCCGAAGCATGAGAAAATCGCGCTAAATTTAGATCTAGCCTAGGAATACCATGAGTGCACAACGCATAGATGGAAATGCCATCAGCGCCACAATTCGTGAAAGTGTCGCCCAAAAAATCACCGCTCGTGTAGAGTCTGGAAAACGCGCCCCAGGCTTGGCAGTTATTCAAGTGGGCAGCGATGCCGCTTCACAAATCTATGTTGGAAAAAAGCGCCAAGCCTGTGAAAACATTGGCATCAAATCAGCAGCCTACGACCTACCGGCAAGTACCGATCAGATAACTCTATTAGATCTCATTGATCAACTTAACGAAGACGACCTAATTGACGGCATATTAGTTCAACTGCCTCTTCCAGATCACCTAGATAGCACCCAGCTGCTTGAGCGCATCAAACCAGACAAAGATGTAGACGGCTTTCACCCCTACAATGTAGGTCGACTGGTTCAGCGCATGCCGGCTTTAAGACCCTGCACCCCTGCAGGCATCATCACCATGCTTGAGGCCAGCGACATCAAAGTTAAAGGCATGCATGCAGTTATTGTTGGCGCATCAAACATTGTAGGAAGGCCTATGGCGATGGAACTATTGCTTGCGGGCTGCACCATCACTGTTTGCCATCGCTTCACCAAGAATTTAAAGTCCCACGTAGAGCAAGCTGATTTACTGGTGGCCGCTGTTGGTAAGCGTGGCATAGTCGATGCCAACTGGATTAAGCCTGGCGCAGTCGTAGTTGATGTTGCTATGAATCGCCTTGAAAGCGGAAAACTGGTAGGTGACGTGGATTTTGAAACAGCATCAGAGCGTGCCAGCCACATCACTCCAGTACCCGGCGGTGTAGGCCCAATGACGGTTGCCACCCTAATGGAAAATACTCTTTTTGCCTGCGAGACGTTCCACGACAAATAAACCCCAATCTTTAAAAAGGCGCTAAAGCGCCTTTTTTATTTCACTTCAAACACACAAAACAACACTCAGTCCGCTACTCCACCGGCTTTTTCAGCTGGAGTGAATACAGCAACAATCAACACCCCAATTAACGCACTGACAGCTGCCCACTCAAACATAGTCACACCAAAATCCTTCATCCAAATTTGGCCCGACATATACGCTCCAAGCGCGCCGCCAGCACCATAAGCCAAACTACTAAATAAAGCCTGCCCCTGCCCTTGATGGCGCCCTTTAAAGTACTTATGAATATAGTGCATTGATACTGAATGCATGGCGCCAAAGGTAGCGGCATGGGTCAACTGAGCAAGTATTAGCAACCACAATACATCAGCAAAATGCGCCGTCACATACCAACGAACCACTGCTAATAGCAAACTAACCAGTAACACTATTTTATAGCTAACCCAACGAAACATCCGATGTATCACTAAAAAAACAAGCACCTCAGCCAACACCCCCAACGCCCACAAAAAGCCAATCCAGGAACTACTGTAACCATGACCCTGTAAAAACAAGCTAAAAAAAGTGTAATATGCGCCGTGACTTAATTGCATCAAAAAAGCAGCCAGCAAAAACGCAATTACCGCAGGACGCATGAGTAACGCCATAAAGCCCTCCCCTGCTTCCTCGTACACCACTTTCTTTTCACCTTTAACCGCGAGACTGCTAATGAGAATTGCCAGCAACAGCACAAGCATAAATACAGGAAGATTCAAAAGGGATATAAAATCAAACAACAACCCCAATATAAGTACTGCCACCACAAACCCAATGGAGCCCCATATTCTTATGCGTGAGTAATCATCCGTTCGCTCTTTAAGGTAATTCAGCGTCACCACTTCAAATTGAGGCAGAACTGCCGCCCAAAAAAAGCCATAACCTACCATAAGCAAGGCCATGGAAATAAAACCATCCACCCAAAAAATATTAGCGAATATCACAAAGCAAATCCCACAACCCAAACGCAATAGCGCCATTCGCCGACCCGTATAATCACCTAGCGCGCCCCACACATTTGGAGCCAACACCCTAACCAGGCCAAACAAAGCCATCAACTCGCCAATTTCCACCGCACTAAAGCCGCGACCATCCAAGTACAAAGCCCAATAAGGAGAGATGCATCCAAGCAAAGCAAAATAGAAAAAGTAAAACGAAGAAAGGCGCCAATAAGGCACCTTTTCAGAATCGGAGCGCATCATTCAGCACCCCTAAGAATAAATCTAGCATTTAACATTTAGGCATCAGGTGCCTGTGCTGGCACTACCGGAGTTGAACTTTGCACATCAGCATTTTGCGCTTGATGCCTTAGGTAGTGATCTACAATTACCAAAGCCATCATAGCCTCTGCGATGGGCGTTGCTCGAATCCCCACACAAGGGTCATGACGCCCCTTCGTGATTAACTCAGTTGGATTACCATCCAAATCAATGGTTTTACCTGGCACAGTAATACTTGAAGTAGGCTTCAAGGCAATATGCGCAACAACATCTTGACCCGTGCTAATCCCCCCAACTACTCCACCGGCATGATTACTTAAAAACCCTTGAGGTGTAATTTCATCGCGATGCTCAGAGCCCTTTTGCTCCACCACATCAAAACCATCACCTATCTCAACACCCTTCACAGCATTAATACTCATTAATGCGTGAGCTAGTTCACTATCAAGGCGATCAAAAACAGGCTCTCCCAAGCCAGGTTTTAAACCGCTCGCCACAACTGTAATTTTTGCGCCGATAGAATCCCCTTCCTTACGCAAGGCATTCATGTAATTTTCCATTTCCGACACCTTGTCCACATCAGGACAAAAGAATGGGTTTTGCTTTACTTGACTCCAATCGACTTTCTCTATTTTTACTGGCCCTAACTGAGAGAGGTAACCGCGAATCAAGATACCCTTGCTCGCTAAAAACTTTTTGGCTATGGCGCCAGCAGCCACACGCATGGCAGTTTCTCTGGCACTAGAGCGGCCACCACCACGGTAATCTCTGAAGCCATATTTTTGGGTGTAGCCATAATCGGCATGGGCTGGACGGAATTTCTGGGCAATATCACCGTAATCCTTACTACGCTGATCAGTATTCTCAATCAACATGCCAATTGGCGTACCCGTGGTTTTACCTTCAAATACGCCAGATAATATTTGAACCTGGTCAGGCTCACGGCGCTGAGTTGTGAATTTTGAAGTGCCGGGCTTGCGTAGATCTAATTCAACCTGAATTTCCTCTTCACTGATTTCGATTCCAGGAGGACACCCATCAACAATACAACCCAAGGCCTTACCATGGCTTTCACCAAAAGTACTCACCGTAAATAACTTACCGTATGCGTTTCCAGACATATGCAGACTACTTTCTCTAATACTTTAAATAATACAATGCATTATACACGGAAGTGGTGCACATGCCGCTGTAGCTGCTCTCGGGTAAATACAAACACCCCGTCACCGCCATTTTTAAATTCAATCCAGTTAAAAGGCACATCAGGAAAGGCTGCCTCCAAATGAATCCATGAATTCCCCACCTCTACCACCAGCACCCCATCTTCTGCTAAATAATCCAGGGCATTGGCCAAAATTTGACGAGTAATATCCAAACCATCATTACCACTACCCAAACCCATAGCAGGCTCATGATGGTATTCATCCGGCATATCAGATAAGTCTTCCAAATCTACATAAGGCGGATTAGACAATATAATGTCATAAGGACCCTGCAAATTAGCAAACAAATCAGAGTGGATTGCAGCAACCTGTTCATACAAGCCATAGTTCTGAATATTGATATCCGCCACATCCAATGCATCTTGTGACAAATCAGCTAAATCTAGCTGCGCATCGGGAAATTCTTTTAGAGCAGCAATACCAATACAACCACTACCACAGCACAAATCCAAAATGCGAGCAGGCTCCTTACCATCCATCCACGGGCTCACTCGACTTGAAATAATCTCTGCAATGGGAGAACGCGGCACTAAAACCCGTTCATCCACATAAAATGGCAAGCCACAAAAATTCGCTTGATTTATAAGATAGGCCACAGGAATACGTTGAACAATGCGCTGCTCTACTCTTTGTGCAATCAGCATTCGCTCATCTTCAACTAAACGGCATTGCAGCTGAAATTCAGTTAAACCCTGAGATAAATGCAAACTGCCTGTTACCAGTAAGATTGCCTCATCCCACGCATTATCGGTACCGTGTCCATAATAGACCTGATTACGTTCAAGCTCACTGGCGGTAAAGCGAATCCAGTCAAGAATTGTATATAGCTGCTGCACAGCCTGAGGGTAATTTGCACTCACAAGCGCACTCATCTAATTGGGAATTGGCGTATTTTACACGATTATCTTAGAGCATGGGGGAATTCAAGAAGGGATTTGTTTCAGCAATAAGTATCGAACACTTACTAAGAACAACACCTAGGCAGCGATCAAAGTTGCCCATATGTATTTGCTTTACCAGATTCAAAGGCATCTAGGGCCTGAATGGCAATGGCATAACCTAATTTAATTTGCGTTTCAGCTCGGTAAAATTCATACATACTCACAGAATCCTTGGGAACCCGAATGAGTAAATCTGGACGATAGCCCGCTATTTTATAGTGAGTAAGTGAAGCCTGCATGGTTTCAAACATTTGATACATCACCCCAAGCTTCCCCAAATTAGCATCCATCGCGGCTTGTGCTTCATAGGGCTCTCGGCCTAAAAAGGAAAATGCTTTATTACGCACCTGGGCAAACCAGCCTTCCTTATCTTTAACATGGGATACCTTCTCAGCCTCCGTCTCCACCAAGCTATCCAGAGGCACCGGAACCTCCGCACTTAGATCAACAGCAAATACGTGATCCGCATGAACCGCAATACTTGCTGCAATTGGCAGTGGGTTCAAAACCCCGCCATCCACCAGCACCCTATTTCCCATTACCACGGGTCGCACCACAGAAGGAATAGAACAGGAAGCTCGAATAGCTTGCTCTAGAGGACCCGAGTTAAACCAGACTTCTTTTTGATGAGTTAAGTCAGTTGCCACAGCAGTATAAGGAATACGTAAATCCTCGATACTGACCTTATCCAGCATTTCGCTTAACAACGAGAAAACCTTATCACCCCGTATAGCTCCGTCTGACAAAAAACTTAAATCCACTAGTTTCAGCACATCCAAATAACTAAGCGAACTCACCCAATCCTGAAACTGATCTAACTTTCCGGCTGCGTAAAAGCCACCAACTAAAGCCCCCATAGAGCAACCAGCAATACCTTTAATTTGATAGCCACGTTCTTCAATCGCCCGAATCACACCAATATGCGCATAACCTCGCGCCCCACCACTGCCCAATACTAAGGATATTGTTTTCATTATTTACTTCAAAACCACCAATTCAATACGATCACCCATATTCTCCCGGGGCAACATAGCGCCAGCCCCATGAGCGTACAGATTTTTTATGAAGCCGCCAGTGACCGCTAATTGATCCAATAAACTCTGAGCTTCTTGCTGGGATTGATCCAGCAAAGACTGATTCTCGCCAGGACCATAACGATGCACCACCAAAGCAAATTTCTTATTAGGGTTCTCCTGCAGTAGCTTTTTAATTTTTTGAATATGAGAGACACTTAATTGAGCTGAACCCGCTATTTTCGATATCACACTAAAGTGGGCATCGAATAAGGCTTTGTTTTCACCCTTTTCTATATACTGATCAAACACACCTTCTTCTTTAGCGTTAAGATCAATGCGCTCCACATAAACATATACGCGCTTATTGCTGCGCTGAATACTGTACACCAACCACAAAGTGTCATTCTTTGTTTTATCAAGACCCAACCAATAGTGCTGATTACTGTCACGACCATACAAAATAGAGTGCTGAAAAACCTGATTAGCGTAATCATTACTCAGCCCGCAACTGCGCCCCTGACACTCAAACAAAGAAACCGCATCAGCATCCACCTGACCTTTAAGCTGATCAAAAGCAGTTTCACTAGTCACCCCAGATGGAAGCTGCCAAAGCCAACTCTGTACTTTTGCTGACACTCTAATTTCAGCTTCAGGTCTTACCTCACCTTTAATTCTTTCAATGGCACCCAATATCAACCAATGGTCTGCCTTTCTATCTGTGGCATAGTGCTTTTGATAGCTGCCATTAACGGGTTGAATCGCCCAAGTTTGACCAACGCCCACAATTAACAATATTACCGTTAGAAATTTTGCTACCATGCTTGCTACCTTGCATATTTAGTACAAATGCCAACCAAGTTTTCACACTCACCTAACTCAATCCTATTTGAATGCCCAAAAAAGTGCCAACAAATTACTGTATTCACTGCACATTACCCATAAGTTACTGCGTATGCGCAATTTCTCCGAGCATTAAGCTGCCTGAAAAATGTTCAATTTTATTTCACCCAAGAGAACTGGCCAGACGAAACAGTACAGGGCGACTATTAAAAATGTGCACTAACATACAAAGTATTCCTTGGCACAGGTTGGATAATGAAAAACTTGAAGCAAGATTTAAAAATCACGCCCTCATCTACCCACAAGAATCACCTAACTTACCCTCCTTTGAGCCTGACAAAGATGAAAATACTAACACTGAAGGCTTTCTTTGGATTGACAGTACCTGGCAAGAGTCACACAAAATGTTGCGCCAAAGCCCTTGGTTAAAAAACATGCGCAAATACACCATCAAAGATACTCAAAGCACCTATAAGTTAAGACGCAACCAAACACAAGATGGATTAAGCACACTTGAAAGCCTGGCTTACTGGCTCAAAGAGCAAAACAGATTTAATCAAAGCAAAGAACTGCTACAATTTTTCGAAATATTTCAAGAAGCCTTTTTACATGCACGCCAAGCTGGACTATTAAAATGAATCACTCTCTAATCTCAATACTTGGCACAATGTTACTGTGCATTTCAGTTACAGCCTGCCAACTAACTACCAAGCCTCAAGTCCAGCCACCAATAGTTGAAATCTTATACAGCCCACAAGAGCAGCAACTTAATGAGCAGTCGGCCCGCAAGCTGATTGCGCAATATAACCTTTGGGAACTGGATAGCAGCCCAATGCTTCAATCATACAGAGGACTAAAAACCAACTACGATCAGTGGGATGACATATCAGAGCAAGAGCAGGCTAAACAACAGAAACAGAACAATGCGTTTTTGCAAGATGCACTCCAGATCCAACTTAAAGCATTGAGTAATGACCTGGCATTAAGCGTAGAGCTATTAATTTATCAATTAACGCAAAACAAAGAACATTACGCCTTCCGACATCATAACTACCCAGTAAATCAGCTATTTGGTCTTCACAGTGAAATTCCTAATTTTTTGGTGAACATTCATCAAGTTGACAATATAAGCGATGCTCGAAATTTTATTAGCCGTATAAACAACATCCCCACTTTAATGAACCAGCTTATCGATCAGCTAAAAATTCGAGAAGAGCGTGGAATATACCCTCCAGCCTTCGTCTATGAATCAGTCATTAAAACCAGTCAGCAACTTTTAAATGGCTACCCCTTAATAAAAACAGATAAAGTTCAGCATGTTCTATGGTCAGATTTCCTACAAAAAATTAAGATTCTTAAACTTTATGACTCCAGCGAAAAAGTCTTACGCGACAAGCTTAAAAGATCCCTTAAAAGGCGATTAAAGCCTGCTTACAAAAAGCTTATTGCCCACCTAAAACAAAGCCAGTTAAAAGCAGGTAAGAACACAGGGTTCCACCAATTTGACTCAGGCCTCGAGTTCTACTCTTTACGCCTAAAAGAAGTGACCACAACAGGCATAACAGCCCAACAAACCCATCAACTTGGGCTAAAAGAAATCAATGACATCAAATTACAAATCACCAAATTACTCCCATCCCTTGGGGAAATTAGCATTGAGAGCCTTTTTACCCGCACCCGAAATGATAAAACTCTTTATTTTCAAAAAAATGATAAACCAATTAAAAGCACTAAAGAGTACATCAAGGCGATCAATTTAAACCTAAATAAAGCTTTTAGTGGCATTCCCGACATGGCCATGGAAGTACACGCTGTTGAAAATTTTCGCCAGGACAACACACCAGTTGCTTTTTACCAAAGCCCTAGTGATGACGGTCTTCGTGCGGGGCGTTATTACATGAATCTAAGCAAGCTAAATGAAATGCCCGCCTTTGAATTTGAGGCGCTTGCTTATCATGAAACAATTCCAGGGCATCACCTACAAACCATTTACGCCTTGAATAACAAAAGCTTGCCAGAGTTCCGACGCCACGGTCATTTCACAGCTTACAGTGAAGGCTGGGGGCTATACGCTGAAAAACTGGCCAAGGAGCTAGGAGGCTACCAAGACCCATGGAATGAATATGGCCGGCTATTGATGGAATTATGGAGAGCCAATCGCCTGGTCATCGATACGGGGCTGCACTTTTTTGAATGGGACTTTGAAAAAGCACTGGCCTTTCGCCTGGCCAACACGCCCTTCAGCGAAGAAGACAGTATAAACGCCATACAGCGCTACATGGTGATGCCAGCTCAAGCCACTTCATATAAAATTGGCCAACTGAAATTTATTGAACTCAGAGAAAAAGCGAGCAAGGCATTAGGACCTAAATTCAACTTGGGTGAGTACCACCAGTACGTTCTAAACCTAGGCCCATTACCGCTTTCACTGCTTGAACAAGAATTGGACAAGTGGATAACAAAACAAATATAGACTGGTTGAGTTAAGCAAAACAGCCCCTTATAGATTTATTAAGACCATAAAAAAGCCCGGCAACTGCCGGGCCTTTTTATGCAAATACATACTACTTCAAATTTGGTACTCCAACCTCCAAACCATCCTCTTCAAAACACTCAACAACCGATTCAGCACCTAATGGTTTAAACAACACCAACAAACAAGGCAGAAGCGTTAACACCTGCACTAAAGCAATAAGCATGGCCAGACCTGTTAACAAACCAAAGTAAATAGTCGGTATAAAGTTAGACAAGCCCAATATGGAAAAACCCACTATGACTGTAATTGAAATATAGTAGATGGATTTACCTATAGAGGCATGGCAATTAGTGACCGACTGACGGTAATTTTTAACCACAGCAAACTCTTCTTTAAAACGATGTATATAGTGAATTGAGTTATCTACTGCAATTCCTATCGTTATAGCCGCAATGGTGGTGGTCATCATATCCAAAGGTATCCCCACCCAACCCATTACACTCAATACTGCACCTGCACTTAATAGGTTAGGTACTATCGCAATTAATGCTAAACGCCAAGAGCGGAACAACACCATAAACATAAACATAATGCCTACAAAAACAGCCCCAAGTGTCAAAATTTGAGAAGCGAACAGGCTTTGTAACATATTATTGTAAAGCACCATCATGCCCGCCAACATAAATTCGTCTCTTTTAAGTCCAATTTTTTCTTGCAAGTCCTTTTCTATTCGCAGCAAAAGCTCGGAGCGTCTAAGGTCTGGCTGACTATCATAAATACGTAAATTTATTCGAGCCTGGCCATTTTCAGGGGAAACATAAGGATCCAGTACAATAGCTTTAAAGTCCTGCGGAATCGCACTATAGAGAAGACCTAACTCAAAGGACCCAAGCTCTTCACCGTTAATTTTTTCAGCAACCTGCACCATGGTTGCCAAAGAAGTTACCTTGCCAATTTCTGGCTGAGCATCCAAATAGTTATGTACAGCCTTTATTCGATCTACTTTCTCAGTCGTAAACCAGTACTTAGTTGCATCCCCTTCCTCTTCCTCTTCATCAAAAAAGAAGTCATCATTTTCTTCTTCATCCCAATCTTGGTCCACAACAGGAAAATTAAGAACTACTTCAAGCGGTGTGGTTCCACCTAAATTTTGATCTATCACTTTCATGCCCTTATATATTTCAGTGGACTCATGAAAATAATTTATAAAACTGTTTTCCACATCAAGCTTGGCAAGACCTGCTACCACCACCACAAACAATAAAATATTACCAATAATGACAGCTCGACCATTTTTCAAAGTCACATTGGCAAAAATATCCGTCATAGGGCTATGTTGCTTAACATTCTTAGCCTCTGAATGCCTGCCAGACAAGATTGCAAAGCCAGGAAACAAAACAAAAACCATACACAAGGCCACCATAATTCCTGTGGCCATCATCCAACCAAAATCCATAACTGGGCGAATACCACTAAAGATCAAGGAGTTAAACGCCACCATGGTGGTTAACGCCATGTAGAAACACGGCTTAAACATATGATTAATAGTTTCCTTCACAAGCTCTAGCTGACTAGCACCAGGCATTTCTCCATGTAACTCCCTATAACGCACTATCAGGTGGATACACATGGACATGGTCATGATTAAAATCAAACTAACAAAGTTGCTAGAGATAACCGTTACCCGCCACTTGAATAACCCCAAGACTCCAACCATAACCACCACAGTTAAAGTACAGGTGGCCAAAGCAATTAACACCCAGCGAACACGACGAAAAATAAAACTTAAAATTAGAATTAGAAAGAGGAAAATCCCCACACCAAAGGTATACATATCACTTTCAACATAGGTAATCATGTCGTCTGCAATCATGGGAACACCACCAAGGAAAACCTGCGCCTGACTCTGGTAAGGCAGAAGCACCGCTCGTATTGCCTTTATATCCTCGTGAAGAACTGCCGAATTTTGCGCATTCAAATCTTTAATATTTTGATTTAGCCGAACTAATTCCCCTTGTTGTTTTTCACTTAAACCCTGCTTATCTCGAATATTCCAAAGAGCCTCACGAGCTTTGGTTAAATCACGATGGCGATGATCTGATGGACGGTTTAGCTGAATCGCCGTTGTATTGCGCTCTAGATTGAGCAGCATGTTGTTATATAAAGGACTATTGGCTAATTCATCCTGCGCCGCTTCAACATTTACATCCGCGTCATCCAAGCTTTTGATGTTATCTACCAATTCTGTAATGGGGACAGGTGGGTTTTCAAGCAAGGGAACATCTAGCAATGAGTTAATAGACTCAATTCTTGGAACAGTTCTCAAATCATTCCTTATTTGCCTAAGCAAACTCAATGACTGCTCAGAAAAAAGAGGCCAGGAAGGGGTATAGGTAACGATGAGGAATTCACTACTACCAAATCGTTCCGAGATGGAACGATAGTTCACCAAATCCTGGTCGTTTTCTAGAACCATAGATTCAGCTGATGCATCTAATTCAAACTGGGAGGCACCCTGACCGATAAGCGCAATGATAAGCGCCGCCACTGCCAGGGTTATTTTAGGAAATTCTAAAACGGTATTTCGGTAGAGATCTAACAACCACTGCATAAAAACGACATATTTGAAGAATAGTAGCTGGCCTTTATAAAAGTTCACGCCTTAACTTGCAAGGGCTATGCAGGAACTATTCAGCACAAAATTAAAAAAACCTAATAATGAACAGTTAAGCCAAGTAAATTTAAACTAACCATTACACATCAGCCTTTGATTTAATTGACCATAAGAGCACAACATACCCAGCTTGACCTGTTGGCGCATCTGCAAAACAACATTCAACACTTCAACCAAACGGTCAAATTGCATGCAAACATCCATAGGTGCATTTGTCTCCAGCAACAAATCTCTATAGGCACAAACATATTCATAACTTCTTTTAACTTTTAGCATAGTCGCCTCTGAGGCTGGCGCATCCACAGATTGCAAAATCAGCAATACTTTTATCATTTCTTTCGCCCCTTCACTGTCACCATAAAGAGACTCGTGACTAATAAAGCAATTTAGAAATTGAATACAGGACTGGACTGGGTTACGAGATTGAGCACCGAATTGATGCTGATTGATAAGTGACGTCCAATTATACGCGTCACCCATTTGGCTATTCACTGAAGAATTGTTACTAGGATCAATTGACGGTGTCATAATGCTGCCCTTTTTATTACTACCTGCCTGATACTAGCGATATGCGTGCCAATATTATGCAGAAAGAGCAGCGTGGCTTTACGCCCCCTATTTAGGCTTCTTTGTTAACACCTTAATATGACGTCTTACCGACCAATAAACCAGTGCCAGCACAAATGGCATGGCCACCCCTGAGGCTATGGACTTATTAATTGGAAGACCGGTAGCGTACAGAGCATCGAAACCATAACCCAGCAAGCTCAACAAATAATAGCCAATCGCTACCACAGATAGCCCTTCTACCGTTTGCTGTAATCGTAACTGCAGGCTTGAACGCCGGTCCATTGACGCCAACAGCTTATGGTTTTGACTCTCTATACTCACTTCAACTCGAGTCCGCAATAAACTAGTACTGCGATGTATACGCCGACTCAAATCCTCAAGGCGATCTCGTAAGCTATTACAAGTACGAATGCCGGGTGTTAATCTGCGCTCTAAAAATTCTCGCATGGTTTGAGTGCCACTAATATGCTGTTCATATACCTGCTCTAGACGCTTTCCTACTAGAGCATGATAGGCGTTACTGGCTGAGAACCGATAGTTAGTATCACTTCTAAACTGCTCAATTCGAGCAGCAATTAGTGACAGCCGAAGCAACAGTTCTCTTTCGTCAGCCTCAGTTTGAATTTCAGCAATCTTCTGATTTAAGCCTGCAAGTTCCGCTTCCATATTAGATACCGTTGAACTTAGCGACCTAGCCACCGGCAACCCCATAAGCGCAAGCAAACGGTAAGTTTCAAGCTCCAATAAACGCTGAACAAGTCGACCAGCTTGAGATGGCCTAAGCCCTAGATCCGTCACAAGGTACCGACCAAAGCCATCACTATGCAGCCTAAAACTGGTGAGCACTTTCGCTTTTCCATTGACCACCTGACTACCGACCGGTCGCTGCCCTTCAAAAAACCTCTGATCCTCCGACTCACTTGATTCACTAGCTTGAACTTTCATATTCAATGCCACCACAAGCTCGCCTGGCAATTGCTGAAGCCAATCTTTAGGAATAAAGGTTAAAGCAAATTCATTTTCGCCCTGCCCATCATTAGCACGAATAAATGTATAAGTAGAAAACTCCGTATGCCTTTCCCAGCGAAACTCAAAACCTCCAAAATTTTGATAAAAACATGAAGATTCAGACGGTGGTGGATTTACACTGAAGCGGCGACACAAACTTGAGACAAGATCATACTCAATAGGAGCACTTTCTTCTGATCGAATTAGTGCAAGATGCGTTATATAACAAGGAGATTGAACCTTGGGAGAGGGCCGCGTATGCAACTCCTCATACAATGAGTTTCGGAACTCATACATAGGCAAAGCCAGAGCTTGCCCCTCTACAAGTAATTGCGCTTTAGTCATATAGCTACTTATGTCGCCCTAAAAAGTTAGCGCGCATACTAGCACAAGTGAATCCGTTAGGGTCCTTGCAGCAAATCAACCAATCCTTTTAAAAAAAAGCGCCGCCAGGCATAACTCTGACGGCGCACCACATGCAGGAGACACTGCTGTAGACCGGCACACTAAAAGGCGTTGC
>ERZ1027231.367-NODE-367-length-13552-cov-232.810402_pt1 | contig 13552 bp, 14 predicted proteins | sample MGYA00520866_ERZ1027231 | MGnify/ENA primary metagenome ERZ1027231 (study PRJEB33311, sample SAMEA4378411) | marine metagenome | biome: Marine biome; feature: Fjord; material: Water | collected 2014-07-20T08:00:00Z/2014-07-... | depth 75 m ...
GTAACGAGCTAGCCGACAGAATGTCGATTATTGCCATACAAGCCAAAGATAAAGATTTTACGCTTTACCGTGAGGCACTGGATATTGATGCTATTTTGGCGATGAGAGCTGGGTGATTTGTGCATGTTTTAATAATACAAATGAACCTATTTCCTTTAAAGAATAAACGAGCTGTTAGTATCCACTAATGCTTTTTCCTAATTGTTAAATAAGCCCATGGAAGGGATTATGTTTATAGAAATAAGGACTCTAATTATGAAAGTAAGAAAAATAATCCTATCATTGATACTGTTTTTTAGTGGTTACTCAGTATCAGATGTTTATAAATGCACCATAGATGGTAAACCTGTTTTTACAGATCAGCCTTGTGGTACTAATGCGGTCAATTTTAAGGCTTTAAATGTCGTTTCTCCTGTAACAAAAGGTGAAGTAAAAGAAGTTAATATTGAATATTCTAGCTCTAAATGGTTTGTGGGTCATGCTGGATATAAAAAAGCACTTAAAACCAGCAAGCTATACAAGGTTCCAATGTTTGTATATTTCCAAGCTGATTGGTGTCGTTACTGTAATATTTTAGAAAAGGAATTATTGGATACTCGGCAAGGAAAAGGTGTTCTTAGAAAGGTAGTTAAGGTGATTATTACGCCTGATAATAGTCTCAAAGAAGACAGGCTTTTTAAGGAGTTTGGAGGTACGGGTTACCCTTCAGTCTTTATCAAAAAGTCATCAGTGGAAGTTGCTAATAAATATTACTTGTTAAAAAAGAAAGGAAATACATCTGTAGCTAAATCTATAAGTTACTTAAAAAAAGTTATCCGCAGTTAGTGGGGGAATAGTTAGCTAGATTAGCAGGTTGTACGGAATGTAATTATTGTTGTGTTATTTACTCTTGGTCATTTTCTTTAGTGTGTCATCTTTCACAATGCGATGGTGCCAAATAGCCGCGGCGGCGTGTACAAAAATAAGCAACATAAAGATGCTGCCTAAGGTTTCATGAATGTCTTCTATAAAGTGAGCGGTGTCTTTGTTTTTTTCCATTAAGTGGGGCAGTTCAAAACCGAGCACGGTCACATCTTTTGCCTCAGCAATCAATACCGAAATTCCCAACACCGGCATCATAATCAAACAGCCAATAAGCGCTAGATGCATGCCTTGGGCGGCGAGTGTTTTTAGCTTGTCCATTTGGACCATTGCTGGCGCAGGGTTGAATTTTGTATTGAATAATCGCATTAGGGTTAATACAAATAACATGGCACCAATTTGAAAATGGACAAACTTAAACAGCTCTCGATTTTCAGTACCTTTCTCAAATAACTCTCTCAGTTCAATGCTAGCAAAGGCAGCGATCACTAATACCAATGTTAGCCAATGTATGATTCGATTAGGTAGTGGGTACATGGTCACTCTCTTTGGCTGTTTTACAGTGATGAATTCAGAGCATAAAGTTCGTGATCGAACTCAAGCAGATTGTGTGAATACTTTCTGTTTATATTATAAGATGTATTTGAAATGTTACTGTTGATTTGAATCATAATAAATATAAATAATCCTTTTAATTTGGCGAAAAAAAACCCTCAAAAGAGGGCAAAAGGGATCGTATTTTGTTTTAAGTCAAATCTTTAATTTTAAGGCTGTTATTAAAGTAGCCATTGAATTTAAGTTGCACAATGGCGGCTAAAGCAAGCAGCAATAAAATAGAGTTTGTAATCAGTTTGTTTGTAATATCAAATACCATACTGATTTGAAAATTTAATGAGAGCAGTGTTATTTGAGAGCCTAAAATAGCCACAGCTAAGTACAGCGTTGTGGAGCTTCGTAATAACAATGCAATGCTCGTTACTAATTTCATAATCTCAAAAATAACACTTTTACTTGCAGATAATTCAGCGTCAGTATCTGACGCTGTAATCAGACCATGAATCGCGGTTCCTACCAGGTAAAGATAAAGCGCATACACGGTTAAAAACTGCTTTAGGTTCATGTTAGTTTCTAACTGTTCTTAGCGTTTTTAAGCGTTGATAAAAACTTTGTTAAAGGTAAGTCGCCAACAATGCGTAAATCGCTTATCTCTTGCTGATCTTTAAAGAATAAAACCGCTGGTGGACCAAATAAGTTAAACGATTTTAAAAACAAAAGTTGGTTGTCGGTATTATCTGTCATATCCAGTTGTACAAATTCAACGTCTTTCATGGCTTGCCCAGCTTCAGGCTGGCTGAATACTTCAGCGTCCATTACTTTACAGGCGATGCACCAGTCGGCGTAAAAATCCAAGACTAAGACTTTACCGTCTTGATTGGCTTGTGCCAGAAGGGCTTCAAACTCTTGGCTGGTTGTAATGCGAGTATGCTGTGCACCCTGGCCATGGTTAGAACCGGCAACACCAATACTTGAATTTGAAGATCCCATGAAGCTTAAAGGCGCCAGTGGATTGCTTTGACCGGCCGCAGAACCAATCATCAATAAAGAACCGTATAGGCTGAATATGATGCCTAACGCTTTAAATAAGCGCTTCCAACCTTGAGAACCTTGTTCAAATGCACCTAAGAATACACCCGTGCCGATCAGTAATACGCCCCATAACATTAGGGTAACAGAGGCAGGAACAACGCGTTCTAACAACCAGATAGCAATGGCCAGTAGTGCCACACCAAATACGTTTTTAACGCCGTCCATCCACATGCCTGCTTTTGGTAAGAACTTACCACCACCAGTACCAATGATTAATAACGGAACACCCATACCTAGGCCAAGCGCTAACAGAGCCAAGCCACCTAATAGAGCGTCGCCGGTGGTTGAGATATAAACCAGAGTGCCAGCTAAAGGCGCACTCACACATGGGCTAACCACAAGCGCTGATACCGCACCCATGATCGCGACGCTTATTAAGCTGCCGCCTTCTTGTTTCTGCTGAACATTGGTAAGTTTGTCTTGAATGAAGCGAGGAAGGGCTAATTCGTACAATCCAAACATACTCAGTGATAGCAATACAAATACGCCTGCAAACGTGCCTAGAACCCATGGGCTTTGTAGATACAGTGCAACGTTAGCGGTAGCGCCAAAGTAGCCCACAATCACGCCTGCAATGGCGTAGGTAACGGCCATGGCCAATACATAAGACAATGACATAGAAAATGCACGACGGGTGGTAAGGCTTTCACCTTGACCCACAATGATGCTGGATAAAATAGGGATCATAGGGAAGACACAAGGGGTAAAGGCAAGCCCTAGGCCTAACGCAAAGAATATAAGCAGTTGAACAGCCATGCTGCCGTTTTCTAATATGGCTGTAATGGATGAAATATCGGATTCATCCACTTCTACAGCGGCATTGTTTGATTCGGATTGTGTGTCAGAAGTGCCTAAAGTCTTGGAAGTAGCTGTAGCATCAGATACAGGTAGGTTTGCAGGGTCTAGAGTCAATTTAACCGGTGGATAACAAAGACCTGCTTCTGCACAGCCTTGAAAGCTTAATTTTATTGGGTCGGCGGTGTTAAAGGGAACCGAGATGTCTAGGGCATGCTTGAATATTTGAACCTTGCCAAAGTACTCATCTTCTTTCTCTATTGGGGTTTGAGCAAAGACGATATCAAGGGTTTGATCCCCTTGTTTGGCTTTTATTCTAGACTGGTATAGGTAGTAATGGTCGGCAATGCTCCATTGAACATGAAGCTGCTTGTCTTTAACTGATGCGCTGTGAACAAAGGCTTCTTCTACGGGAAGAAACTCGCTGTCGCTGGTATGGCCGATTAAGGCAAAACTCTGAATAAGAATGAAACTCAGTAGCACCACTATTTTCTTCATATGCTTCTCCTGCAAATACATGCACCTTGAAATGATGGCGCTAGAATAAATCAGTAATTGTTAAGGTAACCTTAAGATTTGATAATTATAGTGTGTTCTAAGATTTATAAAATATACCTTAAGTATGAGGCACCTACATGAAAAGTCTTACCATTATAAAGAGCGGCTTGTTTTCTGTTGTATTGCCATTTGTCTTGCTATTTAGTGTTAATAGTTACAGTGCAGATGAACATACAAATATAAACACAGGGCAATGGATAAAAACCCTTGAGTTAGAGCAATACAAAAACAAAGTGGTGTACTTAGACTTTTGGGCATCTTGGTGTGGGCCTTGTCGAAAGTCGTTCCCATGGTTGAATAACATTCAAAATAAATTCGAAGATAAGGGTTTAGTTGTGATAGGTATTAACTTGGACTCTGATTTTAAAAATGCACAAGAGTTTTTAGAATCAGTACCGGCAGAATTTGCTTTGTTTTCAGACCCTAAAGCTAAATGGGCAGATCAATACAAGTTGATTGGTATGCCAAGCTCATTTGTATTAGATGGAAATGGTGAAATACGGCACCGACATGTGGGCTTTAAAAAATCGAACATCGACGCTTATGAAAAAAGCATAGTGTCTTTATTAAACGAACTTAAATAACCAGCGATAGGTGAATGTTTATGAAAAAAATTAATATGCAGCTGTCAGGCGTGAAAAAAATCGCATTGGTATTTTTAAGTGTCAGTGCATTAAGTGCTTGCAGTAACCTAGGCGTTAAGCCTTGGGAGCGTGATGTGCTAGCCCGTGACGATATGGCACTTGAAAGTGCAGCAATGGACAGTGCATTTGACGATCATATTTATTTTAGTAAAGAAGCAAGTTCAGGAGGTAAAGGTTTCGGAGGTGGTGGCTGTGGTTGTAACTAATATAAAAGTTAATATGAAATATAAATTGAGTAAGGAAGCAGCTAATAGTCGAGCAGGTAAAGGATTCAGAGGTGGTGGCTGTGGTTGTAACTAAATCTAGGGTTTAGGTTTGATACATACGACAACAGCTTATAGGTAATCATATGAATAAAAATATTAGAAATAATTTAAAAACGGCCACCAGTGCATTATTAGGCTCAGCCGCTGTAATGGCGCCGGTAGCATCTACTCATGCGCTTGAAAGTAATGAAGGCTGGGAAACCGACGTTGCCGTACTGGTTTACAACGAAGCCGATCGAGTGAGTGCATTTGAGCCTGCAATAGCGACCAAAAAAACATTCGATGATGAAAGTGTATTAGGGTTTAAGTTTGTTTTTGATGCGCTTACAGGTGCATCGGCCAATGGCGCGGCCACATCCGATCAAATACAAACATTCACACGCCCAAGTGGTAATGGAGATTACACCACTGCAGCAGGTGACACGCCGTTAGATGATACGTTCCGTGATACACGAATCAGTTTAACCGCTAATTATGAAACCCCTGTGGGCCGATTAAATAAAATGGTATACGGGGCTAATTTTTCAAACGAATACGATTTTTTATCCTTAGGGGGCAGTGCCACTTACTTACAAGATATCAATGAGCGAAATACTACGTTCAGTGCAGGCGTATCATTTGAATACGACAGCATTAAACCTGTTGGTGGTAAGCCCCTACCGCTTTCTCAAATGAAAGCCAATACTGAAACTCAGGTACGTGATGGGGCTGATGATACTCGAATTATGACCGAGCTATTGCTAGGTGTAACACAAGTCATTGATAGTAATACCTTGATGCAGTTTAACTACGGCTTTGCAATGAGCGATGGTTATCACAACGATGCCTATAAGGTGACATCGGTTTTAAACAGTAGTGGTGACTTGATTGCAGCTAACGGGTTAAACGGGACTTATTTATATGAAAGCCGTCCAGACAGTCGAAGCAAGCACAGCTTGTATGGCAAGGTTAAACACTTTTTAAGTGGCGATGTTGTGGATGTTTCGTACCGTTATATGTGGGATGACTGGAAAGTGGCATCAAGTACGGTTGACTTTCATTACCGTAAAAACTTCAGTAAAGGTTTCTATCTAGAACCTCATGTTCGCTATTACAGTCAAGAAGCCGCTGAGTTTTATCAGTACAGTATTACGGATACAGAGGCTTCGGCACTGGTTGCATCAAATGGCAATCTAACATCCGATTATCGATTAGGGGACATGACCGCCACCACGGTTGGTTTAAAACTGGGTTTCTTAACCCCTAATGGCAATAAAAACAGTGTACGGTTAGAGATGTATACCCAAGAACCAGATTTGAATGAAAGCGTAGAGGCGGTTATCCTTCAATATAACTATCAGTTTTAATGCTTTCTTCAAATTCATGAGGCCAGATGATTCAACCTCTTAATATCGAAAAACAGACAAACGGCTATATTGGCCGTTTTTCTGTTATGGCCAGTCCTTGCGAAATACTGGTGGATATTCCTGCTTCAAATTTGGCAGCGCAGCATTCAAGCGAACAAATTCACACCATGATGTGGCATGTCTACACCGAAGCAAAGCGCATTGAGCAAAAGTTCAGTCGTTATGTGAAAGGGAATATAGTCGATAAATTAAACAATAGTGGTGGCGATGTTATTGCGCTGGATGAAGAGACAGCACGCCTGCTTGATTTTGCATACCAGTGTTACGAATTAAGTGATGGACTATTTGATATCACCTCAGGAGTATTGCGAAAAGTGTGGTCTTTTGATAGCAGTGATAAGGTACCAAGCCTAGCCTGCATTCAACCCATTTTAAAAGACATTGGCTTAAATAAACTGCAATGGAATAGTCCTAACGTTGTGATTCCAAAAAATATGCAGCTGGATTTTGGTGGCATTGGAAAAGAGTATGCTGTTGATCGATGTTTGCAAGTGGCGACGGGCATTTTGAATATTCCCACGCTGATTAATTTTGGTGGAGATTTAGCGTGTAACGGGCCAAGAGCCAACAAAGAACCTTGGCAGGTTGGTATTGAATCTGTTGGTGGTGGATCACCTGCTGCTATTCGTTTACCCCACGGCGCATTGGCCACCAGTGGCGACGCCCGTCGTTACTTAATGAAAGACAATGTGCGTTATAGCCATATCCTCAATCCTGTTACGGGATCTAGCGTACTGGGTGCACCACGATCAATTACCATTGCAGCGCCTACTTGTATCGAAGCTGGGTTAATGTCGACCATGGCAATGTTACAAGGTGCCGAAGCGGCTGATTTTTTAAAAGAACAAGAAATACCACATTGGATTCAAGCTTAAGTTTTGATAAATATCAGTACGAGCTTGCACCCAATACATCCGCTACGCGAAAAGGGCATACCACCCCGTGACCGATTAAGCTGTGTATAAAGTACGAGGTTGCCCCGCGACCGATTAGCCCGCGACAATTAAAACAGAGATATATAATAAAATGCGAATATTACTGTTAGAAGATGATCGACAATTAGCAAAGGGCTTATTGCAATCTCTTGCTATGCAAAGCTATGCAGTGGATCACTTTGAATCAGTGAAAGAAGGTGTGAACGCCATTGCACATGAGCATTATGATCTGGTGATTTTGGATTTAGGATTGGCAGATGGAAGCGGTTTGGATTTTTTACGCGTGTTCCGTCAAGAGCAAACTCAACCTGTGATTATCTTAACCGCACGGGACACCATAGAGGATAAAATTCAGGGGCTGGATTTAGGCGCAGACGACTATTTACCAAAACCATTTGACGCCAATGAATTACAAGCCCGTATACGAGCTTTAATACGGAGAAGTTCAGGCAGAGCCAGTAATGATCTTATTTATGGTGAGTTATCACTGGATCAGAAGGGCAGAGCCATTACTTATAACGGTGAACTTGTTAATTTATCTCGTCGAGAGTTTAACTTGTTAGAAGTATTGCTGACCAACTCAGGCAAGGTAATGTCACGTTCTCATCTCGAGCAAACCCTGTATAGCTGGGATGAAGACATCGAAAGCAATGCATTAGAAGTGCATATCCACAACTTACGAAAAAAACTGTATACCACGTTAATTAAAACCGTACGCGGTGTGGGCTATATGGTGGTGAAAGAGTGATGCCGATTAAAGACTCAGTTCAACATAAGCCAACGGCCATGTTTGGTTCGATAACCCGCGTATTACTGGTGGGTATTTTATCGTTAACGGTTTTATATATTTCAGCCATTTATGTATTAAGCCAGCGCCAAGCGGTGCATGAGATAGAAGAATTATTTGATGCTCAGCTGGCCCATAGCTCAAATATATTATTCAATTTACTGGGCGAAAGTGTATCTACGATTGATCAAAGCAGTAAACATTTACCCGTGGTGTATCACGGTTTAGAAACAGCGTTAAAAAATGGCGCACAAGAGGGAGATGGTAAGGACAGTCTAAATGCTTTGTTTTATGAAAAAAAAGTGGCTTATCAAATATTCAATGCCAATGGGAAATTATTGATTAAATCTGGCAGCGCACCAGATACCCCGTTTGCCAATAAACAGCCTGGCTTTAGTCGAACAGAACTAAACCAAGAGCAGTGGCGTGTATTCAGTATGTATGATGAAGATTGGGATTTTTGGTTGCATGTGGCTGAAAGTGAATACATTAGAGAGGACCTTGCGCACGACATAGCAGCCCAAACCTTGCTGCCAGGATTGGTATTACTGCCTATTATCCTGGGGTTGCTAGCGTTCATTATTCGCATTGCGGTCAACCCATTAAAACAACTGGCAGAACATATTTCCAAGCGAGACCCTAAAAACCTATCACCGATTAACATAGAGCATATACCTAAAGAAATGATGCCAGTAATGGAAGCCATCAATGATTTATTTTTACGTTTGCAAGATGCCATTAAGCGTGAGCAACGATTAACGGCCGATGCCGCACATGAGTTACGTACGCCATTATCCGTGGTTATGATCCATGCTCAAAACGCATTGGCTGCCACTAATGATGTTGATCGTGATTCAGCATTAAAAGAACTTGAACAGGGCATGTCACGCATTAGCCGATTATTAGAGCAATTATTGACTTTATCTAAAATAAATCCAGAAAGTATTCCACTTTCTAAGTTGAATCTATTGCGCTTAACCGAAAATGTCATTGCGCAAATGGCACCAAAAATTTACGAAGCGGGTGAAGAAATAGAGTTTAAATACAATGAAGCCCTTGTAGAAGTGAATATCAAAGGAAGTGATTTTTTATTAGAAATTCTATTGCGAAATTTGATTGATAACGCCAGCCGATACAGTCCTGCAGGAGGATTGATCAGCGTTGAAGTACTTTCAACCATGACCGAAGTGATTCTAAGTGTGGAAGACTCAGGTGAAGGGGTTACGGAATCGGATTATGAAAAGTTAACCGAACGATTCTATCGTCAGCAACAAAATCAAAGCACGGGGGCTGGCTTAGGTTTGTCACTTGTGAATTCAATCGCTCAGTTTCATGCTGGCGAACTGTCATTTTATAAAAGTGAAATGGGAGGATTAGGCATTAAATTAGTGTTTAAGACAGCCTAGTATGTATGAATATTAGTAATGCATCCTCAGCCTTTTTCAGGGGTTGAGCTTCCCCAGGTATCTCCGATCTTGGCTAGAATATTAAGCAATACACCACTTAATATGAAAACAGCGCCCCAGAACGTAAATGGTCGATCTAGATCGACTGAATGGGATTCATAGAAAAACCCCGATAAAAATAATATAGGTGAAATTAATATTAGTATGGATGCGAGCCATTGAATGACTTTTCTATCCTGTTTGTGGTGCTGAATCAAATAGATGCCTAGGGTAACGTTAAGCATTGCAGCCATTAATATATAAATATGGTTGGCTCGGTATAACACTCTCACTACTTCATTTCCGTCATACAAATCGGGAAACGAAGCCCCCATATATTGGCCTGTTGCCAAGAAAATGATTAAGAAAATTAAGCCTACACCTGTATGTAATATGTTAATGATGTGCATGATTGACCCAGTGATTCAATATATTTGATAACGTCAGTATAGGCGGTAAGGCTGCTTAAGTTTTACTGATACCCACACTTCTTCTGTACTTTCATTGCTAGATTCCTTATCCAGCTTATCGCTAATACCCTTTATAGATCAATATAAGCTATTCAATAAACTACTTAGATACTTTGCATGTAAGAACCGTATATAAGGCGACTTATGGATAAAAGTTTGTCTAAACTTACATTATGTCCTCACAAGGGACGCTTGTGGATGCCTTAATTAAGTTTAGCGCCACATACACATTTACATCTTGCCTGATGATACCTTACCAAGGGAGATAGGCTTATGTTTTCGAATATGCGCTCGCATGATGTGCAGGAATTGCACATGTTTAACAACGGTAATTTTCATGCCGTTATCGCACTTCATAATTTAAAACTGGGCCCTGCTTTAGGTGGCTGTCGGTTTATCGAATACAACTCAGAGCAAGACGCCATAATAGATGCAATGCGTCTAGCAAAAGGCATGAGCTATAAAGCGGCCCTTGCCCGTGTGCCTCAAGGCGGTGGCAAAGCGGTGATCATGAAACCCAAAGGCACATTTGATCGCGAGTTTATATTTAAGTGTTTTGGTCAGGCGGTTCAGTCATTGGATGGCCGATACATCACAGCCATGGACAGCGGCACCACGGTCGACGATATGGACTTGATCAGAAGCCAATCCTTGTATGTGAGCAGCTCAAGTGAAATTGGTGATCCGTCACCCACCACTGCAAAGGGAGTCGCTATGGGAGTTGTGGCAGCGGTTCAGTTTTTATTTAATAAAAATATGACAGGGCTAACAGTTGCCATTCAGGGCTTGGGCAATGTGGGTTTTGCTTTGGCTGAGTATTTATATAAGGCAGGCGCAAAATTAATTGTCTGTGATGTGGATGACAATAAAACAAAAATGGCGGCTCATGCGTTTAATGCAAAAGTGGTTTCACCATTAGAAATATACGATCAAGAGTGCGATGTATTTAGCCCATGCGGTTTAGGTGGGGTGATTAATTCAAATACAATCGATCGCTTGCGTTGTCATATTATTGCGGGTTGCGCCAACAACCAATTAAGTAATGATCAGATAGGCATTGACCTACATAATCGAAATATCCTATACGCCCCTGATTATGTGATTAACAGTGGCGGTCTTATTTTTGCGTCTTCTCGCTTCAGGCACTTAAAACAAACCTACATTGATCATGAAGTCATGCGACTACGAGATACCTTGAATCAAATTTTTATACTGTCTAAACAGAAAGATAAACCGTGCAATGAAATCGCCAATGAAATGGCCGAGCATATTTTATTTGATGGTGGTCACTCAATGATTTTGGAGGCTGTATGAAATCAATCAATGCAATTCACTCGAATGATTCGTTGCATTCAGATCTTGCTTCACCAGAAGCAGGGCATACACCACTAATACAGTTTGAATTGGATTACATTCAATTCATTAATGAACATGGTAATTGGGTAAATGATCAGCCCAGCTTTGCCACTGAAAAATGGTTAGTCGAAGCGTACCAACACATGGCCATGAATCGAGTATTTGATCAGAAAGCCATTGCGCTTCAGCGCACAGGCCAAATGGGCACCTACCCATCAAGCTTAGGGCAAGAAGCATTTGGTGTGGCCATTGGTATGGCCCTAGAAACAGACGATGTGTTTGTGCCTTATTATCGAGATCATGGGGCACACATTTTAAGGGGGCATAAAATAGAAGACTTGTTTATGTATTGGGGCGGGGATGAACGCGGCAGTGCCACTGGCCCAAAACAAGACTTTCCAGTGTGTGTGCCCATTGCAACTCAAATAACTCATGCGGCAGGGGCGGCGGCTGCATTAAAAATTAAAGGCCAAGAAAATATTGCATTGGTCACTATTGGGGATGGCGGAACCAGTAAAGGGGACTTCTTTGAGGCTTTGAATGTGGCGGGCGCCTGGCAATTACCCATGGTGGTATTGGTTAACAATAATCAATATGCCATATCAGTGCCGCGGGCCATGCAATGTGGTGCACCAACACTGGCGCAAAAAGCCATTGGGGCAGGCATTCATGGTATTCAAGTGGATGGCAATGATGTGGTTGCCGTATATCAAGCCATATTAGAAGCGCGACACCGCGCAAAGCAACACAAGGGCGCCACCTTGATCGAAGCCATGAGCTATCGATTGTGCGATCACACCACGGCCGATGATGCCTCGCGTTACCGTGATAATGCCGAAGTCAAACAAGCATGGGAAAAAGAACCCATCAAACGCTTACAAACACTCTTGTTTAACTTAAATCTTTGGAACCCTGATAAAGAACAGGCTTGGCAAAATGAATGCGCGGATAACGTTGACCAAGCGGTACAAAAATACTTAAAAGTAAAGCAGGACACACCAGAAAGTATGTTTGATCACCTCTATCAAGACTGGCCAGAAGCCATGAACGAACAACTGGATTTACTCAGTAAAAAAATAGAAAGGATGCAAGATTAATCGTTCGCATAATATGCGCCCTAAAATATTGAGCGGAGAACGTTATGAGCAATGTACATAATTTACAAAACGACCCTGAAGCTGACGTGGCCACCGAAAGTGTACTGCTAGAAGCCGTGAACCTAGCCTTACATTACGAAATGCAACACGATGCAAGTGTGGTCGTGCTAGGTGAAGATGTGGGCACCAATGGTGGAGTATTCAGAGCCACCAGTGGATTAAAAGAAGCCTTTGGGTTTAAGCGGGTAATGGACACACCACTTGCTGAAGCATTAATCAGCGGCTTGGCTGTGGGCATGGCCACACAGGGTTTGAAGCCCGTTGCTGAAATTCAATTTATGGGATTTATTTTTCCTGCATTCGAACATTTATTTGGTCATGCCGCTCGCATGCGAAATCGCACCAGAGGGCGCATGACATGCCCCATGGTATTGCGTGCTCCTTATGGGGGGGGCATTCATGCGCCTGAACATCACAGTGAAAGTACCGAAGCATTAATTGCTCATGTGCCAGGAGTGCGCGTAGTAATTCCATCATCGGCCAGTCGCGCTTATGGTTTGTTATTGGCTGCCATTCGCGACCCCGACCCTGTTGTATTTTTAGAACCCAAGCGTGTGTACAGAAGCAATAAACAATTATTAGTTAACAATGGAGAAGCACTGCCGTTAGATAAGTGCTTTACCCTAAGGCAAGGAAAAGACATCACCTTGATTAGCTGGGGGGCCAGCATTACTGAAACCTTAGAAGCCGCCGATCAACTGGAAACAAAAGGCATCAGTGTTGAAGTGATTGATGTAGCAACCATCAAGCCCATGGATATGAAAACCATTTTAATGTCCGTGGCCAGAACGGGACGCTGTGTGATTATTCATGAAGCGGCTCGCTCATTTGGTGTGGGGGCTGAAATTGCCGCGCAAGTTTCTGAAAAATGCTTCTTGAATTTGTTGGCTCCGGTGCAACGAGTAACAGGGTTTGATACGCACATGCCGTACTTTAAAAATGAAGAATATTACTTACCTAATACCTTAGACATAGTGGCAGCAGCGGAGAAATGTTTGAAAGAGGCATAAAAAACCTCTTAAAGAATCGGGCAGGGGCTACCCTCGTACGAGTGCACTTTGTGCGCGATAAATATCAGAATGAATAACTAAAATTGTAAGAGGCTGCTTGCAGGCGACAATCTTAGGGCTAGCAGTAGTCGCGCGCAAGCCCTCCCACAAAGAACAGAATCATCAGACAGATTAATGCATTTTCTACGGGGTTGATTATGAAATATTTTAAACTT
>ERZ1027231.368-NODE-368-length-13526-cov-278.089303_pt1 | contig 13526 bp, 11 predicted proteins | sample MGYA00520866_ERZ1027231 | MGnify/ENA primary metagenome ERZ1027231 (study PRJEB33311, sample SAMEA4378411) | marine metagenome | biome: Marine biome; feature: Fjord; material: Water | collected 2014-07-20T08:00:00Z/2014-07-... | depth 75 m ...
AACATTTGCTGGCGTTTGGCAGGAATAAGCGCGCCAGCTTCATGCACCAGTGTGCGGAACTCTTCAGTGCTTAATAAGTCTTTACTGGTTTGCTCTAATTTTAGTCCTGTAATCTTGATTAAAAGATTGGCGATGCCGTTTACCACGTAAACAAAAGGCATTAACAAAATTAAAAGTGGCTGAAGCAGTAGGCTAGCTGGATATGCAATTTTTTCTGGGTGATTAGCCGCAATGGTTTTTGGGGTGACTTCAGAAAAAATCAAGATAGCCAGTGTAAGTAGAATGGTCGCAATAGACACGCCTAGCTCGGGATTATCTACCCAAATTCTTTGGGCGATTAAAGTAGCTATAGAGGCTGCTGCAATATTAACAAAGTTGTTACCAATTAAGATAACACCAATAAGTCGGTCGGTTCTGGCCAGTAGCTTTGAGGCGCGCTTGGCACCGCTGTGACCTTGCTTGGCAAGGTGCCGCATGCGGTACCGATTTAAGGACATCATTCCAGTTTCAGAGCTGGAAAAAAATGCAGAGAAAATGATTAAAAAGATTAAAACCGTAAATAATACGCTTAAGGGTATGTCGCTCACGCGCGGATATCTCTATGACTTATGATGTGGCAAGTGTATCAGAAAAAGCATGGGCGAGCTTATTAAGCATCTATTAATAGTAGATGCTTAGCCTTTGTTTAGAATGACCTCTAATACAAGCTTACTGCCAAAGTAAGCCAGTACCAAGAATCCAGTGCCCACCAAGGTCCATTTAGAGGCCACGTTGCCTCTCCAGCCAAAGCGCCAGTGACCCAGTTGAAGTGCCGCAAAGGTTAGCCAAGCAAGTAATGTGAATGTTGTTTTGTGTACAAGGTGTTGTGCAAATAAGTCATCTAAGAATAAAAAACCAGACCCAATAGAAAGCGTCAGTAGCAGAGTGCCTGCCCCTAGCATCTCAAATAATAGTCGGTTCATGGTTTGAAGTGGAGGCAGTATTCTCACAATGCCGCTCATGTGCCTATGTTTAAGTTGGTGGTCTTGAATGATAAGCAGAATCGCTTGGAAGGCCGCGATGGTTAAAATGCTATAGGCCATGATCGATAAAATGATGTGTGCAGCCAGACCTGTGTCGGTAATCGTCACGGCTTGGTCATTCGAATTAACAAATAGGTTTAACGCTAAAAGCACGGCAGCCATTGGAAAAACCCCAAGAAATAGATTCTCAAGCGGTTTCTTAAGAGAGCTCAGCAAAATCATGATGCCAATCACAAGGGATATGAGCGAACCCACATTGAAAAAGCTGAAGTTAATGCCATTATTGTCGCTCAGCTGAGTAAACCAAGAAATGCCATGCAGAAAAACGGCAATCGAGCCAAGTAAAATGACTTGTTTGCGGTTATCGGCAGAGCGGTCGGCAATGGTCTGATATTGGCGAAAGCTGCTTAAGCTGTAAAAAATGATGGCAAAGACGGCAATTACGGTGGCCATGAATCGATTTGTCCTACTTTTTATTAGTTATGGATCATTCAATTACTCGGAACCTGAGACATATTAATAGGTTCCCTTTATAATGCTAACCAATTGTGCACACTGTGGCGACGGATGTATAGATGTTTGAGAATTTGCAAGACCGCTTAAATGGCGCCCTAAAAGCCATTAGTGGCAAAGCTAAAATAAGCGAAGACAATATTAAAGGCACATTGCGTGAAGTACGCATGGCCTTATTAGAAGCGGATGTGGCATTACCGGTAGTGAAAGCATTCACTAATCAGGTAAAAGAACGTGCCGTTGGCAGCGAAGTCTTAAAAAGCTTAAGCCCAGGCCAAGCCTTCTTGAAAATTGTGCATGAAGAATTACAAAGCGTTATGGGTGAGGCCAATGAAGGCCTTAATTTAGCGGCTCAGCCTCCGGCTGTGATTCTAATGGCGGGTCTACAAGGTGCGGGTAAAACCACAACTGTAGCCAAACTTGCGCGTTTCCTTCAGGAGCGTGAAAAGAAAAAGGTCATGGTTGTTTCTGCTGACGTTTACCGTCCTGCCGCTATTAAGCAGCTAGAAACCCTAGCCAATGAAGTGGGGGCGCAGTTCTTCCCTTCAGACGTATCCCAAAAACCAATCAATATCGCCAAGGCTGCTATTAAAGAAGCCAAAACACAATTTGCCGATGTGCTAATTGTGGATACGGCAGGTCGTCTGGCCATTGATAGTGACATGATGGCTGAGATTCAAGATCTCCATAAAGCCATCGATCCAGTTGAAACCTTGTTTGTGGTCGATGCCATGACAGGTCAGGATGCCGCAAATACAGCAAAAGCCTTTAACGAAGCCTTGCCTTTAACAGGTGTGATCCTAGCTAAGGCAGATGGTGATGCGCGAGGCGGTGCGGCTCTGTCCGTTCGTCATATTACGGGCAAGCCACTTAAATTTATGGGTATGGGTGAAAAAACCGATGCCCTAGAAGCTTTCCATCCAGATCGTGTGGCCTCTCGTATTCTGGATATGGGCGATGTAATGACCCTTATCGAAGAAGCCGAGCGCAAAATCGATAAGACTAAAGCCGATAAATTAGCCAAAAAGATCCAAAAAGGTAAAGGCTTTGATTTAGAAGACTTCAAAGACCAGCTTATGCAAATGAAAAGCATGGGTGGCCTAATGGGCATGATGGATAAATTGCCGGGCATGGGCAACATGGGCCAGGCTGCAGGGCAAGTTGATCAGGCTGAAAAACAGTTGTCTCAAACCGAAGCGGTTATCAATTCAATGACGCCTTTAGAGCGTCACTTTCCAGATAAAATAAACGGCAGCCGTAAAAAGCGCATTGCAGCTGGCTCAGGCACCACCATTCAAGACATCAATCGTGTGCTAAAGCAGCATAAACAGATGGCTAAAATGATGAAAAAAATGTCTGGCAAGGGCGGCATGCGTAAAATGATGGGCGCAATGAAAGGCATGGGCGGCCAAGGTGGTCCAGGCGGAATGCCAGGGGGCGGCATGCCTCCAGGAATGGGCGGCCCAGGCGGGTTACCTTTTAAATAAGTCTGACTGCCTAAAAGTCGTCGTGAAAAGCCTCTTAATTTGATGCGATAGCAAGCGCTACGCATGATGATTAAGGGGCTTTTTAGTTTGTTTATCTGTAAAGGCTATTACTTAGAAAGAACTGAAAGTCATTCACACTAAGTATTTATCAGTCACTTATTAGTACTTTAGGCCCTGAGGCTATAGGCCTTTAAACGTTTGGCAGAACACCATTTTCTCACTTCCAATTGTCGGCTATTCCCTATACAATACGCGCCCCAAATAGTGTATCTGGCTATGAATTAGACAAAATCTAGTTTTGGCGGGGTACAATTTTAAACGGCGAGTCATATTAACGCTTGCCCATATATAGAGAAGAAACCTTCATGGTTGTTATTCGTTTAGCCCGTAGTGGCTCTAAAAAACGTCCTTTTTATCACCTATCTGTAGCGGATCAGCGTTTTCCACGTGACGGTCGCTTCATCGAACGTGTAGGTTTCTTCAACCCTGTTGCTCGTGGTCAAGAAGAATCTCTTCGCATCGACCTAGAGCGTGTTGAATACTGGGTTGGTAAAGGTGCTCAGCCTAGCGATCGTGTTGCTAAGCTTCTTAAAGAAGCTAAAAAAACACAAGCCGCTAGCTAATAGCACTTTTAAACGGATAGTAATAAGACACTTTGATGACAAAAATTCCTGAAAATCTCGCTGTAATAGGCAAAGTAACCGGCGTATTTGGCATCAAAGGATGGGTAAAGGTGTTTAGTTACACCGAACCAAAAGAGAATGTTTTCTCTTATAAAAACTGGCTAGTGAATATCAATGGCCAGTGGACACCCGTAAAGGTGCGTGATTTTAAAGCCCAAAGTAAGGGGTTAGTAGCCGCACTGGATGATTGCCACGACCGCACATTAGCGCAGAAATACTGCCAATGTGAGATAGCGATTCCTAAGGATACGCTGCCTAAACCGGAAGAAGGCGAGTTTTATTACTACCAGCTAGAAGGATTATTGGTGGTTACCACCGATGATGTGGTTTTAGGGAAAGTGGATTATCTATTTAACTCAGGTTCAAACGACGTAATGGTTGTTAAGCCTTTTAAAGATAGTCTTGATGGACAAGAGCGTCTTCTGCCTTATACAGATGATTGCTTAAAAGACATCTCTCTTGAAGACGGCATTATTCGAGTAGATTGGGATCCGGAATTCTGATCATGCGCTTAGGCATCATCTCAATATTTCCAGAGATGTTCCAAGCTCTGACTGACTACGGCGTAAGCGGTAGAGCAGTCAGCAACGGACAGGTAGAAGTGACGGCGTGGAATCCTCGGGAATTCACAACTGACCGACACCAGACCGTAGACGACCGACCTTATGGTGGTGGTCCAGGCATGTTGATGAAGGTTGAGCCGTTAAAGCAAGCGATTGCAGCGGCTAAAGCCAAGAATGGATCTAACAGTAAAGTAATTTACTTGTCGCCGCAGGGTCAGACTCTGACTCAGCAAAAGGCGCAACAGCTAGCAAGTGAAGAGAGTTTAATCTTCATTTCTGGCCGCTACGAAGGCGTAGACGAGCGTTTGATTCAAACGCAAATAGATGAAGAAATATCTATTGGCGACTATGTTTTAAGTGGCGGTGAACTGGCAGCCATGGTGGTGATGGATAGCATCATACGCTTGGTTCCAGAAGTGCTAGGGCATGACCTAAGTGCGGTTGAAGACTCGTTTGTCGACGGCCTGCTAGATTGCCCGCACTACACAAGGCCTGAACAAGTTGATGGCCTAGGTGTACCAGAAGTATTGCTGAGTGGTAATCATGAAAAAATTAAGCGCTGGCGTCTAAAGCAGGCGCTGGGCAGGACCTGGCAACGTAGGCCAGATCTGATAAAAAAGCGGTCGCTTGACGATGTTGAGAAGGCCCTTTTGAATGAATTTATACGTGAAGTCCAAGGTCATAGCGACACTTGAACCTATCTCGTAATAACTTAGGAGTTACCCATGAGTAGCAAAAACAAAATCATACAGGCTATCGAGTCTGCACAGTTAAAGACTGATATTCCTGCATTTGGTGCTGGTGATACTGTTCTTGTACAAGTTAAAGTAAAAGAAGGTACACGTGAGCGTCTACAGGCTTATGAAGGCGTTGTAATCGCTGTTCGTAGTCGTGGTCTTAACTCTGCTTTCACTGTACGTAAGATTTCTAGCGGTGTTGGTGTTGAGCGTACTTTCCAAACGCACAGCAAGCAAATCGATAGTGTTGAAGTGAAACGTCGTGGTGATGTTCGTCAAGCGAAACTTTACTACCTACGTGAGCGTTCAGGTAAATCTGCACGTATTAAAGAGAAGTTGGCTGCTAGAAAGTAATTCTAGCCCTAACGGAACTTTGAAAAACCCGCTTTTAAGCGGGTTTTTTTATGCCCATAGAAAATACTTAAATGATTGGGATATGTCATCCGTAAATTTGCGAATGGAATTCAATTTAAGGGGCTTGGCTGCCTGCAAGGCGTTCTAGACATGGCCAATTTTTAAAGTGTTCTTATGAATTGATGCGAGATAGCCATAAATCTGCGCTTAACTTCTATGTATCATGTGAGATAGTGCAAAATAGGCTATGGAACTTATCCCCTAAACAATGTTCTAATTAAACAATACAATATTTTGGAAAATAACCATGTTACGTTTAATAAAAGGTGCGGCAGCAGCGGCATTGGTACTATTGGCTGGAACGGCTTACGCCGAAGAAACACCAGAAGAGTTGATCGCTAAAAATCTACAGGCTGCACAGCCAAATTTAATGGTAATGTCTGCGACGGCTGTAGATGGCCAGTCTTTATATGAAGTTGAGCTAACATCTGGTGAAATCTTATACAGCACCCCTGATGGTAAGTTTTTTGTGTACGGATCATTGTTCCAAGCGACCGAGGATGGGCTAGAAAACCTAACCGCTAAGCGCACCGATACAAAAAGGCTGTCTTTGTTAGACGCGCTCAAAAATGAAGACTTAGTGGTTTACCCAAGCAAGGGTGAAGAGAAGTCAGTTGTCAGCGTATTTACAGATGTCGACTGTGGCTACTGCCGTAAGTTACACCGTGAAATCCCTCGTTTGAACGAGCTGGGTGTGACTGTTCGTTATTTAGCTTACCCAAGAGCGGGTGTTTATAGCGATAAAAAGCGCACTAAATTCACGGGTTCTTACAAGAAGCTGAAAAGCGTCTGGTGTGATAAAGACCGTGAAGCGGCGATGACAAAGGCTAAAGCAACAGGGTTTATTAAAGAAAATCTAGGGTGTGAAGCACCAATCGAAGCGCATTTAGAGCTTGGTTCTCAGTTTGGCGTTCGTGGTACGCCTGCCATTGTATTGCAAAGCGGTGAGCTCCTACCTGGCTACCTGCCAGCGGATGAGCTAGCCAAGAAGTTAGGCATTTAATCGAGCATTAACCTTACAAATTACCAAAAGCCTGTTTAATCAGGGTGCTTAGTTGATCTAGGTGCTCTGAGTAATCAGGCTTTTTTGCGTTAAGGCGCCCTTAATAAAAGGATAGTCGGTAAGTAAAAGCACTAAAACAGGCAAGAGAGCAGAGCTGTATGGGCGGCTATCAACGGGAATTCGGCCAATCAGACTGCCTTCTTGCTCGAAGCTAGTTAGATGTTAAGTATTAAGGTTTTATAGGGGCTTAATCTTGCCTGTTTTCTCTCTTCTAACGCCCTCAATACCTCCCGTACTCATATAAAATGTGCTACATTTACACCCCAAATTTATAGGCACCTGACGAACATCAAATCAGGGCTAAAAACCATGCAAATAAGCAAAGATTGCGGAGACCATCTGGTGAAACCGATTAAAGTAGGTATATGTGGCTTTGGTACTGTCGGTGGCGGTACGTTCAACGTTCTTACACAAAATGCTGAGCAAATTGCTCGTCGTAGCGGTCGCGAGATTATTATTGAGCAAGTAGGCGCTCGTCGTGACAATGCAGATTGTGATACCTCAAATACCAACGTAACTCGTGATATTTTTGATGTAGCTCGCAACCCAGAAGTGGATGTTGTGGTTGAGCTTATTGGCGGGTATGACGTTGCAAAAGAATTGGTTCTAGAAGCCATCAAACACGGCAAGCATGTTGTAACGGCAAATAAAGCGCTTATTGCTGTTCATGGTGATGAGATTTTTGCAGCCGCAAAAGAAGCGGGTGTATCCGTGGGTTATGAAGCGGGCGTTGCAGGTGGCATTCCAGTGATAAAAGCCATTCGTGAAGGCTTAGCGGCAAACAACATCGAGAGTGTTGCAGGCATTATCAACGGAACAGGCAATTTTATCCTGACTGAAATGCGTGACAAGGGTCGCGATTTCGCTGACGTTCTAGCCGAAGCACAAGCATTGGGTTACGCAGAAGCCGATCCAACATTTGATGTTGAAGGCATTGATGCCGCTCACAAGTTGACCATCTTATCGTCAATTGCATACGGCATTCCGTTACAGTTTGATAACTGCTTTACCGAAGGCATCAGTAACATTACCCGTGACGACGTTGAATACGCAGAAGAGCTAGGTTACCGCATCAAACACCTAGGCATCAGTGCTCGTTCTGTAAAAGGCATTGATTTACGTGTACATCCAACACTGATCCCAGAAACAAATCTTATTGCGAAAGTAGACGGTGTACTAAACGCCGTTGCCGTTAAAGGCGATGCGGTAAGTGATACATTGTTCTGTGGTCCTGGGGCAGGCGCTGGTCCAACAGCATCAGCGGTAGTGGCAGACATTATTGATATTGCTCGTGGTATTCAAGTGGCTCCGCTTTCTTACCATACGTTAGAAGATGTAAAAGTCATTTCCATTGATGATGTTGAAACGTCTTACTACCTGCGCATGCAAGCACAAGACAAAGCCGGTGTATTAGCAAATATATCAAGTGTTTTGAGTAACAAAGGCATTAACATTGAAGCCATTATTCAAAAAGAACCTGCTGAAGGTGAAAGCCTAGTACCCGTGATTATGCTGACTCATAAAGTTCAAGAAAAAATTATGAATCAAGCGATTGCTGAGATGGAAGCATCAGGCGACATAGACGGAAGCGTGACACGTATCCGCGTTGAACACCTAAACTAAATAAGTTTTTTAAAACTTGGCCTAACCGGACAGGCCAATGGAAGCAGAATTATGATGAAATATATTTCAACTCGCGGTAACGCACCAGAGTTAACATTCGAAGAAGTACTGCTAACAGGTTTAGCAACTGACGGCGGCTTATACGTACCTAAAGACGTCCCTAAGTACAGCAAAGAAGAAATTGAATCTTGGCGTGACCTTCCATATGCGGAATTGGCTCACAAGATTATTTTTCCGTTTGTAGAAGGGTGTGTTGAAAAAGACGATCTGAAAAAGATTCTTGATGAAGTATACGGAAGCTTTGCTCATAAAGCGGTTGCGCCTTTACAGCAAATCGATCACAACGAATACGTATTAGAATTATTCCACGGACCTACATTGGCGTTTAAAGATTTTGCATTGCAAACTTTAGGTCGCTTACTTGATTACGTTCTAGAACGTCGTCATGAAAAAGTAGTGATCATGGGAGCAACTTCAGGTGATACCGGTTCAGCTGCCATCGAAGGCACAAAAGCATGTCGCAATGTGGATATCTTTATCCTTCATCCACACGGTAAAGTATCTGAAGTTCAGCGTCGTCAAATGACAACGGTGAAAGGCGATAACATTTATAACATCGCCATCGAAGGCAACTTCGACCAAGCGCAAGACATGGTTAAAGCCAGCTTTGGCGATCAAACTTTCTTGAAAGGTGAGCGTAAACTAGTGGCTGTAAACAGCATTAACTGGGCACGCATCATGTCTCAGATCGTTTACTACTTCTATTCATCTTTAAACCTTGGTGGTCCACTGCGCCCAATGGCTTACTCAGTTCCGACGGGTAATTTTGGCGATATTTTTGCTGGTTACATGGCTAAAAAAATGGGCCTACCAATCGAGCAACTGATTATTGCCACCAATAAAAACGATGTACTGCACCGTTTGATGAGCAAGAATAAATATGAAGTGCATGCGTTAGAGCACACCATCACACCATCAATGGACATTGCTGTTTCATCAAACTTCGAACGTCTATTATTTGATCTTTACGATCGCGACGGTGCCAAGTTAGCTGAACTAATGGGCCGCATGAATGCGAAAACAGAAGTGGTTTCTCTGGACGAAGACAAGCTAGCGAAAGCTCGTGAAGTATTCGACAGCTACGCCGTAGACGAAGATGCAACGGTTAAAACCATGCAAGACGTATTTGAAGAAACCGGTTACTTGTTAGACCCACACACAGCCATTGGTGTAAAAGCCGCTCGTGAAGTGCGTCGTAATAAAAACATCCCAATGATTACCTTGGGTACGGCCCATCCTGTTAAGTTTGAAGAAGCCGTTGACCGTGCAGGTTTTGCGCACCCTGAACTGCCGCATCACTTAGCTGACCTAATGGAACGTGAAGAACGCTTAGATGTATTGCCAGCCGATATTAAAGCGGTTCATGCTTTCATTGCTGAAAATACTTTTAAGTAAGCTAATACTTAAATGCAATCATCGGAAACGGCGCTAAATAGCGCCGTTTTTTTTGGTAAGAAGTATTAATAGTAATCTATGTGGGAGGGCGCTTGCGCGCGACGTTTCTAAATTTAGTAAAGCTTTTCGCGCGCGAGCGCCCTCCCACAATGAATATGAAGTAATCAGATAAATTGTAGTATGCTATTTCTTATCGAGCGCAGCTCACTTTTTCATAAATCAATGACACCTAGTAAAACCTAAATGACGATTAAAATTCAACAACGACCATCAAACCCTAACTTGCCTTTAGTAGAACGCATTTTAGATAGCCGTGGATTAACCGCTGAGAAGTTGGATTTTGGTTTGAAAGGCTTAGCCAGTTTTTCAAAATTAAAAGGCATCGATCAAGCTTGTGAAATATTATTTGATGCCATTCAAAACAAAAAAAGAATATTGGTCGTAGGTGACTTTGATGCCGATGGTGCAACGAGTACGGCTCTAACAGTGGACTGTCTTAAAAGAATGGGCGCCCACTGGGTGCATTATTTGGTGCCAAACCGTTTTGAATTTGGCTATGGCTTATCGCCAGCCATTACCGAACTTGCCCATAAAGAATTCAATCCGGATTTATTGGTGACGGTAGATAACGGCATCTCCAGTTTTGAAGGCGTAACACGGGCAAAAGAGTTAGGTATGCAAGTGTTGGTCACAGACCACCATTTAGCGGCCAGCCCGCACGAAAAAGATTTGCCCAAGGCTGATGCCATCGTCAATCCAAATCAACCCAATTGTTTATTCGAATCTAAGTCAGCCTGTGGTTGTGCCGTGGTATTTTATGTTTTATGTGCACTTAGGGCGCACATGGTTAAGCAAGGCATTGATTCAGCGGCACTGCCTAATATGGCGCAGTATTTAGATTTAGTCGCACTGGCAACCGTAGCCGATGTCGTACCCCTTGATCAAAATAACCGAGTCATTGTTGAGCAAGGCTTACGTCGAATTCGATCAGGCCATGGTCGCCCAGGTATTAATGCATTGCTACAAGTGGCTAAAAAGAATTATCAGCAACTGACCAGTAAAGACTTTGGTTTTGCATTGGGCCCCCGTTTAAATGCAGCAGGGCGCATGGATGATATGAGTATCGGTATCGAATGTTTGTTGGCAAGTAGCCCTGACGATGCAGAATCCGCGGCGCAGTTATTAGAGGATTTAAACGCCGAGCGAAAAAAAGTAGAAGGCGGTATGCAACAACAAGCGTTGGCCGCATTAGAAAATCTGCCGCAGGCTGAAGTCAGTTCGGCCAGTAGTTTGTGTTTATTTCAAGCGGATTGGCATCAAGGGGTAATTGGTTTATTAGCATCGCGCCTAAAAGAAAAATATTACCGACCTGTCATTGTATTCGCACCAGCAAAAGAAGGTGACGATTCGCCCAATGCTGAATTAAAAGCCAGTGGTCGTTCGATTCCGGGCTTTCATTTGCGTGATGCATTAGATCTTGTGGCTAAACGTATGCCCCACGCGCTTAATAAATTTGGCGGCCATGCCATGGCTGCGGGTTTATCATTAAACCGGAGCCACTTAGACGAATTTAAAGAATGCTTTGAAGACGTCGCGCAGAAACTGTTAACGCCAGAATTGTTAGTGAATACATTGATAACGGATGGATTACCTGCACCTCAAGACTTTACAATTTACATGGCAAGACAGCTGCATTTTGTGGCTCCTTGGGGGCAAAACTTTCCAGAGCCATTATTTGATGGCGAATTCAAAGTGGCCAATCAACGTTTATTGGGCGCGGAAAAAAATCATTTAAAACTCACCTTGCAAATTCCGGGCAGCACTCAGCTAGTGGACGGTATTTTGTTTGGAATTGAACGCCATGGATTAACCCAGCAAGACTTAATGAATTTAGAGCGCGTGAATGTGGTTTTTGAAATGGATGTGAACGAATTTCGAGGAAACGAATCGGTGCAGCTAATTATTCGGCATTTAGAAATACGATAATGATTCTTTCTGAATGTATGTATTAGTCGTATTTTTAGTTCTTATTGTCTTTATATCTAGAGGTTATCACCCTTCGACTTATCCCGCTACGCGGGGCTCAGGGCGACCGGATCTGAACAATATTCGTATTAATTGAATATAAAATTTATTGGGTATAAAAAATTTAGATTTAATCTAAGCCGTTCGTCCTGAGTAGTGAGGCACGAACGACTGTCGAAGGGCAGGTGTACTGTTGATATTCAGTACACCTGCCCATAAACTCAAATAATTACTTCTTATTTTTATGCTTAGGCTTTTTAGGGCCGCTGGCTTTTTTCGATTTTGAAGCGGCTGGCTTGTTGGCTTTGCCTGCAGAAGGCTTCTTAGGTTTAGCAGAAGATGGCTTGCCAGACTTACCTTGATCTATTTTAGTTTGGCTACTTTTATTGGTACGGCTTGGGCGTTGTTTTTTCGCAACGGTCTTAATCAAGGCGTCACGGTTACTCACTTCAAAGCCCGGTTGGAATACTCGGTTAATACGTGTGCCAATTAAGCGCTCAATGTTATCCAGTGTGCGTTCTTCTTCACGGCTTACAAACGAAATAGCATGGCCCTGATTACCAGCACGACCTGCGCGACCAATACGGTGAACATAATCTTCTGCAAGGTACGGCAGGTTAAAGTTTAATACATATTCTAAACCTTGAATGTCCAAACCACGGGCTGCTACTTCAGTGGCAATCAATACTTGAATATCGCCAGCTTTAAAATCGGCCAATGCGCGTCTACGTGTGCCCTGGCTTTTATCACCGTGACAAACAGCAGAAGTCACCTTGTGTAATTTCAAATCAGATAATAAGCGGTCAGCTTGTTCTTTTGTACTTGTAAATACCAAAATCTGAAACCAGTTTTGCTCGTTTAATAAATTAATAAACAAATCAATTTTACTGCGTTCATCAATTGGATAAACCACATGCTTAACGGTATCAGCCGCAGAGTTCTGCTTAGTAACACGTACTTCAAGGTGGTTATCTAAAATCTTGTGAGCAAGCTCGTTTACCGCAGGTGAGATAGTCGCCGAGAACAATAGCGTCTGGCGCTTTTTAGCGGTGTGTTGAAAAATGGTTTTAACATCTTCAATAAAGCCCATGTCTAGCATGCGGTCGGCTTCATCCAATACCACAAATTCAGCCGCTGATAGTTCAACGTTACACTGTGTGATGTGCTCCATTAAACGACCCGGTGTCGCAATTAAGATATCGATGCCGGCTTTCAATTTACGCTCTTGGCCGCCCATTTTCACGCCACCGTATACCGCTGTAATGCTTAGCTCTAAAAACTGAGCATAAGCACCAATGGTTTCAGCCAATTGCTCAGCTAGTTCACGGGTAGGGGTAAGAATGATGGCGCGGGGGCTAGTCGATGCCTCAGTGCGTGGCTTATCGATCATTTGCTGCAATATCGGCAATGCGAATGCCGCTGTCTTGCCTGTGCCCGTTTGAGCGTTGGCCAGAAGGTCTCTACCGCGACGAGCAGGCACAATGGCTTGCTCTTGCACAGGCGTCATCTTAGTGTAGCCACAGGCCTCTATGGCTTGCAGCAGTTCGGGGGCTAGACCTAAAGATGAGAAATTCATGGCAGTACCTATCGCTTAAAACACGGCTAATAGACAAAAATTGCCGTGTATAGCCTAAATCGGGGGGCGGATTATAAAGGATTTATCAGCAAAACGCTGAATTGATTATAGTTAATACAGCAAGGCACGCACGGGGGAGCTTGAAACCTTCTAATAGTAAGTGATTTCACACTTCGACAGACGGCACTAAAAGCACCTCGGTAACAGCTTCTGCAATACACCATTGAGCTACATTCATGTACCGATGCTCGAAGCGAACGTTCTAGTGAGAAATTATGGCGAGTGTCCCGTTAGGTTTGAGCAATCCACTACACCGTCATACTCGCGAATGCTTACATGGATGTAAGTAGTAGAGCAATGCAGGA
>ERZ1027231.369-NODE-369-length-13508-cov-18.027131_pt1 | contig 13508 bp, 10 predicted proteins | sample MGYA00520866_ERZ1027231 | MGnify/ENA primary metagenome ERZ1027231 (study PRJEB33311, sample SAMEA4378411) | marine metagenome | biome: Marine biome; feature: Fjord; material: Water | collected 2014-07-20T08:00:00Z/2014-07-... | depth 75 m ...
CCATTCCAAATCAATCATCGGTTGCCATGGCCTGGAAGGAATTTAATGACGATGGGACCATGAAAGATAGTGCGTATAGAGAGCGTATTGTGGATGTCATGGAAGAGTTGTTTCGCATGACAATTTTGTTGCGTGGTCAAAGTGATTTCTTAACTCACCGCTTTAGCGAGAATAAATCTGAATACAGTGAATAGAACAGTCTTTTAAAGCTGGCTTTCATGGTCATAAAAATAAATATCCCTTAACATGCGGTTAATTTACTTATTGGGTTTCAACATGCGTCTTGTTTGTGTTTTTTTGATGTTTTTGGTGTTAGGTGGCTGCGCTCAAATGAGCGTTCAATCGCAGCAAACTTTATTGGATTCGGTTGCAGTGGATGATCGCTATTTGTTTGAACCCTTGCCAATGGGTATGCAGGATGACCCTGGCATTGAAGAACATGTTATTGAGTTGCCCGGAGGTAAGTCTTTTTACAAAGGGTATAGCTTATCCAAGGGGCACCCTTCGATTAATGTGCAGCTGCGTACATTTATTGAGAGAAGTCAGCAAGGGGATGGTTTCTTTTATCCTGTTATTGAATTTTTAGATTTTAATTTTAAGCAGATAGAGGTTGTGCGACCTCAATTGCGATTTACCCAGCTCAGCCCGGAAGGGCGGTATGCCGCAATTCCATTGCAGATATCCAGGGATGTGGGTTATATGGTGATTCGCACTGAGCCCAAGCTTTATGATCAAGAAGCTTCTTATACTAAACAGCATCAAGGAGCGAGTTGGAGCTACAGTGTGACACCTTTTGCAAAGCGTCTTCCTGCAAGCTATTTACGTCTTGGTAGTTTAGAGTTATTAACTCCGGATGAAGGATTGAATCGTCCTTTTGAAAAGTTGTCAGGGCCTTTTTGGCAGGTAGCATTTCAGAAAGGGGGGGCGAGTGTGGCCAGTGCCAGCGATTACATTCCAGATATGACCTTGGGTGGCGGCCCGAGCTTTTCACTGGGGTATTCGTTTGCGATTCCAGGTCGTCCTTCTTCATCGTTACGTACGTCTCTTGGGGCAAGTTATTACACGTTAAATAACTCCGACGGCGATTTTGAGCAGTCTGGACTTAGCAGTGACATTATTTGGGTAGAGTCTAACCAGGTAAGTAGTATTGGCTTGGGTGTTACCATAAATGCTGAGCACAGTTTGCGCCAAGCTGGCGAAACGACCAATTATAAAGCTAGTTGGGGGCCCAAGGTTATTTTGGAAATGCGTGGTGCCATGGGGGTGTCAATTGGAGCTCATGTAAGTTGGTTGACTTTTGAAAGCGACGACGGTGTTGAAACCCGAAGTAATCAGATTGGAGTTTACTTAATTAGGCTTTACTAAGTTAGAGGCCTAAAGAGTTAGGCTCTTTAGGCTGAGTCTTCCTCCTCTGTGAGGTTGCGGACGCCATCTTGGACTTTAATGGCCAAAACGTCGCAGTCAGTAGAGTCTAATACTTGTTCTACTGTGCTTCCTAGAATGACACTCTGCATGTCATCCTGACTTATGACACCTACTAAAATCACATCGGCATCGAGCTTTTTAGCTACGTTTGTGATGACCTCATCTGGCTCCCCTTCAAATATATGTAGGTTGTCATCGCTGATATTGTATTTTTGCGCAATCACCTCACACGCTTCTTGATGTTGATTGACCACGTATTGCTGTAGATCTTCAGGTATAGGGGTATCAGGTAGGCTTGCTAGCGTTAGGCTCATCATTGGGTAGCTGTTGGCCAAATGTATTTGGTATTTTTGGTCTTGGTTAATGAGCTCTGCAAATTCAAAAATATGCTCATTAACGATGTTGTGAGAATCATCCAGTGAGGTAGCATCTACGGCGGCCACGATGTTTCTGGATTCCCAGGCTAGTTTTTCTTTAACCAATAACGTAGGTGCTGGGCAGAATTTGAGCAGGTTCCAGTCTTGGTGGTGTAATACGCGGTCAACAATACTGTGGTGAGCCGCGGCTGCTTTAATGACTAAGTCAAAGGTTAGGTTTTCGCTGTTATGTAAGACGGCTTGATAGGCATGTTTACACCAGCAAATGGATAAAGGTGTATCGTCAGGCAGGTAAAACTCTTTAAGTAATGCTTCGCTCCATAGTTGGGTTTGTTCCAGTAAAAGCGCTTTCAAATCATGTCTAAGATCTAGGTCGGTGAGCGATCCTTCTTCGCAGGCGTGGTTATAAACAAAGCTACTAACAAATAAGTTGGCACCTTGTTCTTGGCATATTTGCATGGCACGTTGCAGGGCATTTTGATTGTCGAGTTCCTTATCCAGTAGTAACAAGACGTTTTTAATGGCTAGCATGACATGCTCCTGAGTATATTTGCGGTGGTCAACAAAGAACGAAGAGTTAATAGCAAGTCTAGTCCTATCTGCTTCAAAGCTCTTCCTTTATGCGTAAAATAATCAGTGTATTTATAACTTGATACATATCTAGCTATTGCTGGGTAATATTGCCAGAAATGCACGGCCTGCTGCGCCTAGCGTTTTCCCCTTGCGTTGCAATACTCCCAGTTCTCTATAAAGGGTCTTAGTGCCGACTTTTAATTGAATGAGGTCTTTGTCCTGGGCCATGTGCTCCGGTAAAACTGCCCAGCCTAAACCTACGCTGGTCATCATTTTGATGGTTTCCATGTAACTCGACATCATACTGATGGTTTCTCTATAGCGGCTGGGCAATGCCGTTTGCAGGGATATATCTTCCCTTTTAAAGGCGTTTTCTATTATTTCAAAGGTAACTGTATTGGCCTCTGGAAGTATGGCTTCATGCTGGCTTAGTTCTTTCATACTGGTTCTTTTGCTTTTGGCGAGAGGGTGAGTGTGGGCGCAGACAAATTTTAGCGGATCCCGCCAAACAGCTTGCATGTCTAGCTTGGGATGGCTGCTAAGAGGGAGAGTGGCAAAAGCTATATCTAACTCCCCTTGGGCGAGTGCTTCACAGGCTGCTTCGGAGCCGAGAAATTGCATGGCAAGTTTAACTCTGGGGTAGGAGCTATGAAATTGCCTTAATAAGTGAGGTAGGTGGTGAAGGCCAATATGATGGCTTGTTCCAATCCTTAAGGTGCCACTCACATCACCGCTTAAGCTGGCCAGTTCGGTTTTAATGTCCATCAGTTCGGTGATGATGTGTCGTGCTCTTGGCAAAAGAGCTTCTCCTGCTGGGCTTAAGATCGCCTTCCTTGGGAGTCGATCAAACAGCTGTACATCCAGTGTCCCTTCCAAATTCGCAATGCGCTTGCTTACCGCAGGCTGTGTCAGGTGTAAGCGCTGGGCGGCTAGGGAAAACGATTCGGTTTCAGCAACTGAAATAAATGCTTGTAAGGATTGAGTGTCCATTTGGCCTCTACATGGAAGAGTGGTTATAAACTGCTATTACAAATAGGAATTGAATTTATAAAAAATATGAATTTGTTTTATTAGTAGCGGCTGCGTAAACTACAGTCAAGTAAAAATAATTGATGTCGTTTCATTTAGTGGCGGCTTCAAATTTATAAAAAGAGAGAGAACTCTAATGGCAGGTTTTACCCTATACGACAAGTTATGGGATCAACACGTAGTTAAGATGCGTGATGACGGCACGGCATTAATTTACATTGATCGCCAGTTACTGCACGAAGTGACTTCTCCTCAGGCATTTGAAGGGCTTCGATTGGCTGGGCGTAAACCATGGAGGCTAGATGCCAACTTGGCCACGCCCGATCATAATGTACCCACTACTCTGACTGAGCGTAAAGCCGGTATTAGTGGCATTCAAGATCCGGTGTCTAGAATCCAGGTTAAAACCCTTGATGAAAATTGCGATGAGTTTGGCATTCAAGAATTTAAAATGAACGATCCCCGCCAGGGTATTGTGCACGTGGTTGGCCCAGAGCAGGGTGCAACCTTGCCAGGCATGACGGTAGTGTGTGGTGATTCTCATACGGCGACGCACGGTGCTTTTGGTGCTTTGGCGCACGGAATTGGCACTTCTGAAGTAGAGCATGTAATGGCTACTCAGTGTTTGATTCAGCGCAAGATGAAAAATTTGTTAATTAGGGTTGATGGTGAGTTAGGCGCTTCGATTACTGGTAAAGATGTTGTATTGCACGTTATTGGTGTGATTGGTACGGCTGGCGGAAACGGTTATGCCATGGAATTTGGTGGTAGCGCCATTCGCAGCATGAGCATGGAAGGTCGTATGACCATGTGTAATATGGCGATCGAAGCGGGTGCTCGAGTGGGCATGGTGGCATTTGATGAAATTACTGCCGAGTACGTTAAAGGTCGTCCTTTCTCTCCTGAAGCCGATCAATGGGAATTAGCAGTGAGCGCCTGGTCAAATCTAGTATCAGATGATGATGCTAAGTTTGACAAGGTCGTTGAAATAGCGGCAGAAGATATATTGCCACAAGTGACCTGGGGTACTTCTCCTGAAATGGTCACGACGGTTGATGGTTTTGTGCCAAAACCAGAAGAAGCCAAGGACGATGTTCAAAAAGAAGCCATTGTACGTGCGTTGAACTATATGGGATTAGAAGGTGGCCAAGCCATTACAGATATCCAGTTGGATCGCGTATTCATTGGTTCTTGTACTAATAGTCGTATCGAAGATTTACGAGCAGCCGCAGCCGTGGCCAAGGGTAATAAGGTAGCGGATAGTCTAATTCAGGCATTGGTAGTGCCTGGGTCTGGTTTGGTAAAAGAGCAAGCTGAGTCCGAAGGTTTGCATACTATCTTTACCGATGCCGGTTTTGAATGGCGTGAGCCTGGTTGCTCAATGTGTTTGGCTATGAATGCCGATAAATTAGGTAGTGGCGAGCATTGCGCATCAACATCCAACCGTAACTTTGAAGGTCGTCAAGGCTATGGTGGGCGTACCCATTTGGTGAGTCCTGCCATGGCAGCAGCGGCAGCGATTGCTGGACATTTTGTCGACGTGCGTGATTTTGATATTGCTGAAATTAGCCAGGGAGCCAAATAATGAAGCCGTTTACTGTACATCAGGGCGTCGTGGCCCCTATGGATCGTGCCAATATCGATACCGATATGATCATTCCTAAGCAGTTTTTAAAATCCATTAAGCGCAGTGGTTTTGGTCCTAACTTGTTTGATGAATTGCGTTATTTGGATGAGGGTCAACCCGATGCAGATAACTCAGGCCGCCCTTTAAACCCTGATTTCATATTGAACCAGAAACGTTTTCAAAGCTCTTCAGTTTTAATTGCTCGTGAAAACTTCGGCTGTGGCTCTTCACGAGAACATGCCCCTTGGGCCTTGGAGGACTTTGGTTTTCGTTGTGTGATTGCGCCAAGCTTTGCAGATATCTTTTTTAATAATTGCTTTAAAAATGCGCTGCTTCCAATTGTTTTGGATGAAAGCTTGGTTGATGGTCTTTTCAAAGATGTGGCTGCCAATGAAGGTTATGAATTAACCATTGATCTGGAAGCGCAAAAAATTGTGAAACCAAATGGTGAGACGATTGCCTTTGAGGTGGATGCTTTTCGCAAACATTGTTTGCTAAATGGCTTGGATGATATCGGTTTAACGTTACAAGACTCTCAAGGCATAAAAGATTATGAGAGTAAGCGCTCTCAACAAGCTCCATGGTTGTTTGCGTAAGCCTTGCTGGGCTGAAAATGTATTTAAAAAATTGAACGAGTAATAGGTTGGTAACATGACAAAGAAAATTCTTGTATTGCCTGGTGATGGTATTGGTCCGGAAATCGTAACCGAAGCGGTAAAGGTTTTAGAGCAGGCAAAGGCAAAATTCAATCTAGATGTGGCGCTGGATAATGCATTAGTAGGGGGGGCTGCATATGACGAGTTTGGCACACCTCTGCCTGATGTGACCATGGAAAAAGCCAGGGCTTGTGATGCTATTTTACTTGGTGCGGTAGGTGGGCCTAAGTGGGACGCATTAGAAGATCGCGAGTTGCGCCCAGAGAAAGGCTTATTAGGTTTGCGTTCTGGCCTTTCATTATTTGGTAATTTACGTCCGGCTATCTTATATCCGCAGTTGGCAGATGCTTCTTCATTGAAACCTGAAATTGTATCGGGCTTAGACATTCTGATTGTTCGTGAGTTAACCGGCGGTATTTATTTTGGAAAGCCTCGTGGTATTCGTACCTTAGAAAATGGCGAACGTGAAGGTTATAACACCTACGTATATTGTGAGTCTGAAATTCGCCGTATTGCTAAAGTGGCATTTGAATCTGCTCAGAAACGCGGTAAAAAATTGTGCTCAGTTGATAAAGCCAATGTATTGGAAGTGACTGTGTTGTGGCGTGAAATTATGGAAGAGGTGGCTAAGGATTACCCAGATGTTGAGTTGTCACACATGTATGTAGATAACGCCGCCATGCAATTAGTGCGTGCACCTAAGCAGTTTGATGTTTTGGTAACCGGAAACATGTTTGGCGATATCTTGTCAGATGCCGCCGCCATGCTAACTGGGTCAATTGGCATGTTGCCTTCGGCTTCTTTGGATGTTGCAAATAAAGGCATGTATGAGCCATGTCATGGTAGTGCGCCTGATATTGCTGGCCTTGGTGTCGCCAATCCGTTGGCCACTATCCTGTCGGTCTCCATGATGCTGCGCTACAGCTTAAACGAAACTAAGGCTGCGGATGCCATTGAGGCTGCAGTTAGTAAGGTGTTGGATGCTGGTTTACGTACCGGTGATATCTATAGTGATGGTATGGCTAAAGTGAGTACCTCTGAAATGGGTGAGGCAGTTGTAGCTGCTTTACAAGAAGGGTAAGAGCATGAGTAATTTAAATGTAGGTCTAGTGGGCTGGCGCGGTATGGTGGGCTCTGTACTTATGCAGCGCATGCAAGAAGAAGGAGACTTTGGACTGATAAATCCTGTTTTCTTTACCACGTCTCAAAAAGGCCAGCCAGCTCCAGTATTTGCAGGTACTGATGCTAGCTTATTGGAAGATGCTTTGGATGTTGATGCATTAAAAGCGCAAGACGTAATTATTACCTGTCAGGGTGGGGATTATACCAAGGAGGTTTACCCTAAGTTGCGCGCAGCGGGCTGGGAAGGCTATTGGATAGATGCGGCTTCTAAACTGCGCATGGACAAGGATGCCATTATTGTTCTTGATCCTGTCAATATGGATGTTATTGAAAGTGGTATTGGCCAAGGGGTTAAAACTTACGTAGGTGGTAATTGTACTGTTAGTTTAATGCTGATGGCTTTGGGTGGGTTGTTCGAAAAAGACTTGATCGAATGGATTTCCCCTATGACATATCAGGCTGCATCCGGCTCTGGTGCCAAACATATGCGTGAATTAATTTCCCAAATGGGGGCTGTTCATGGAAATGTTAAAGATTTATTGGATGATCCTGCCTCTGCTATTTTAGAAATAGATAAGAAAACGGCTGAATATATTGGTGGTGACGACTATCCAAAAGATCAGTTTGGCGTGCCTTTGGCTGGAAGCTTGATTCCTTATATTGATTCCCAGTTAGATTCAGGACAGAGCCGTGAAGAATGGAAAGCTCAGGTAGAGGCCAATAAGATTCTGGGCACAGAAGACTCTCCAATGCCAATTGATGGTCTTTGTGTTCGAGTAGGTGCCATGCGTTGCCATAGTCAAGCCATGACCATTAAGTTAAAGAAAGATCTTTCGGTAACTGAGATTGAGTCAATATTGGCGGGTGCTAATGACTGGGTGAAAGTGATTCCTAATGATCGTGATGCAAGCATGCAAGAGCTAACCCCTGCAAAGGTGACGGGTACTTTGAGTATTCCTGTTGGTCGTATTCGCAAATTGAATATGGGTCCAGAGTATATCTCTGCTTTCACTGTAGGTGATCAACTGCTTTGGGGGGCGGCGGAACCATTGCGTCGCATGCTTAGGGTTTTAATTAGCAAGTAGGTAATGGAGGTCGAAAAGCCTCTCTTTGCACTGGAATACCTCACTTCAACCTTTCGGTTGGTGTGAGGTTTTTTTTTGTTTTGTGATTTAGATACAAAAAGTCTGCTAAATTTCAATGCAAAAGTCTCCCAAGTCCTTATAAATATTGATAATTCCCAGTTTTTACTTAATACTTAGTTGATTAATGACGCATTCGTATAAAGAAAGTGTTACCCAGGGTTGGATCACTACACCCGTTGGCCCGTGAAGATACTAAAAAGAATAAGGATACATTGCTATGTTGCGAAAACTCGCGATTGCAATTGCCGCATCAGGGGCGTTGATGAGTGCCACATCGGTTCATGCGTTAGGCATGGGCGATATAGAATTGGATTCAGCGTTAAACCAGCCTTTAGATGCTCACATCAAATTATTAAAAGCAGGGGAGCTTGAAGATTGGGAAATTAAGCCTGAACTAGCCTCCTCTGGTGAATTTCGTAAGTCAGGCATTGAGCGGGTATTCTTTTTAAATAATGTAAGATTTGAAATTGAGCGCACTGATGAAGGTGTGTTTATAAAGCTAAGCACACAAGAAGCTGTGGTTGAGCCTTTTCTTAACTTTCTTGTGCAGGTAGATTGGCCTAATGGTCGGTTAATGCGCGAGTACACATTACTATTAGATCCACCTGTATTCACTCAAGAGCCTAGTGGGCCAGTAAATGCACCTCAAGAAGAATTTGAACAATCCTCTGATGACTCTCAGCTAGAGCCTGAACTGCCTGGAACGGGTGTTGGTAATGAACGGGATGAGCAATTGCAAAGTTCAGGTGTTCGCTCGCAGCCTGAGGTTGTTGCTGAGCCACTAGAGGCGGATGAGACTGAGGCGCCAGTTCAACAAACTTATAAAGTTCGCAATAACGATACTTTGTGGGAAGTAGCCCTAAAAACCCGACCAAACAGAAAAATATCTCCTCAGCAAGCCATGCTGGCAATTCAGGATTTGAATCCTGATTCCTTTATCAATGGCAATATAAATCGTCTTAAGAAGAATCAAGTATTGCGCATCCCAAGTGAGGAGCAAATTAAAGCAAGGGGCTTCAGAGAGGCCGTTTCTGAAGTTGCGATTCAGAACAAAGTAATTACAAAGAAAAAAGCTCAGCTAGATGCTACGCGAAAAGTAGAAGCGATTGACCGCGAGCAAAAAGTAAAAGGTGCTGAATTAAAGCTTCTTACCGGTGGTGATGCTAGCAGCGAAGTGGATCGTAGTGCTAGTGGTGAGGTGACTGCAGCGACTACTGGAGATCAATCTAAGTTGGATAATGAGCTTTCATTGGCCATGGAAAATTTAGATAAGTCACAACGAGAAAATAAAGATTTAAGCACTCGCCTTGATGCTCTAGAAGAGCAGATTAATACACTTCAGCGCATTATTAATCTGAAGGATGAGCAGATGGTGGCTTTGCAGGCTGGGTTTTCTCAGGCTGGACAAGCACCTGTAGCTGTTAAGGCTCCAGTAGATAATGAAGTCGATAAGCCGGTTCAAGCAGAAGCGCCAGCTGAGACGATAAATGAAAGTAAATTCTTAGTTGAAGAAGCTCAGCCCAGTGCGGTAGTTGCTGAGGATAAAGCCGATTTAAATTTCAGTGATTCTAAGGCACCACAAGAGCAGCCTGAAAAACAAAAAGTTGCGCCAGCTATTGCTCCTGAGCCTGTTGTAGAGGAGGGCTTTAATCCTGTTGCCATAGTGATGGATAATATTATGGTATTTGGCGGTGCGTTGGCTGCACTGTTATTAACCTTGTTGTTGGTGAATCGACGTCGTAATAATAAAGAGTCAGAAGAGGTTGTTGAGGATGAGGCGCAGATGCCTGATTTTGACGGCGTCGACCCTTTAAATGAGATCGATGGCGAGCTAGAAAGTGAACTAGATGATGAGTTTGCTGATTTGGAAATTAGTTCAGAAGTGGACGAATTGGCTGAAGAAGAGCCTGATAATACTCAAGGGGATGTAGGGTTAGGTGATTCACTTGGGGATGCTGGTGATGGATCAGATATCTTAGGTGAGGCAGAAATATATATTGCCTATGATCGCATGGACCAGGCTCGTAACCTTTTAGAAAAAACAGTTGAAGCCCAGCCTGCCCGAATGGATGTTCGGGTTAAGTTGCTTGAAGTGCTGTCTTCAATTGGTGATGGCTCAGCTTTCACTGAACATTATGATTGTGTAGTTGCCACCGGCAGTGATGAGGATCAGGAGAAAGCGGCTCAATATAGGGCTGCGTTGGGTCTGGATGGTGATGCGAGTGACAAGCTAATAACTGAAGATGCAGGCTTGGATCTAGATGATGGGTTTGGCTTGGATGTTTCAGATGATGCCGGTTCCGTAGATTTGGACTTTGGTGGAATTGAATTAGGCAGTGATGAAGGTGATTTGAATTTTGATCTTGATGGATTGGGTCTGGAAGATACTCAACTGGAAGAAATGGAAATTGAGTCTTCCGAAGTTGATGGTTCTTTAGAGCAGGGCTCAGTGGTGGAACCTTCGGATGATGAGTTGTCTCTTGAATTTGACTCATTAGATTTAGATGAATCTGAGCTGCTAGAGCCTAGTGCCGACGCAGACTTAGGGGTGCTGGAGGATGCTGGTGCTTCTACAGGAGGCGAAGAATTAAGCCTAGATGATTTTGATGCTGATCTTGACTTTGAAGTGCCTGAACTATCGGATGATTTGACAGACAGTGGTGATGAACTCTTATCTGAGTTGGATGCTGGTTTTGAGCTAAATGATGAGTTACTGGATATAGATGAAGCTCAAGATGCCTTGGGTATTGAAACGGAGAGTTTAACTCAGGGTGATAATCTCGCTTTAGATGACGAGCTGCAAGACCTTGATTTCTTGGCTTCTAGTTTAGATGTGGATACAGAATCAGAGGCCGCCTCTTTAGCGGGTGCTGGTTCGGATTTAGACGAGTTATCTCTGGAATTAGATGCCGATTCTTCTGCTGTTGATATTAGCTTGGATGCTCCGTTGGATGATGAGTTAGACCTGATATTAGATTCGGACTTGGAAGAAGACTCCTTAGGTGTGAGTTCTGAGCTCGAAAATGAGGTGTCTACAGGGCTTGATGATTTAGCGGTTGAGCTCGACGAAAGTATTTCTTTGGACGATGAACTTGGTTCCATCGATTTGAGTGATTTAGAAACTCTGGATGATGAAATTAATGAAGTAGCTGTCGAAGATTTGGCAAGCGCCTCGCTTGATCTTGATGATTTGGGCGATGAATTAGGTGATGCATATTCTGAAGGCGGTGCTGCTGAGTCATTGGATGTAAGCGATAACCTGTCTTTAAGTGAAAGTGAATTGGATCTTGACCTTGGGATTGATGAGTCTGAATTGCCTGTAATAGAAGGTCTTGAAGAGGACTTGCTGGATGAGTTGGATCAGCTATCTGTTGATCTAGATTTAGATGGTGGGTCTGTAGATATCGAGCCTGTTTCTCAAGAGGGTGGTACTCTGGACTTGGCTTCCTTAGAGGAGAATGATCTGGATTTGACCGATCTCGATGGTGACCTTGATTTCCTAAGTGGCACGGATGAAAGCGAGACCAAGCTCGATTTGGCAAGAGCTTACATCGATATGGATGACCATGACGGAGCCAAAGAGATTCTGCAGGAAGTAATTGAGGATGGTAGTGAGCAGCAGAAACAAGATGCAGGAAGGTTGATGGACAGTCTTGTTTAGCTAAGTACTTATTAAGTAAAAAAACCCGAGCATGGCGACATGTTCGGGTTTTTTGCTTTAGTAGTGTGCATTTCTCGCTCTTTACCTGCTTTGTTTAGTATAAAACTTAAGTTGTAATCTTAAAGCTGGCCTTCTTTTCAGTTAAAATGCACTTACCGGGAGCTACCGGTTTTTTTACCTTTAGGTTACAAAGTATATGGTTGAAGTACCTCAAGTGCAGCGTTGGGTTGCTGGAGTCGAGTATAACGGCGCCTTATTTAAGGGGTGGCAAACTCAGATTCATCACCCTGGCCGAAGTGTGCAGGCTTCATTGGAAAGGGCGCTCTCTAAGGTTGCCGATCATGAAGTGAATATTGTATGTGCCGGGAGAACTGATGCCGGTGTGCATGCAAGTGCACAGGTGATTCACTTTGATAGTGATGCAAAAAGAAGTGAGCATGGTTGGAAGATGGGGATTAATACCAATTTGCCTGACGGTGTTTGTGTTGATTGGGTGCGCCCTGTTGACTCTAATTTTCACGCAAGGTTTAGTGCTGTCGCTAGGCGTTATCGCTATTTTATTATGAATAAGCCAGTAAAACCTGGGCTAATGCATGATCAGGTTACTTGGTGGCGCAGGCCACTGGATGCGAAAAAAATGCATGAGGCTGCACAGGCCTTGGTTGGAAAACATGACTTTACCTCTTTTAGGGCCAGTGATTGTCAGGCCAATCACCCCAATCGAACCGTAATTGATATAAGTGTTAAGCGTATGAAAGACTGGGTCGTCCTTGAGGTATGTGCCAATGCATTTTTGTATCATATGGTGCGCAATATTGCCGGGGTGTTGTTGCCTATAGGTCAGGGCAGTAAGCCTGTAGAGTGGTGTCAGGATGTATTGCAGGCGCATGACCGTACACAGGCTGGTGTGACCGCACCTGGAGGCGGCTTATATTTTGTAGGTGTTGATTACCCCGATTATCCCGACTTACCAATTAATAATACCGGTCCTGCCTTTTACTCTATGGGGGCGTTTAAATGACAAATCAGCAAAAAAACATGGCAAAAGTTTCCAGAACTAGAATTAAAATTTGTGGCATTACTCGTAGTGAGGATGCATTAGAAGCGGTGGCCGCAGGGGCTGATGCCATTGGCTTGGTTTTTTATGATCCAAGCCCGCGTGCGGTGACTCTGGATGTAGCCAAATCTATCGTTGCGGCGGTTCCAGCATTTGTTACTGTGGTCGCTTTGTTTGTAAATCCAAGTGCTAAAGAGGTGCGTCAGGTGTTGAATGGGGTTAGAATCGACCTACTTCAATTTCATGGTGACGAAGAGAATGACTTTTGCAGTCAATTCCAGCGCCCCTACATCAAGGCAGTCCGCGTTCGGCAAACGTCGGATGTGGTGGCGTCGAGCGTGCGCTTCCCAGACGCCGTCGGCCTTCTACTAGATAGCTATAAACCAGGTGTCCCAGGCGGCACCGGTGAGACTTTTGATTGGTCTTTAATTCCAGCTTCTCAGTCTAAACCTTTAATACTTGCAGGGGGCTTAACCCCTGAAAATATAGCCAGTGCTATTGACCAAGTGCAGCCATTTGCTGTGGACGTCAGTGGTGGTGTTGAGGCTGAGAAAGGCATTAAAGATCACAGTAAAATAAACAAATTTATAAGTGAGGTATACCGTCGTGATCGATCTTAAAGCGGTAACGCAATTACCAACCGAATCAGGTCATTTTGGCCCTTATGGCGGCCGTTTCGTTTCTGAAACTCTAATGGCTGCATTGGATGACTTAACCGAGCTGTACGATCGCTTAAGTAAAGACCCTGCATTTCAAAAAGAGTATGACGAAGATTTAGCGCATTATGTAGGGCGTCCATCGCCTTTGTATTTCGCTGAGCGTTTAACTGAAAAAGC
>ERZ1027231.373-NODE-373-length-13156-cov-17.915884_pt1 | contig 13156 bp, 11 predicted proteins | sample MGYA00520866_ERZ1027231 | MGnify/ENA primary metagenome ERZ1027231 (study PRJEB33311, sample SAMEA4378411) | marine metagenome | biome: Marine biome; feature: Fjord; material: Water | collected 2014-07-20T08:00:00Z/2014-07-... | depth 75 m ...
ACAAGGCGGGCTTTAGTGACGCCAGCTATTTCTCCCGCACCTTTAACCGCTACGCTGAAATGAAGCCCAACCAATACCGTAAGGTTAGCTCCAGTTAAGACTCCTTATTGCAAGTCATATGGAAACAATCATTCACCTTTCACCCTATTAATCCCTGACTGCACTCAATTTATACTTTCTCTACTCAATTTCGATATTAAGAGCCGAGAAAATTATGAAAAAGGTCCTCATCCTAAACTCCAGCCCCAACGGCGAATTCAGTGTTTCCAGTGCCCTCAGCGGGTTGTTCCAGCAACAGCTGGGTGAAAGCAATGAGTTTAATATCAGTGTGCGCGAACTGGGGAAAAATCCACCCAATCACCTCAGTGCCACCGCCATCTCTGCCTTTTTTAGCAGCCCGGATCAACACGATGACGCACAAAAATTAGCGCTTATAGAAAGCAACCAACTGGTAGACGAATTAATAAAGGCTGACATCGTCATCATTGCCTCAGCTATGCATAACCACACCATCACCTCGGGTTTAAAAGCCTATTTTGATCAGGTCTCCCGGGCAGGTTTAACCTTCCAATATGGTGCCAATGGCCCTGAAGGTTTATTAACCGATAAACAAGCCTATGTGATCACCAGCGCCGGCGGCGATTACAGTCTGGATTTCATGCAAGCCATGGATTTTCAAAGCCCATATTTAAAACACATATTGGGTTTTCTTGGCATTAAAGATGTGACTTTCATTCCCGCGCAGGGCTCGGCCATGGGGCCAGAAATTGCCGATAAAAACCGTGCAGTAGCTGAAGCAAAAATTGCACAGGTCGTTACCGAACTAACCTCCTCTGTGGCACTGAGTTAAAGAGGGCAAACCCATGGCAAATTCAAATACGTTATCGTCTGGCAAGGATCAAACCGTTTTATTTGTTTGTTTAATGGCCATGGTGTTTTCACTTTCACCTCTGGCCATTGATATGTACCTACCCGCCATGCCCACTATGGCGACGCATTTTTCCAGCAGCATGGATGCCATGGAAGCCAGCGTGGCTGTATTTTTATTTGGTTTTGCCCTGGGTCAGCTTTTCTTTGGCGCCGTCAGCGACAGCTTTGATAAAAGCCGGATAATGATATTTGGCTTGCTGGGTTTTGCCATGGCCAGCTTTTTTGTGGCTAAAAGTGATACCACCACCGAGCTCTACCTGTGGCGAGCCGTGCAAGCTTTTAGTTCAGGTTCATCTGTGGTGGTGTATGCCATGATTCAACAGAAGTACAAAACCGATGCCGATGGCGGTGCCGCCAATTCCAGCAAGGTTATCTCTTATATTATGTCGGCTGTGGTGATTGCGCCTATGGTGGCGCCCATGGTGGGTGGACAGATATTAAAAACCTTTTCCTGGGAAATGATTTTTTATGTGTTGAGTGCCTATGCCATTATGGCCTTTGTGATCATTGGGCTGTTTCAATTTGGCAAGCAGAAAATTCTCCCTGAAAGTATTAAAACCCCATTACAAATTCCTAACCTGCTAAAAGCTTATAAACATATTTTAAGCAACGTCACGACCCTGTCTTACATCTTTGCAGGTGGCTTTTCCTTTGCCGGTTTATTTGCCTTTGTCTCTGGCTCCCCTTTTGTTTATATGGAATATTTTAACGCTAGCCCAGATGAATTTGCAGGATTAGTGGCTTTAAACGCCATTGCCATGATCGGCATGAACCTAATTAACGCTAAAGTATTTGGCCACATAGACCCCACTAAAAAATTAGTCTTTGGCGGTTTTTTAATTTTTTCCGTCTCCATTTATTTAATGGTGGTGGCTTATCTGGATTTGGCTTTGGTTTACGTGGTGGTGGGAGTAGTCATGTATGTGGGCTGCCTTGGCCTCACCGCATCCAATGCCATGGCCGGCGCCCTTGTCAGTGCAAAAGAATACGCTGGCATGTTGTCGGGCATTAATGGTGTTTTGCAATTTGGCATAGGCGCCGCAGCCAGCACACTGGTGAGCGTATCCGCCAGCACTTCCGCCATGACGATGAATTCGGTCATGGCGTTAAGTGGTGTGCTTTGTTTCACCTTTGTATTGGTGCTCATGAAGAAACCGCTTTTGAATTTAAATAATCCGGTTTTATCAAGTGCTAAAGAAATTTAAACAGGGGCCTTTGATGAAAACAAAAACCGTTAAAAGAGTCATCAATCGTCAGGGCAATAACCCGGCTTATATAACCCATATAAACCTTAAAGAGTTTGCTCCATTTGCACTGTTTGATGCTGGTCGTGTGCCCACTCATGAGCCTTTAGTGATTGATTGGCATCCTCATTCGGGGGTCGCCACCATTACCTTCCCTTACGATGCCGACCTTCATCATGCCGACAGCGCCGGAAATTACGGCATCATTCGTAACCAGGGTTTGCAGTGGATGGCTTCGGGTAAAGGGGTGTGGCATCGGGAGAGCTACTTTCCAGCAAATAATGACAGCAACCAGCCTCAACAAAAAATAGGCATCATGCAGCTGTGGTTAATGCTGGATCCTGAAGAAGAAATTGGCCCGGTTAATTATTTTAATTTACAACCCGAACAGATTCCTCAGGTAAAAGAACACGGCAGTATTACTCGGGTACTACTGGGTGAATACCTGGGTACAAGGGCAGCAAAAAAAATTAAGCACAATGCCACCTATTTGGATGTCCATTTAAAAGCCGGTGATAGCTGGCGTTTTCAGGCGCCGCCTGAACAGGTGCGGGGTTTTGTTTATCCTAGAATGGGTTCTATTGAAATCAATAACCATCAAATTGATAGTCAACAATTGGCATTATTAAATGAAGATGCCCATGTATTAAAAATAACCGGCCTGCAAGACAGCCAGTTAGTGGTGGCATTCACCGAACCCTGGCCCCATAAAATAATTCAACACTATGGTCAAATTCATACAAGTGAGGCCGCCCTACAAACAGGCAAAGTACACATTCAAAAAAGTAAACAAGCCTTAATTAAATTACTGGCCAATGAAAGTAACGGAGCACCAGCATGAACCATTCTATTGATGAAGTTCCACAAACCATCCAGTCTGAAAATGTAAAGTGGCGAAAACTAGGTAACGAATCCATCAATGATGTCGTGCCTGGTGCTCGCGGTCAACGGGCCTTTCCCACTCAACAAATTAATTATGCCGACCCCTTTGTATTGCTCGATCATATTGGTCCACAGAAAATGCCTGATGACTATTATATGGATGGGCACATGCACCCCCATCGAGGCTTTGAAACCATTACCATCATGCTGGCCGGTAATCTTTTGCATAAGGATAATTTTAACGGGCGAGCCTTGTTAACCACAGGGGGAGTACAACAAATGAATGCCGGGCGCGGCATCAGTCACGGTGGCGATATTTGGGCCGATGAAACAACCGGTGAGCTTAATGAGGTTCAACTGTGGGTGAACAGTCCCGCAGCTGAAAAAATGTCAGAGCCCTTTGTGAATAATTTTAGCGCCTCAGACATTCCCCTTATTGAAAAAGAGCATATTAAACTGCGCATCATTGCCGGTACTCAGCAGGACCAATCTGGAGATATGATAAAAGGCCCAGTAAACACCTTTGTCAATATTTGTGTTTTTCATGGCTTAGAGAGTTCAAGCGTAAACTTAAGCACCATTAACATTAACCCTGGCCATGATCGAATTTTAATTTACCTGTTAAAAGGATCGCTGGATGTTCACTTTTCAGATAAGGGTAGCGATAGAAGTGAATCCCTAAGCGAACATGAAAGCCTGCTCATTGAACATACTTCTTTACAAGCCGAAAATTTAAACCAGCTTTCAATTGGTAATGTTACAGGGGAATTCTTGTTTCTATCGGGCCAATCCATTAATCAGGATATGGTCATGGGTGGGCCGTTTGTAATGAATACAATGGAGCAAATTAAGCAAGCCAATATTGATTATGCCAATGGTTATTTTGATTAACATAAGGCCACTGGCTAGCGTCCACTTGGAGTATTAAAAATTTATTTAACCCGTTCTAATGCCCTACATTCATCCGTTATTCATCTATCCATTAAATGGGGCAGCTCTATTAATTCATAGACAAAGCAAGGCCTGTTAAGCTGAGGCTAATCCATGCAGGAAAGTGCCGTGCCAGTGAAGCTCCCATGTTAGAACATGAAAACAATTTAAGGCTTGCCTTCTTTTTGGGTATTTTTATCGCCATAGCCCTCATGGAATGGCTATGGCCTCGCCGCAGGCAAGAGGCCCTGCGTCCAAAACGTTGGCTAGATAATCTATCCTTATTGGCTCTGGCCGCGTTACTTATGCGCCTAATGCTTTCCTTAGGTTTGGCCAGCCTGGCTCTGCAGTTCAAACAGGCCCACATTGGCCTGTTTAATCAACCTGACGTCCTAATTAACGATTATTGGCTAGTACTGGCTTTAAGCTTAGTCCTGCTGGATTTTGCCATTTACTGGCAGCATAGGCTGTTTCATAAAGTCCCGTTTTTATGGCGCCTGCATCAGGTTCACCACAGCGATAAAGCCTTTGATGTAAGCACTGCCTTACGTTTTCATCCTTTAGAGATGCTGTTATCACTAATGATAAAGGCGCTCATCATAGCCTTACTTGGTATTCCCGCTAGCGTGGTCATTGTGTTTGAAATAGTACTCAATGGTGTTGCCATGTTTAATCATGGCAACCTCTCCATTCCTTTATCTCTGGATAAATTTTTACGCAAGGTATTGGTCACACCCGACATGCATAGGGTTCATCACTCCAATATCCTTAGTGAGACCAACAGTAACTTTGGTTTTAATATTAGCCTCTGGGATAGGTTATTTAATAGCTATCAGGCACAGCCTTTAAAAGGTCATGAGCACATTGATATAGGTCTCATTGCCTACCCCAGTGACGAGCAAAGCCAGGGAATCATTCGCTTATTACTGATGCCTTTTAAATCAGGGCCCATTAAGTAAAACCGCCTAAATATGCATCTTTCCAGCTAAGCAACAGACTATACCAGTGGTTCTGCTAGTCAGACTCGGTTGGGAATGGTAAAAGGTAGCATCAAAACAGCACTGACAAAATAAGGTCTCACCGTTTGCTCGATTATTAAACGAATAGAGCATGAGACTTGGGAGAGAATACAGTGGACAAGCAAGCTTTCTGGCAAAAGTTTCATGTTGAAGCCAAGCGCGTAATCGATTCAGAACCGTTACTTGCCAGTTACCTGCACGCCTGTATTTTGAACCATCAAGACTTTTCCTCCTCGTTAAGCTTCATTCTGGCAAACAAGATGTCCAGTGATGTGATGCCTGCAGTAAGCATTCGTGAAATATTTGAACAAGCTTATGCCAGTGATCCCAGCATCATAGATAACGCCATGGCCGACGTGAAAGCCGTGCTCGATAGAGATGCCGCGGTAAATTCAGTATTACCTGTGCTGACCAACTTTAAAGGCTTTCTTGCCATTCAGGTGCATCGTTTGGCCCATTACCTATGGCGCAATGATCGCAAAGAATTGGCCCTGTTTATTCAAAGCCGCAATTCCGAAGTCTTGTCTGTGGATGTGCATCCGGCCGCCACCATTGGCAAGGGCATCATGTTTGACCATGCCACCGGTATTGTCATTGGTGAGACTGCGGTGATTGAAGACAACGTCTCCATCTTGCAATCGGTGACCCTGGGCGGCACCGGTAATGAAAGTGATGATCGTCACCCTAAAGTGAGACAAGGGGTCATGGTGGGTGCAGGCGCCAAGATTCTGGGTAACATTGAAATTGGTGAAGGGGCAAAAGTGGGCGCCGGTAGTGTGGTATTAACCGCCGTACCGGCACACACCACAGTGGCAGGGGTTCCCGCTAAGGTGGTAGGCAAACCTAGGTGGAAGAGCCCATGCGAGACCATGGAACAAAATATATTTGCCGATGAAACCCAAAGACAGGCGGCATTGCGCGAAGCCTGATTTAAAGTCGTCGCTTCAAAGCACATCCTTGTTTTTTGATCCCGACAAAACTTAGACATAAAAAAAGAGGCCAACGCCTCTTTTTTTATGCTTGTTCATAAGCCATTCACTTCTCTAATTCTTGGCTACCTTGTTATCAGCTGCCATAGTGCAATCGAGTATCTTGGGGTCAAATACCGCCCCCATTAGCATGCGATCGTGTTTAACCGCCGCCACACTGGAGCCTGACATTTGTGCGCCAGAATCCAAATACACCTCTTCCACTTCATAGCCGTTTTCACCCTTGCTCAACTTAATCACTTGCGAAGGTGACAAGGCTTTTTCATCTTCGGCATGTTTAACAAATTTTAGTAATTGAGGATGGGCCCCCATCCAAAGATCACCGTTATCATCTATTTCAATATTATCCACGCCACTGCCAATGTGAATGGTTTCCTGCAGGGTCAGTTCGTTATTCTGTTTATTTCTTTTAAATACCTGGGTGTTCAAGGCAGTAATAGAATTAAGATATATAAGCTCACCATCTTTACTGACATTAATGCCATTGGCATAACCCACATCTGCAATCACTTCTCTAAAATTTTCACCATCATAAAAAACCACATTGGCAACACGCCAACGCAGGTAGTCTTCCAACGTATGCATGATACCGCTGGCGTATTTATGATCGTTGGTGAGGTAAAACTGATTAGGACCCACCGCAACTAGGTCGTTAGGGGAGATCATGTGGGGAGACTGAATTGTATTTTTAAGCACCAGGACATCATCAATTAAATCAAAGATATTTACCTGGTGTTGAGAATTTGCATGGTTGATAACAAATACGCGTTGGCTGCCATCTTCTAAAGTGAATAGGCTAATGCCATGGGGAGAAAAATCATCGAGGGCGGGAGAGATTTTAGTGATGGTTTTGGAGTGTAAATCGTAACTGAATATACCGGCCTTTTTATCTTCACCTGTTTTGCTGGCGCGACGATCATAGGCCGAAATAAGTGCCACATCCTGATTCGGCAAGAAACTAATGTCCTCTGCCCCCACCACTCCTTCGATAACCTGGCAGCTGCCAGAGAAATGAGAATCTATTTGTTTGAACTGACCGGCATCATACAAAAAGTTTCCGCTCCACATGGCCGCCCCGGCAAGAGTCAACAGAGGAAAGAGATAGCGCTTTTTCATTTTAATTCCTTATTATTTTTTATGCATTTTCCAAGCTATCAGCCCAGCATACCAGTCTAAGGTGACATAAAGCTGACAATATGGCGAGATACAACCAGCTTGATAATTAATGATGCCATGCCAGTCATAAATGAATATTATTTTGGCTTTCTGCGAATTCCCAAATATTTACTACAATAATTAGAGAATGCCTTAGATGTATTCACTCAGGTTGAATAACCCGGATGGGAGAGCGCAGATGTTTCAAACAATTAGCAAACGGCTTAGTACATTACTATTGCCTATTTTTTTACTAACCCTGCCTCTGGCCAGCAACGTGAGTTTGGCCGATGCCAAGGCCGATTCAGGCAAAGAGCTCACCACCTTGTATCGTGCGGCTCGTAAGGTAATCTCTAAAAATCAGGGCTTAATAAATGAAAAGCGTAGTGGTAAAAAGCTAACTGCAGATTACGTTATAAAAACCGCCTTAATAAACTACAAAGATGCCACCGGCCATAAACTGGACATGGGCAATGACCCCATGGACGGCAAAAAAGCCATGCTGGATGCGGTGCGTTCGGTAATGGAAGAAGCACAGGACTTAATTAACGATAGCGACGTGGGCTTTAAAGGCTTTTTACCTGCAATATTTGCCCGTCAGGTGGGCACCGCCTTTGGTAAAAATACTGGCGGCAGAATTACAATTAAACTCACCGCTCCTAAAAAATATGTGCGTAACCGTTCCAACCGCCCAGACAAATGGGAAAAGTCCATTATCTCAGGCATGTTTGCCAAGTCCGACTATGCCAAGGGCAAACCTCACTTTGAAAATACCAAGGTTAAGGGTAAAGCCGCGTTTCGTTATATATTGCCAGAATATTATTCTGAATCTTGCTTGAGTTGTCACGGCACTCCCAAGGGCAGTCTTGATATTACCGGCGGTAAAAAAGAAGGGGGCGTTTTGGGTGAGCTAGGCGGCGCCATTAGCCTCACCATTTATAAATAGTAAACCAATTATCAATCCATTTTACTCAGCCGGCACCGTCAGGGAATAAACTCCCTAACTGTGCCGCTGGAACTGTGACTGCACCCCACTGAATCGACGCTATTTCCATTTATCAGAAGAGTTTTAACTTAAACTCTTCTTTTCAGTGTTTCAAAGAATTTTACAGTTCATTTAAATGGCAATAAACATCGAGTATTTTCTGTGTATTTCAATTCCAAATATGGGCAATAAACCAGATTAATGGCCAGATTTTATATGATAAAAATTAGTATCTTGGCTTTCATATTTGGCATTCTGACATCCTGCTTTTTATTGCCTGTAAAACAAGCAACCACTATAGATTGCCAAACCACTAGCCAAGAAAAAACGGTGCCTGCGGTGCTTTCCCAAACCTGTCTTTATGCAAACATTAAGCACTTAACTATTTCGGATGAGCTACACCGCTTTACTCCCAACTATCAACTATGGAGTGACGGGGCCAATAAGAGCCGCTGGATATACTTACCTAAGGGTAAAAAGATAGACAGCAGTGACCCCGACCAATGGGTATTTCCTGTGGGTACCCAGTTTTTTAAAGAGTTTCGTAAGTCGGTAGAAATTGCTCCCGGTATTAACCAAGAAATAAAAGTTGAAACTCGCCACCTCATGAAAACTCAAGTGGGCACCGGCACCGATGCCTGGTCCATGGTGACCTATGCCTGGCTTGATAATCAGCAAGATGCCAGGCTCTTGTTAAAAGGGGCCCGTCAGGTACTGAATACCAATCACAATATTCCCACCCAGGAAGATTGCGTTACCTGCCACAAGGGAAATATCGACAGCATCCTTGGCTTTGATGCCATTCAACTAAGCGATGCGCAATTACAAAATGCATTTGGTCATGGTCCTAAACGTACCTTACAAGAATGGAGCCTTAAAACCCTGTTGGATAATACTCTGCTGACTCACCCTCTATCTCAGCCAGTATTACCCGGTAATGTCATGGAACAAAAAGTACTGGGTTATTTACACGCCAACTGTGGCAATTGTCATAATCCCATGGGGCACGCCAGCGAACAGGAAGCGGATCATCTAACAATGCGCCATAAACTGGCCTTTGATACTCTTGAAAAAACAGACGTATATAAAACTGCCGTAAATCAAATCACACAGAATTTTACAATTGTGCCCTACATTGTCATGGGCGCTAAACACGAAGAAATGGCCCTCTATAACAGCGCCTTGTACGTGCGCATGAATAGCCTGGATGAAGAATACCGTATGCCCATGCTTGCCCGCGAGGTGGTGGATCAAGAAGCAGTTCAGCTTATGCAGCAATGGATACTGAGCCTTTCCACCCCGCTGGAATACGATTTTGCTTTTGATAAACAAAAACAGAAAAAAAAATCCAAAAACAAAACAACTCCTAAGTTAGCACCACTGGAATTCAACGAGGAAAAAGGCCTACAGGTTAATATCGAATTTAAAAGTGAAGAAGATGTCCCGCCGGTGATGATTCTTTACTGGCCGGAGGACAAAAGCTTAAAAGCCAGCACGGTCATGGATCACTTTGATGGCGATTTCACTGAGGAATTAATTGTGGGTAATCGCGGCAGCACCATGAGCCTTAGAAACTCCGATGATGTGGGTCATACTATTTATGTGAAGGACAAACGCCGAGATATTAAATGGCAACTAAGCTATATGCCACCGGGTTCGATTTTTGAGAAAGACATTTTTTGGGATGAAGATATATTTGTGGAGATGCGTTGCCGTTTACACCTTTACATGAGCGCCTGGGCCGGATCTATTTCCAGCCGATTTTACAAGATAGTGGAATTTAAAGAAGGGCAAAGACAGGCCCAGGTCATTATGACGGACTTCCCTGAAAGCTTTGAAACTCTAAAAATATGGATGCCGAAGATAACACCCATTAAAACCGAAATTAAAGTGGGCCAGCAACAGGACTTTTTATTAAACGTGGGCAATCGTAGTAAAGGAAAACTGGCCGTCAAGCGCTTAGCTCAGTAGCCACAATGACGCTACCTTCAGGACGTTTTAGATACCGCTCATCCATGAGCATACATCAACGCTACCTCCATGGCGCTTCAATGTACCGCTCATCCATGAGCATAAAAAGGCGAAGGACATGGCCCTTCGCCTTTTTTATTGCCTTGCGATACAAGGCAGGGTTTGTTCTTTATTGTTTGTCTATCTAAACGGGTTTGATACTCGGTAACTGCTCTCTTGCTTTTCAAAGGGCAGAGAGATCAAAACTACCGATGGCATCTTTTTACAGTAGTCACGCTTAATGCGATTAATACTCAAACCGTTTTCACTATTCTCAATTGAAAAGTGTTTGGCTTTGGTGCAGCCAAAACTGCGCACCTTAATTTCAATTGAGTTTTTATTAATATCAATACCATACAAGGCTTCTAGCACTGCAGGCTTTTCAGCCTGCAATTGCGTGCTGCAGGCCATTAGTGAAAGGGCCATAGTAATAATTAACAGCGATCTCATTTATGGGATGCTTTTGAATTTCTAAAGCCCAATAGCATTAAAGGAAACAACAGGTAAAAGGCTGCACCACCACCGCTGCTGCCGGTTACCGGTGACTCGGGAGTAGCTGGAGTTGGCTCTGACTCAGGTGTAGGTTCTGGTTCCGGCTCAGGTGTAGGCTCTGGCTCAGGTATAGGTTCTGGATCTGGATCAACTCTCGACTCCCCATCAACACTACAATCATCCGATACCAGCACTCCATTAAACTCAGTATGGGTTATAGAAGCTCTGTCTTGCCCTTCAGAAGTATTAACATCTTTGGCATATACAAACATTATGCGGTGATCACCGTCATCCAATTCCAAACTTGAAAAGTCTAATTGCTCACTTTCTTCACCGCTAAAGATTAGGCCCGTATACTTATCATCCATATAAACAGCCAGTTGATCATAACCCTGCTCGCTACTCAAATCGATATCAAATATAGGCGCCGTATCACCACTAAACTGCGCCATCAAAACACTTATCTCGTTGTCTGAGATAAGTCCGCTTCTTAATTCGCAGGCTTCTTCTGGAGAAAACCAACTAGCATCCCCAAATGAAAACCAATCAATCTCAAGGTCACTCAAGAACGGAAGACTAATTTCTGAGATAGCAATAATCTGGTAATTAAAATTAAAAGTTGTTCCAGTATTTAAAACTATATCGTTTTCAAGTATGCCTACAGAATTAATTCTCACCGAAGCAATAATCTGGCAGCTATCGCCAAATGTAAGTTCATTATCTATGCAGTTTTTATCTGACAGCCCTACATATTGATTGGGTTGCAATGAGCTAAATTGACTAATGGTTACGGAGTCTGAACCAAGATTGGTAAAAGTAAGGGGAAGTCTAATAGTTTTTCCCTCACCAATAATATAACTATCAATTTCAAGGTTAAAATCTTCAGATGGAGTAACCATGTTTTGCTCTAGCCAGTCGGTATATTCAGATACATTGGTGTATACACCATAAAGCCCAGCTCTTGCACAGCCGTAGCCCCAGCTAACAACACCCACCAAATAAGGGACTCCATTCAATTCAATAATTAATGGACCACCGCTATCTCCCTGACAAGAGTCCTTACCTCCCTCTTCATAGCCCGCGCACAGAGGCTCATCAGTAGAATTAAACTCATCAGTGTAAACCTGACGGCAGGCAACAGGACTAACCATTGGTAATTGCACTTCGTTAAGTGCATTGGGAAAGTCACCATCTTCAATTTCACTGTTATATTCAGCCAAAGCCCCCCAACCCATGGTAGTCAGCAAATCACCCGTATTAATAGTGTTAAAATCGGCGACGCTAATGGTTTCGATTGGGTCGAAATTTGACACACCTGACAGTTTTAACAATGAAATGTCGTTATCCAATTCATCTGGCGAATTGTAATCCGAGTGATCTGTAATGGAAGTTACCGAGAAAGTCTCGCCTGCATCAGGCTCATCCAGGTTTTGAATACCAATTACTACCTGTAATTGAGCTGCACTTGCACCTTCTGTGCAGTGAGCGGCAGTCACCACCCATTGACGAGCAATTAAGGTTCCTCCACAAAAATGCTGGCCATTGGCCTTGCTTTGAATTGAAACCATCCAAGAATAACCCTGGCCACTCTCTTCCCCCCCTACAATCCTCGGAGTAATCTCAGCCTGGGCAAAGCTCACTAAAGCCACACAGAGCAACAATCCCTGTAAAAATCTGGTTTTCATCTAACGTCCCTGGCCATGTGCCACTGGTAAATTTGGGACGGGATTGTAGCAATTGAACTTAAGTTTGTAGATACCTATATAAAGGAGGCTCTTTATATAGCGATTAGGTCTCAGTTTACTAGTGGCATTAAACGACTATGCTTAAAATATAAACAGTTTGATATCTCGGCGGCAGTATTTCCTGTTGAAATTGCCAGGCACTAACATGTTAAAAATAGCCTTATTATCTTTGTATTTAGCCCTATTTCCTTGGCCACTCATGGCGCAACAGCTCTCCATTGTGACCGAAGATTTTCCACCCTTTAATTACCAGCAAGATGGAATCACCAAGGGACTATCAAGCCAGGTGGTGCAGGCAGTCATCAAGGAAGCCAAACTTGATGCCAGAATTGTATTTTACCCTTGGGCCCGCGCCTACATGCTGGCGCTGCACCAGAAGAACCATCTTATTTACTCCATTGCCCGCATTCCAGAAAGGGAGAATCTGTTCCACTGGGTCGGTGCCATTTCCCCTTATCAGACGTCTTTTTATAAATTAAAAAAAAGAACCGACATAAACGTCACCAACCTGGAGGAGGCCAAGCAATATCTCATTGGCGTCTCATTGGCGGATGTCATTACCATTTATTTGCAGGAAAAAGGCTTTGAAAAACTGGCCATGGTGGCAGAGGATAAACAAAATTTACATAAGCTATTTTTAGGAAGAGTGGATTTAATTGCCTATGAAGAAAATTCATTTTTACATAAATTACACCAACAAAAATTAGACCCAAATAAGTTTGAACGAGTATTTCACTTGGAAGAGCTAAGTAATGAACTCTATATGGCCTTGAGC
>ERZ1027231.374-NODE-374-length-13156-cov-17.097244_pt1 | contig 13156 bp, 11 predicted proteins | sample MGYA00520866_ERZ1027231 | MGnify/ENA primary metagenome ERZ1027231 (study PRJEB33311, sample SAMEA4378411) | marine metagenome | biome: Marine biome; feature: Fjord; material: Water | collected 2014-07-20T08:00:00Z/2014-07-... | depth 75 m ...
TATAAATACTATAAATACTATAAATACTATAAATCCAAATTATTAATTAATGGAGATATACATGAAGTAATTCACGAGGTAAATAAAAATGAATGCAATAAAAAATAAGGAAAAATATGATCATCTAATGATGAAAATGATGAGTATGGTCCTAAAAGGAGAGGGTAATAATAAAAAAGCAGTATATACCTCTGCAATCAAAATCATGGAGGCGTTTCTAGCTGGTACATTTAATGAGCTGCAATCAAAGTATTTAGCTGAGAGTGAATATACAAGTTTCGATAACTTAGCGGAAAATATACAAGATAATATATTGCTTAAGAGTGATTCTGCCTTGAACAAGGCATTGCTTGAATCTAAAAACATTGGAGGTACGGCTGCATGGCGATTGATAGAATCTCTTGCAGCGTATGGTCTTGACTATAGTAATATTCTTGCCTATTTATTTAGGTTTTATGATGCTAAGAATAGGCCTGCATCTTGGGATCCTAGAGATAAAATAGAAGCATATTACTCACAGTATCCTGATAAAAATCGAGGCGGAGGCTTTCAACGAAATAATAATGAAAAAATGCGATATAAGGAGATTAATCCTTCCCTTACGAGTCTAGAAGCACGACTACAAGAGCATACGATGGTTGATAATTATGCCAATATTGCGTTGACCGACAAATATTCACTATTAAATAAAGTGAGTTTTTAAGTCTTCTAGTGAGATAAGTAACCTGATCATAATAGTCAGAACAACAAAGCGATTTAAATCATGCTTCTGTGTGATTTAGACGTTTAAATTAAGCAGTAAAAAACCAAATTAATGGAGAAGTAAAAACAAACAGGTATTCATTATGAAAAATAGTAAATTTAAATATAGGGCAATTGAAGAGCAGCTACTGTTATTTCCTTGCGATAGTTCAGTCGATACCCCCCCAAAAAAAAATATATATATTCAAAAAACGCGATAAAACTACTCAAAAAATATATTTAAAAGAAATTAACCTTATAAATATTGATGTGGTAAGGGATTCTTGCCATGTCTAACACCGGGAATAAAAGGTGATCATATGATTGCCTTTTATTTTTTCCTGAAGCGTGCAAATAAATGTAAAAAATTTGCAGTATAAATATTAACATAAGAACGGAAACAACAATAATCGGTGACAAAAAATGGAACAAAAGAGAGATAAAAACCACGCATTCAGAACAGTTAAACTTAAAAGAATGTTACTTGAAGATGTTAATAGCGGCAATTATACGGTCGAGAACTTAATGGTGAAATGGAAAGTATCTAAGCGCACAATCTATAACAAAATCACAGAGTTTAAAAAATTAGGCGTGTACAGGCTAGCTAAATTATAAAAAGATAAATTACACTATGAAAATACAATTAACAAATTCACCGAATAAGGAGAATGATTAAACCAATAGGTAAGGAGCAATGACAAATGTAGTAAAAAATAGCGAATTGACTGAAGAAGTAAAAGAGAAACTAGAGAAATATTTAATTGGGCGTGAAGCCTATTATATTGGTACGCTAGATAAATGGATGTTTTTCGAAAACAACAGACCAGATAACCCAACTGCAAGATTTTGGGTGCATACCAACGGTTCACAATTAAAAAAACACATTAAAAGAATTCTTGGGTATGATCTATCTATATCCGATATAGAAGAATTTGCGGATACTGTGCATAGGTCTTTTAACCGTGTGACTAGTTCTAAGATTGGTACGGTATTGGATGACACTTTAAATAAAGCTGAAATTGAATACAAATATTGGATTTTAAACGATAAACAATATTTTCAAGAGCAGTCAGAATGTATTGAAGAACTAGACATATTTTTTGACTCTTTAAGCGGATTGAAAGAAGAAAACAAAAAACATATTTACGAATGGACAATTTTTAAAATATTTAATCCAGGTAAATGCACAACCTTGCCAATACTTAATATATACGGCCAAGGCGGTTCTGGTAAATCACTGTTTTCTAACAAGTTTTTAGCAACTGTATTTCATGGTCATGAGGCTATTGTAGATGCGGATATGAAATCAGTGGGGGGTTTTAATGGTGAATTTGATGGCGCAACAATTGGGGTTTTTGATGAATCCGGTTCTGATCGTGTTAATACAGAGGGCATTAAAAAACTATCTGGTTCTGAATATTTGATGATTGAGCGCAAGGGTATTGATAAAATCAAGATTGAAAATCTAATTAATTTTTTAATGTTTACAAATGACCCAAATGCATCTGTAAAGCTTGATAGACAACTTGGGGTAAATAGACGTTATTCAATTGTTCATGCTGGTAAGACTTTACAGGAAGTAATTAAAATCAAAAAGGGTTTAACAGAGCCAAAAGAAATAAAAAACTATTTGGATAAAATTGTTAAAGCCCTAACTGATAGAACAAAAGTTATTAAACATATTAAATGGTTAGAAGAAAATTATTTAACAGAGAATACACCTACGGCCCTACATGAAGCGGATTTTCAAGAATTACAGCAGAACACTAGAAATGGTACAGAATTGGTTTGTGATTTTGTTTTTTCAAAAGATGCCGGAAACAATTACATGGCTAAACAAGATTTAATTAGATTGTGTATGCAGCGGTTTAAGGACGACTCTGGTAAAAATGCTAATAAAAAAACAATCCAAATACAACTCGATGCTTGGATGAATAACAATGATTTTACACTGAAAAACATTAGAATTCATAACAAACAAATGTGGTCTTTTGTATCTAACACGACAGAAACCAGGCGATTCAACACAAAGGGGTTTCAACTTAATGAGTATGGTTATTATCCCCGAACTCTTATGGATGCAATTAGCGATTTTCAAGGCTAATCAATGCTATAAAAAATATAGCTTGTTATAACATTGCCATATTTTTTTGTAGCGCCTAAACCCAGTAACCATGGTAGTTGTAGAGCGATTTAGGCAAATGCTACAGTACTACAGAAATTATCAAATCCACACAGATGCCAGAAACAATGGTGTTAGTGGTATCTCTGTAACTGTTATATTTCTATAGAAGTATAGCAATAGGTAAAATAGGGCTACAGCCCAATAAACATGGGGGTGTTGGTGCTATAAAAATATTTTAATTTCTGTAGCATAATAGCATTTTATGTAGCAACGCTATAAAAACATTGCACATGGTACACCACCACCTCTAACAATCTATTAGGGGCAAGGGTATCAAATAACAAATTAAACAGCTGGCGGGCTTGATCACCCACCACGCACACAAATAATAGGTAAAGGAGCATGCACAAAAAAAACCGATTTAAAGACCATAAATTAACAGTAACTATTATCAATGCTAATGGGAAAGTTAAAACAGCATTCAATAATGCAATTGATCCAGAAATGCATACAGATAGAAAACTACGGGCAATAAAACACACCACTTGGGGGAAATTGGTTAAGTACTTAGATACTAAATTTCAAATAGCCGACAAGCCAAATCTAGACGCAATCATTCCATGCTCTTGGGTTATGAAAAATTATAAAATCCCAGTGTGGGAGAAGTCCAAAGACCAAAAATTAAATATAAACGGCGTACCAATGATTGCTAGGGTTGGTGATAATGTGGATAAAGTCCATTGTATAGTTTTAGATGTTGACGGAAAAGCTGCACCAATCCACCAATTTATAGGTTCCCATAGGCACTTACAATTTTTTCTACACACATCAAGTAACCATAAGGTAGAAAAAGGGTCAGGTGATAGATACCGCGTATTTTTACCATTAAAAACCCCAGTATCCATTAACGAACTGGCAGAGCGAACAATGAATATTACAAAATATTTTAACCGTGCTGGGGAAGTAATAGATGATAAATCGACATTCACAAAAGGCCGGTTATTCTATTTGCCTGGGGTAGCTAGTGCTGAGCATGTAGAGAATTATTTTAAACACTACTCTAACGGTTTTGATTTGTTTGATGTTATGAGTTTTCAAACTGATGTGATTAAACCTAAAGGGAAAATTCAAACCCATATTAGGGATAAAGAAAGCCCACCAAACTATGTTAGCTATTATGATTTGAGTGATAATCAACGTGGAGAAATGGATGGTAGATTTAATAAATCCTTAAATAAATGTTTTAGCGAATCTAAAAAAAAGGGGAATAGTGCATCTTATCGGCTAGCTTTCACTCTTAGGATGGCGGGAGCGCCTATAGATCTTGCAACCTCATATGTTGATCAACTAAAATCGCTAATTGGTTCTAAGTGTGATTTCAATACTAACCACCAAGTGAAATCTGGTTATAGCGATGCAGACAAAAAAGCAGAAAATGAAGAGGGTTTTGTGGATGCTAATTTTTTAAAACGCGAAAAGAAAGTGGATGATTACCAACAGTTTAAAACTAAAGTGAGTAATTTTTCACAACTGAAAGAACTATCTGCATAAAATTTAGCCACAAAAAACCCGTCTTCCAGTTAAGCATACCGGAAGACGGGTTTTAAATAATAAGGTAAGGAGCATCAAACTTTATTATTCAATAATATTTATGATTGTTATTCAAGAGACTTTAGCTAAAACTGTGTAACTGCTTATCATAAGAGCCAGCAATGGCTAAGGAAAGGCAGCATAAAAGAAGGGAGTAAGCACTATCACTAGATTATTAGTGGTAGTGCTTTTTTGTTTGTTTCTACTTTAATATAAACTTCCAATCGCTATATGGAATGCTTTTTACATGTGTGTCGAAATATCAGTCTTTGCCGTAGATAGGGATTATATTCAAAGACTGATATTTCGACATAATATAAGCATATATTTGTAATATAAGCCTTATCTTATTTTTAATTGGTAATGACTGAAATAGATAAGTAATGAGGAAATGTACATTTGCAATGGTGATATCAACAGAAATAGAAAGAACACCATCTTTGCTATTTATTGATCACGTTGCTAGATCATTGCTTCCTTATATTCCAGCCAAGATGCATTGAAAGCATCAATGACCCCTGAATGAGCACCATTGCCTAGCAAGTATGATTTTATGACTTCTAAATCATCACTGCCCATAGGGAATGACTTGTCCCGAAATATGTCATGAGCCAAATCAGAAACCCAATCATCACGATCACACTGAGATTGAAGCCAATTATGATAATTCGAACCGACGTTCTTGAGGTTAGCATAGCTGGCTACTAGCCATTTTTGTTTATTGTCTGAATTAAACTTTATTAAAATTCGTGATTGTTGACCGCTACCTTCAATATCTAGTATCTCTCCTACACCAAATTTTTTATGGACCACTAAAGACCCCACTGCAAAATCATTTTGATATGAAAATTTGGCGCTAGCATATTTTAAACTACTATTTTTTACTTCCAATTTCCCAAGCTTGGCCAATGCTTGAATTTTTCGCTTTGCATCGTCTTCATCGACTGCTTGAATTACTGATGAGTATTCTGAAGTTAAAACACAGCTAGCTTCGTAATATTTGGTGGGTAGCTTTTTATCAGGCAAGATTTTCAATCCATGAACATTATGTAAGTCGATATACAATATATGATTGAGCTAAAGAATATGTTTTCAAGTCCTTCTAAGATAAAAATTTATAATCTATAACTGCTCACGATGAGCTTTTAAAACTCTAGCCACAGTCGCTCGACTATAGCCAGTCAATGCCTGAATTTCCGTCAGGCTACAACCCTTTTCCTTCAAGCTTATAACCTGAGCATGCTTTGCCTCATTGGCTGGACGACCCTTGAATTTACCGGCATCTTTTGCAGTGGCTATACCCTGTGCCTGTCTACGGCGTCTATCGTCATAATCCTTACGAGCAATTACTGCCAGCATATCTAGCAACATGTTATTGATAGCTTTAAGCATCTGAGCTGTAAAATCATCCATCTTGGTAATGTTCATAGCACCATGGCTAGTCGGCAAGTCCATTGAAACAATCTTAATCCCCGCCGTATTAATCGTACCTTTCAGGTTAGCCCAGTCACCTTCATTTAAACGAGATAAGCGATCTACCTGCTCAACTAATATAATGTCATTCGGTTGAGCATCTTCTAATAAACGGTTTAGTTCAGGGCGATCTAATAATGTGCCAGACTCATTTTCAATATAGAAAGATGCAATTTTATGACCTTGCTCTTCTGTAAATTGGATAAGAGCATCTTTAGCGCGGTTTGCATCCTGGTCTTTAGTAGACGCTCTTAAGTATGCTCGAATAAACATTATGTGCGCCTTATGTCTCATTTAAGTAGTAAAGTAATTATAATCTCATTAGGGTGGTCTCGTAAATGATTTTATAAGCTTATGGGGAATATTTAGGTGGTATCGTTTAGGTATATCCTAATGAGGCAGAGGGAAACTGAAGAATTGGCACGGTGAGATTCGGAATTATCGAAAACTGATGTTAAGAGTAATAATCCTATAGTCATATAGTCTAAAAAAACTAACTACTCATAGTTTTTATATCTCTCCATACTTACTTGATACCTTTTTCTCAGTACCTTCTGTATGATTACTCTACAAATCAATAGCTAATGAAATTTATTTAAATAGGGTAGGACATGCATCTTAGAGACAATTGCCGCCTGTGTGACCTGAGTGCTGGCAATCTCAAGTATGGGAATATCGATAAACCTTTTATGGAAAGTGATGACTATTTCGCAGTTGTTTCTATAGGGGCATTTATTGAAGGCTGGACACTTATAGTCCCTAAAAAACATCAACTTTCATGTGCTCCTGAATTTAATAAATCCAAGTTTCTTTCCTTCGTACTACAAGTGAAGAAGAAAGTTGAATCGACATATGGCCCATCGATTGCCTTTGAACATGGTGCCAGTACAGAAGGTTCTTTAACTGGATGTGGAATTGACCATGCTCACTTGCATATTGTTCCATTTGATAAATCCCTAGAAAAAGAATTAAAATCTACAAACATTAAATGGACTCCTTATAGCTCTAAAGAGAGCAATGGAGGTCAAATTAAAGGCGATTACCTGCTCTACGTAGATTCAATCAAAAATGACTCTATAGGTGGATTAATTGCACAGCCTGCCACGCCTATTTCACAATATTTTAGAAAAATACTCGCTCAAAAATGTGGCCATGGTGGTTCATATGATTATAAGAAGCATACATTCCTTGAATCATCGTCTAAATCACATGCTAGCTTGGCTATATAGGCGCTCATATTTTGTCCGAAGAAAATACAAAAAAAAACGCTGAGACTAAAGAAGAAGCTATAACTGAGGCCAGCTCATTTGGAAACAGTGAACCCACAGATGGTCGTATACAATGGGACTGGAAAAGTAAATACCCACAGGAAGCACTATCCATTATTCGCTTCGAAGCATTTTTTTTATTAGTCCTATTTTTCTTAGCTCTTATTATGATTTTCCTTACGTGGACAGAATCACTTCATCATTTTATTAAGTACTGCTGTGGGAAAGATACCTATGGATCATTTAATACTTATTCATACATCACTTTTTCAGGTTTACTCGCGGGTGTTATTTTCTCAGTTAAATATCTTTACCATGCTGTTGCGAGAGGTACATGGCATTTAGATAGGCAGCTGTGGCGCTTTATGTCTCCTGTAATGTCATTAGGTGTAGCCTTTATAGTAGGCGCTTTAGTTAATGCTAACTTAATGAACGGAACAAAAGCTCCTATCTCAGCAGCAGCAGCTGTCTCAATTGGTTTTATGGCAGGTTATTTTTCTGATACAGCGATCGCTAAAATGTATGAGATTGCCAATGTTATTTTTGGGACTAATAAAGCGCATCAGTCAAAATGAGCAATCCCCAAAAAAAAAGTTTATCTCCTTCCGAAAGTATTACCTTTATAACAGCTCAAAGTACCAATAGTATTCGGCCAAGTGATATAGATAAACGCACCGTTGGTGTAAAAGCATGGGGGCTAGCATGCTTACCTAAAGAGTGGACCCTACCTTTCTTTGTTATATCTTCAGATTTGATTGACGACGTGAGAAGTGGGCAAAATATACAGCCTTGGGTTAATAACATAGAGCATGCAGCGTCTTTATGCGGAATAACCGTTAATACTTCTATACTTATCAGATCCTCAGCACCCAATGAAAGTATGCTGGAGCACGGGAAATATATAACCCTACCCGGAACAATTAACTCAATCACTAGCGACTTAAATAAATACATACAAAAACTTGAAGAAGATTCGGAAATTAAGAATGAATCATTCCCTCTAATTATTCAGGTATTGTCCAAGAGTCCACACAAAGGGCATCTTTCAAATGAAAGGCGTTGCTACAAAGAAGCGCGTGATTGGCAAGGTCAGTTTGAATCTAGGGTGGCAAATCCTGATTTCCAGATTAACTTAAGGAACTGGAGACAAGAAATAAATTTGAGTGAGAGGACAAATAATGCTTTAGAGTGCAGACTTTTGCTGAGTATTCCAAATGTTTTAAAAAATGCTGCTGCGTGGGGGTTTGAATTTGATAGTAGGCTACATTATGAATGGGTTTGGAACGGTACAAGGGTTTATATTGTTCAGGTAGAAGAAGAAGTTAGTGTTGGCGATTTTACTCCCAGTTCATTAACGGAAAAACCAGCTAACTATCGACAAATGGAAACCCTCAAAGTACTTCAGCCTATAACTCGTGAACACGCAGCTAAATTTTGTAAAATACACAATGTATACGTATATATGGACCTTAGCTTAGGCAGTATCCCGTTATTTGCGCTAGATGATCGCGTCATAATCGAAAATATTGCTAAAGGAAACTTTAGTGAAGACTTATGCGATGACTTAAAACTACTATCTGCTCGGTCTTTGGTTATCCGCACCGATATTAACTCCAATATACAAGCGGAAAGACAAATGCTTCCCAGAACCAATGAAGTGCGATCATTTCAGGAAGCAAAAGATTGGCTCCAAAAAAGCTGCAGCCAAATATTGAAAGATCATTCTCAATATGAAGTGGCTTTTATATTTCACAATTTTATACCTTCAGTAGCTTCTGCATTTGCATTCGCAGCACCTGGTAAACGAAAGGTTGAAATTGAATCTTTATGGGGAATTCCTGAGGGCCTATATTACAATTCACATGATAAATACATCGTAGATACTCAATCATCTTCACTTAATTCAGCTTTGAAAAAATCATCTAGTTTTATTGTCAAAAAGAAACCTAGTTACAAACCGTTCTGTTATGCAGCAGATGACAATGGAAGATGGAAACAAATGCACATTAAGCCACCTTTCGATTGGAAAGAGTCCATCCCGCATGAGGAGTGGATTACAAGGGTAGCTCTGGAATCAAGGAAAATCGCAGAAAAAGAAGGTAAAAGTGTTAGTATCATGTGGTTTATTGGTGTACCTGATTGGGCGTCAGACGACCCTGTGTTGCCTTGGTTTCATGAAGGTTATAATATAGATAAGATTCCACGCTCCAAAAATCGCAGGCCAAAAACCCCTTTCGAGCAATACTTTACCGTCAGTACAGCCAAAGACTTAGAGCTATTGGAGGATGAAGTTAATTCTGGAAATAGTCAAATAAGGCAGATTTTGGTAAAGCCTAAAGAAGAAAAGCTATTACGAGATAAGCTTACTTTAAAGAGGATAGGTGATGTGGCTGTCAAAAGTGAGTCTGTGATATTGCTGGAAGGAGCTACTTTATCCCACGCGTTCTATCAACTTCAAGAAACTGGTGCTTCAATTCATGTTGAAAACACTTTTGAGAGAGACGAAGAAGTTCAAGAGTTCCACAAACTGGTAAGAGATAAAATACCACAAAATATTATTGCTGGAGGTGAGCTTGTTAATACTCAACACCTATCTGGCGAGCACCTTACAAAAGCACTTAGAGAAAAACTTGTAGAGGAGGCAGTTGAAGTTTTAGATGCAACTGATCACGATTCAATTTTAAGTGAAATTGCCGATGTTCTAGAAGTTATCGATGGTTTAATTGAGCATTTAGAAGTAGATAAGGCTGACATTGAGCATAAGAAACAGTTAAAGCTCGATAAAGCAGGTGGCTTCAAAAATGGAATTATTCTATTGAAAACCAGTAACCCATCTCCTTCATCAAACCCTGAGAGGGATCCAAACTTTAATTTGGAGCTTAATCTAGCCCCTCAGCTCATGAATACCCGCGGCCCGTTAAAGCAGTTGGTCCCCCAACTAATAAAGAAGAAAACAGATAAAAGAAGCCATAACCTAGCAAGTGAATCTATTCTAACGCTTGAATTACCTATAATAATTGATGAATGGGAAGCAGATGGCTTAGATATTGAGTTCCTTGATTCGAAAAAATCTTCAGTTAAAGCTAAAATAAAAGGAACTAGGGTCGGATCAAAGTTAAGAGTGGAGCTATCTATACATAACTCAATTCAGCAGCTTGATCTATTGAGTGATAATTAGGAGGCTTTTTTTATCGGCACAGGACTGTTTGGTAACGGTAAAACTAATTGATCACTGTACACCATCAATTCACTACCTGAATATTTTTTGGCAGCACTATAATTTAACGAATACTCTAGCATTCTATGCTCGAGAAAGTTATTTCGTACCTCATTCACATTATCATATGAAACTACCCAATTTCTATCGAGCGACTTAATCGACTGAGCCAAGTCGGTGTGATCCTCTGGGTTATAAAAATTATCATACAGCCGCTGGCCTTTCATGTAATAGGGGGGGTCAATATAAGTTAACGACTTCCTTGAAACATTAGATACAACATCAATTAGAAATTCTTGAGCATCCATATTATAAAGCGATATTTTAGTCTTCGATTCTCCAATTCGAACTATTTTTTTAATAAGGGCCGATTTATTAAATCTACAATCCATTTTGTAATTACCTTTTTGGTCGTACCCGCCGATCATTCCTCCGCTTATAATTCCGGACCTATTGGTACGATTGAGGAATAAAAATGCAAATCCAACATCTAAAATTGAATAATTTTCATTTTTAGCAAGTTTGTTCTTATGCCTTTTCCAAGCGCTTACCGATATAGTGCAGTTACTAATTTTTCTACACAGGTTTTCGGTATCAAAAAGAGCCGAATGCCAAAAACAGTAAATAGGGTAATTTAGGTCATTAATATGGATATGGCTTACATCACCTTTAAATAATAGTGATAGAGCTACACCGGCCCCACCAGCATATGGTTCGATGTACTCCCCACCAACTAAGTCATTATCCCTTATTATTCTTGAAAAATAGTCAGAGATACGGCCTTTTCCACCGGGGTACCTTAAGGGTGAATGGGTAAAACTCATTTTTTTACTTCTTTATAATAGGGTCAGCATTGTATATTTTTTGAGATATAGATATAACCCACTCGCAAGCCCCGCTTCAGACAGATCAACAGCTGCCACTTATCGATCAACCCCACTTTCCTCATAACTTACGCAATAATCTGTAAGCATTTGATAACGCCTGCTGTCAGTCAGCTCAAAAATACTCAGCTTTATTTAAAGCCATCAATACTTCCATGTGCAGGCTATAGATCATATAAACTAACCTCAACATGATTTAAGATGAATCTTCACAGGTGTTCGAACAACTTAATTAAATTCCATTGGCGAACAATCGGCAGAAAGCATTGCATAATGCCGCTGCAGGTTAAAACAGACATAAATTGGATGAAGTCAGGGATTATAAATAACAAACAGTGACTATATGATCACTATTACGGATTAAAAGGTTAGGGCCCATTAGAATAAAGAGGGTTAGTATTCGTTGGTGGAGAAGTTCGCCATTAATGATCACCGACTCAGGATTACTAAAATTTAGGAGCGCAATCATACCTTAAAACCCATTGGCTGACATATAGAAGGGAATATACATAGAGAAAAGTAGGCAATTAACCTAAATATCTTGATCACGGGCAATCAGGCATTATGATGCAAGCTATTCATAAAGCGGCCCAGAAATGACGCAAATTTCACCTCCTCAGCCTATCGAGATAACACCTGAGCATCATCACACATGGCAGCAACAACTAGCTGATGTGGTAAGCAGTGCTCATGAACTATTAAACGAACTGAATCTTAGCCCAGAGCAATTACCCGATATGCAGGTGGCCGCTAAAGATTTTCCCGTGCGCGTGCCTAGAGCTTATTTGAAGCGTATCGAATTAGGGAATCTTAACGATCCATTATTACGCCAAATTTTACCATCGGCTGCCGAAAACGTCCCTCCTCCACCTGGCTTTGTATTAGACCCTTTGGGAGAAGTGGCCAGTAACAAAACACCAGGCATAGTGCATAAATATCATGGCCGGGTATTACTCATTACCAATGGTAGCTGCGCCATTCATTGCCGTTATTGTTTTCGACGACATTTTCCTTACGATGAAAACAACCTTAGCAGCCAGCAATGGCGAGAAGCCCTTAGCTATATTAGTGAACGAGAAGAGATAAATGAGGTGATTTTAAGCGGTGGAGATCCACTGACTAATAACGATAAAAGATTATTCTCCTTAATCGAGGAAATTGAAGCCATCCCTCATATTAGTCGCCTGCGAATACATACGCGCCTGCCCATCGTGATCCCGTCTAGAGTCACAACAAACTTGGTTGAGCGCTTGGCCCAAAGTCACCTAAATATTGTGATGGTGGTTCACTGCAATCATGCCAATGAAATAGATGAAGAAGTAGCGTCCACACTTAAAAGTATTCAACAATCAGGAATTCATGTTTTAAATCAAAGTGTTTTACTGAAAGATATAAACGATGACGTCACCACTTTGGTGGATTTAAGTGAACGATTATTTTCCTGCGGAGTCCTACCTTACTACTTACATTTATTAGATAAGGTTATTGGCGCGCACCATTTTGACGTGAAAGAAAGCGACGGGCAGAATCTAATGCTGGCCTTACAAAACAAGTTGCCCGGATTTTTATTACCTAAATTGGTAAAAGAAATTGATGGAATGCCTTCGAAAACATCAATAGCTACGCCATTATCGCCAATTTAGCCCCGTTAATCATATTAATGGATGGTTTTATTGGCGAATAGCGCCTTTACTGATTAGAATTTAAAAATGAGCGACTTATGGATGAGTGCTAACTAACCAGCACTGAATGCTCATTACTATAATAAAAAAAGTAACGAGGGTATTGCCTTGCTGGCCGCTACTGATGAGAGATTGAGCATGGATGGGCATGACGCGCCAAATCAAATTTCTGTCCC
>ERZ1027231.375-NODE-375-length-13113-cov-21.394701_pt1 | contig 13113 bp, 16 predicted proteins | sample MGYA00520866_ERZ1027231 | MGnify/ENA primary metagenome ERZ1027231 (study PRJEB33311, sample SAMEA4378411) | marine metagenome | biome: Marine biome; feature: Fjord; material: Water | collected 2014-07-20T08:00:00Z/2014-07-... | depth 75 m ...
ATGATACTCATACTGTACCTGGGTACATAAACAACTTCCCTTTATCATCTGCCAAATCCTATATTCAAATGAGGCACAGATCATATCAAAGGACGTTTATGAAAGCTCAACTGAATAGAAGTAAAATTCGAAGAATAAAAGCAGATAACAATTAATTTTTAATGCAAAAAATAGCTAGTATGCGTTAGCGGGAATGCCATACTTTTGCCAAAGCGGAGATAAAGCACCAGCCAGTTCCATACTTGCCAGTAGCGAATTCATCTCGTCGGCACTGGGGGAGATATGTTTTCTAACGATCATAGAAAAATTGTATTGCTGGTCCCAAATATCTGATACCAAAATTTTGTCTTTTTTCTCAGGGTGCAACACCAGGAAACGACTAAGGAAAGCATCGGTTAAAATGGCCACATCAATGCGTCCTTCGATTATCTTTAACAAGTTGCCCTCATGCGTGTTAGATAATTCCATGTTAAATTCTTTTTTAAGAACACTAGGATCGCTATTAAAATTAGCAAGCCCATAGTGATAACCAAGATACCCTCCCAAGCGCTTTCCCTTAAAGTTATTAAAGTATTCCTGACCTCGCCCTGGTTTGGCCAGAGCCACATATTTTTCGCCACCGCGTAAATACACTTTGGTTGCCTGAACTGAGTATTTATCCCACCCCCAATGCATATGATCAAAAAAAGACAAATCATAACGGCCTTGTTCAAAGGATATAAAACGCCGCCTGGGAGGGTTGCTAACCAGGGTAAATAAATATTTCGATTGAAAATCATTCATTATTTCAATCATATCCACTGCCATGCTGGCGCGGTCTTTGTCTTTTTCTTCAAAATAAGGAGGGAAATGGGTGGAATTCACTTTAACCACTAGGGGTTCAGACAATGCACTATGACAACTACAAAGAAGGAATATACCAAGCATAAGCTGGCTAACTATTACCGAACGACAACTTGCTTTCATATTCCCTCCTCATACCCAACTGTGGCAATTAACAAAATTCTGATGCAACCAGACAAAAAAGGCATCTTCGCCTATTTAGTGTTGCACAGATTAAGCTCGGCGCAATGTATGTACAGGCCATTTATCGTCTTTTATTTCCATTTTCGGCAGGACTTAGATGTATCTGGCCACTTAACCAATTAAAGGCTTAAGACACCCAGCCTTTAATTGGCTCAGGCCAGGTCCAGTTACACTATTTAAACAACTCGCTATTACGAATGGCCTGACCAATTTTTTCAGATAACTCAGGGTCATTTACCGCCCGCGCCATGGTAACGCCTCCCACCAGCATCGCCAGCTTCTGCCAAGTTTCCTCACTGGGCTGACCATCACTGGCACCGCTGGCTAAGTCGGCAATGCTTAAAAGCTCTTTTTCATACACAGCTTTAAGCTCTGGCTCTGCTCGCGATACTTCGGCGCTAAGGCTTTGCAACCCGCAACTATACTGGGCATCACAGGTTCTACGGTCATTCACATACAGGTCTGCAAAGGCTTGCCACCAGCTTTCACCATGCTCGGCTTCCAAATGACTAATGCCGTCCTGAACCTCTTTTAAGCCTTCCACCACGGCCGACTCAAATGCCGCTTTTTTAGATTTAAAGTGTTTATAAAAGGCACCCGAGGTCACCCCAGCTTCTTTGGCCAAGCCATCAACACCAATGCCACTGAAACCATTTTTACGAAAACTGCGCCCGGCAGCATCCACTATCTTGTCATGGGTCTGTTTTTTTTGATCCGGTTTATATCTCATAAAAATCTCTTTAAATTCAATGACTTAAGCAATTAGCCGGCCCAATCCAGAGCCTAATGTCAAACATCATATCATAAAATAACGATCGTTACCCTTGACAGGATAACGGTCACTATCTTATTGTAGATAACGATCACTATCCAACAATATTTAAACAAAGCTTTTTATCTTAAACAAAACGAGGATTTACCCATGCCATTACGACTCACTCTAAGCGCCGGCGTTTTACCAGTAGGAACCGAAGCACAAGCGGTTGAAGAATTAACCAACGCCATGCTTAAAGCCCACGGCCTATTAGGCAATGAAGTGATGACCCCAAACATCACCGCCACCGTGCAAGTGTTGCCAGCATCTCAAACCTTCTTTGGCGGCAAACCTGCCAAAGGCGTATGGGCAGAATGGCGCACACCTTCTTTTGCCTTTAGCGATCACAGCGTTCGCCAGGCCTACTTTAAGGAAGCCACCGATATCATCGAGCGCCTATCAGGCAATACCCAGCCTCGTGAACACATTCATATCAATGTGGTACATGCGGTAGACGGTGCCTGGAATTTCAATGGCGCGGCGGCTACCAACGAAGAAATCATCGCCGCTTTTTCATAACTTAATTTTATAGGCAGCATTTCCCAGCGACAGCTGTTCGTCACTGGGAAATATAGAGGTACTCATTATGTCCAGAAATATACTTATCACCGGCGCCAATCGTGGCATTGGTTTGGCACTGACGAAACAATACCTTACCCAAGGCGATACGGTTTATGCCGTGTGCCGTAAGGCAAGTAGTGAGCTTGCAGGGCTTAAAGGCGCAAAAGTTATTGAAGGCATAGATGTCACTGATGACAAGGATTTATTAACGCTTAAGAAATCTTTAGCTGATGTCTCGCTGGATATTGTGATTAACAATGCCGGCATCATGACCGAAGAAACGTTAGGCCATATAGATTTTTCTGCGGTAGCCCAGCAATTTTTGGTCAATGCAATGGGGCCTTTAAAAACGACTCAAGCTCTTTTAGGTAATTTAATTAAGGGCAGCAAGATTGCCATTATCACCAGCCGTATGGGCTCTATTGGTGACAATACTTCCGGCGGTTGGTACGGCTACCGTATGTCAAAAAGTGCGGTCAATGCCGCGGCAGTTTCTTTGGCACAAGATTTAAAACCCAGAGGCATTAGTGTGCAGTTATTGCATCCGGGCTTTGTACAAACTGATTTGGTTGAAAATCAGGGAGACGTTAGCGCCACACAGGCAGCCAACAATTTAATAAAGCGCATGGAAGAACTTAGTTTAAAAAATAGCGGTGCGCTACGACACGCCAACGGCGACAGTTTGCCCTGGTAACACAGTCATTAAAATCAAATTTAAAATTAATTAAAGAGAGAAAAAACATGAAGCATTTATTACAAACAACAGCATTGACCTCCGCCCTATTATTAGCAACATTAAACAGCAACGCGGCCCAGTCGGAAAATACCAACAAGTTATTAACCGTTAACTTTGATGCCCGCGAAGTGGTTAAAATAGAAGCCGGTGATTTTCATTTTGTACCGGGCCAACCTGCCCCCATTCATACCCACGCTGCACCTGCGGTAGGTTATGTGTCTAAGGGCGCAATTCTTTATCAAGTGGAAGGTGAGAAACCACAACTATTAACAGAAGGTGACGCTTTTTACGAGCCTGTGGGCCCACGTATATTACGTTTTGATAACGCCTCAAAAACTGAAGAAGCTATTTTTATCGATTTTAATTTACAACAAGCAGGGGAGCCTTTTATTGTTTTTGAAAAAGAGTTAACCGAGCACATTGATCGCCGCACCTTGCCTACCTTGGAACTAAAGGGTAAGAAGATTGACCAGGTAGATATTTTTGTGAGCGAACTTGAGCCATCCACAGATAAAAAATTCACAAGCCAACAACCCATATTGGCTTATGTGGCAGAAGGCGTGGTACTGGTAAAAATTAAAGATCAGAAAACTCAACGAGTTGTGGCGGGCGCCAGTTTTTCACTACCGGCTCAACAAGCAAGCTCGGTGGTTGTGAACGCCTCAAATGAAGTGGCGGCCAAGGTGATTGCCTTTCACTTAAAGTAATTCACTCATCACGAGACGAGAGCGTGTCTGAAATTAATGGCACGCTCTCAGGTACTTATTGCTCTGCCAACTTACTGGGCTTTAAGGCCAAATATAATAGCGGCCCCATAGAGACAAAAACCAAGGTCAATGCAGCATAGGGTAGCCAATGCTTAATCGTTTTGCCTTGAGCCTTTATATCTTGATGCATCCACACCAGTGCCAAAAACACCATAATGTATAAATCCATCACCACCTGAGCGGTATCTGGGCTGGAGATAAGCTCATAGCCAAAACTTAACAATGACTGCTCAGCAATAGACATTGTAAAGGCCGTGAATCCTGCAAATATCACCAGTAATACCACCGAAACAACTCTTAAGATCATCATTAAATCCCTTTAATTTTAGAACAGCACGACAGAACTGGCAGTATAAAAGCCAATGGCTAAACTGACACCCCTTAATTATTCATTGCTTCAATCTCAGCTAAAAGTTAACATCTGTAAACATGACATCGACTAAAGATACTATTCTAGAATGTGCCCGCGATCAGTACCTCACTGAAGGCTACAAAGGACTTTCTATGCGCAAGATTGCGCAAAAAGCAGGCATCAGCGCCACCGCTATTTATCGTCACTTCAGTAATAAAGAAGAGCTTTTTCATCACGTGGTGAAAAAGGGTTTTACAACCTATACCGACTACCTGATTCCCGCTGAAAATGAAGCTACTCCAGAGCTGCGTTTACGACAAACCATGGGCAATGCTCTGGAGTTTGTACTCGATCACCCCAGGTATTTTGAGCTTATTTTCATTAAGTCTGAAACCAAGGATGAGCTTGCTCAGTTTGACGACTTACGGGCCGACTCTAAAATTTCGTTTAACTTTTACAGCACACGCATTAAAGAATGCATAGAGGTGGGCTATTTTAAAGAAGACAACCCAGGGGAGTTATCGGCGTTGTTATTATCGGCCTATATTGGTTTCTTTTCTCTATACACTTCAGGCTTGTTACCGCGTAGCCCTAAAGAAATTACCAAAATGTATTGGCGTAGCATAGACCGCTTGCTTAACGGTTTAGTGAAATAGCGCATACACTTATTAAACTCAATTCTATTAGCCCCAGGTGGAAAGAACATGATAAAGGCCTATGCAGCGACCGAAGCTCGCGGACAACTAACCCCATTTGAATATGATCCAGGCCCATTAGGGCAGATGGACGTAGAGATAGATGTTGAATACTGCGGTGTATGCCACAGTGACTTAAGCATGCTCAATAATGAATGGGGCATGACCCAATACCCGTTTGTGCCTGGCCATGAAGTAGTGGGCACGGTAGCGGCGGTGGGTGAAAATATTAGCCAATTCACGGTGGGTCAATCGGTAGGTTTAGGTTGGCACAGTGATTATTGCAACACATGCCGCAGTTGCCATGAAGGGGATCAAAACTTATGTAGCTCTGCCCAAGGTACCATAATAGGCCGCCATGGTGGTTTTGCCGATAAAGTACGCGCCAATGCATCGAGCGTTGTGGCCTTACCCGAGGGCTTGGATAAAAAAATAGCTGGGCCACTTTTTTGCGCTGGCATTACCGTGTTTAACCCCTTAGTACAATTTAATATTAAACCCACCGACAAAGTGGGTGTGATTGGCATTGGTGGCCTTGGCCATTTGGCTTTGCAGTTTCTCAATGCATGGGGCTGCGAAGTCACCGCCTTTACCTCAAGTGAAAAGAAGCGCCAGGAAGCCATAGAGATGGGCGCACATCACTGTATTAATTCTCGCGATAAAAAAGAAATTGCCCAAGCGGCGAATCAGTTTGATTTAATTATTTCCACCGTAGATGTAAAACTTAATTGGAATGCCTACGTGGCTGCACTTCGCCCTAAAGGACGTTTACACTTTGTGGGTGCAACACTGGAGCCGTTGGATTTAAGTGTATTTTCTTTAATGGGTGGACAAAAATCGGTATCCAGTTCCCCTGTAGGCAGCCCGTCTACCATCGCTAATATGCTTGAGTTTGCTCATCTGCATAATATCAAGCCAGTAGTAGAGGAATTTGATTTTTCTAAAATGAATGACGCCATGCAACACTTAGAAAATGGTGATGCTCATTATCGCGTTGTGTTAAAACGGTAGCTTGGTTCTCTAATTAGCTCTAATTTTAGGGCTAATTTTTTAATATTAAATTATCCAAAGTATGATCACATAAAAATAAAAGAGCTCAATCATGAACGAAAAACTTTCAACAATATTTACAAGCCAAAGCCGATTGGTCATGGTGGGGTGGCTGGCACTATTGGCTCTGCCTTTTTGGGCGCCTGCCAAACTAGTGGTACTGGCGGTACTGGCCATTATTTGTATGGTGTATGCCTATGTGGTTGTATTTGGTAAAAAATATGAAATTAACGAACGCCCTTCTAGCATAAAAGGCTTTTTCTCACTAAAAGGCGTCATGCGTCTTTTTGCAAACCCGCGCAACACTCTGGCCGCTTGGATACACATTCTCGCCTTTGACCTAACCGTAGGCTTATTCATTAGCCTGGATGCTCTAGCGCAAGGCATTTCAAACTGGTTTGTAGTGCCGGTATTATTTTTAACGCTGATGTTTGGCCCATCTGGCTTGTTGGTATACTTGATTATTCGCATATGTCATAACCCAAATTTATTAAGCTTCGGACTGGGTTAAAGCCTTCATGGCCAAAACCAGCACACTTGGTTAAAATACTGCCCCGTTTTTATAAAGCCACCTTTAGTGGCTTTTTTTAGAAAAACACGCAATAGCAGTATTCAATCCAGGGAAAGTTATATGAATAAGCCATTTCAATCAGCCTAACAATACTTAATGATTCAGATAAAAAAATAGCTATTATGTCGCCTGAAATAGATCCCTTTATCGCCCCTGTTTGCCACGAGCAAATTGAAATCCTCTATGAGGATGAACACCTTTTGTTAATTAACAAGCCTAGTGGCTTGTTAAGCTTGTCTGGTAAACATCCGGCCAATAAAGACTCGGTGCATTACCGTTTAGTAAAAGACTACCCCAGCGCGCTCATGGTTCATCGCTTGGACTTGGGCACATCAGGCATCATGGTGATTGCTTTAAATAAAGTTATTAACGCGCAACTATGCCAGCAGTTTTCAAATAGGGAAGTCACTAAAAGCTATACCGCGTTACTGGATGGGCACCTTGTTTTAAACAAGGGCATCATAGATGCACCCATTGCCAAGGCTGATTTTCCGCTGCAAAAGATTTGTTATGATTCCGGTAAACCTGCACAAAGCCGGTATGAAGTAATAGAGCGCCTAACTCAACCATTTTGTAGCCGGGTTATGTTTAGCCCTATTACTGGCCGTACCCATCAATTGCGTGTGCATAGCCAACAACTGGGGCACAGTATTTTGGGCTGTGATTTGTATGGAAATGAGGAAACCCGGTTAAAGGGAAAGCGACTTATGCTGCATGCCACTACCCTTAATTTTATTCACCCGGTTACTCTGCAAGAAATGAACGGGCATTGTGCTTGCCCGTTTTAATGATAGCGGCTACTGCTGGGAGATAATTTCGTTTTTTAGAATATCCCTGAATACACTTTGCTCCTGCATATTTTCTATTACTTGCACACTGTTGATCTTTCCGTAGAGCACACTTTTTGGGTCATTATTAGTTGGCTTATTGTAATGTAAAATTCCAATATTCCTTGAGATCATCTTACGGGTATTGGCCAATACAGTGTCTATATTAATGAAGTGAACAATTTCTTTAAGTTGAGGCATCATACGGCGATTGGCCACAACCGCAAACCGACCGTCTTTATGATCGGTAACAGTAGCGGCCTCAGACTCTTTGCTAGTCCGCATATCAACATGGGTAACAGCGATATATATTGCTTTTTTATTGTCAGAATATCGTCCAAAATCTTTATCCAAATATTGTAAAATCTTATCAGCAAACACCTGCCTCGTCTTCGGATCAATCATTCCTTTTCTTAGCTTTAAATAAGGCGTAAAAGAGAATTTTAACGGGAAGGTTTTTTCAAAATGAGTAAGCAACTCAAGCTTATATTTGTCTGACATATTACCTATGGGTACAAAATATACATCGGCATTATCAGATTGGTAGGTATCAAGTTTTTGTTTTTCTGGAGAAGATGCACAAGCGCTAAGCAATAGCAGAATAAATGCAGAGACAATAAGTCTTAGTTTGAACATAAGAATTCGAAATCCATTTTAAACGATCAATATTTGGGTTTCGAATTCTACAAATAATTAACGCTAATAGCGAACAAATATCGTCAATTACAGCCAGCGTCTCACCTTTCCTTTATAAGCTAGGTACTCTTCACCAAATTTTTCTTCCAAGTAGCGTTCTTCTTTTTTAATGGCAATAACATATACAAGGAAAGCCGCCGGAATAAAACTCAACAACAACCAAGCACTGTTCATAACCAGGCCCAGACCCACAGGTACTAAACAAAATCCCACATAAATAGGATTACGCGAGTAACCATAAATTCCTGTAGAGATTATGGCGGTGGTGGGTTTCCAAGGCTCAATGCTGGTTTTGGTGCGGGCAAATATTTTGCTAATGTAAAACACCAACGCCAGCGCTGCCAAAATAACCACACCACCTAAATACTGGCCTATTATGGGCAAACCCATGTTTAGCGGATAAATAGAATGCAGTACAAAACCAAGTGCCATTGCAATTAGGAAAATAACCGGGGGCGGAAATTTTACCGCTGCGCCTTTTTTATCACTTTTACTGTCTTCCATGATTAACTCCTTATAAAGCTGTCATTTGTGAAAAACAATATGCCAAATTACTTCAGGCCCTGCCACTGCTGACGAGTTATTTTATACAAAACATGCTCACGCAGCGGCTGCCCTTCTTTAATATCCGGGTGCTGAAAATCTTGCTGCGTATTAATCATGTTTAAGCGCTGCATAACTGAACTTGAACGACTATTTTGCTTTGAAGTAAACGAAACAACCGCAGACAAACCCAGCTTATTAAATGCAAACTCAAGCGCAATTTGAGCTGCCTCTGTAGCATACCCCTTTCCCCAATATATTTTCGCCAAGCGCCATCCAATTTCTACACAAGGATTAAACGGTAAATCGGCCTCAGGTTTGTGCAATCCGGTAAAACCAATAAATTCACCGCTCTCTTTTAGCTCTAATGCCCATAAACCCCACCCCCTTTTTTCAATAAGCACCGCTAATTTCTGAGCTAATTTATTACTTTGTAAAGTGGTTAAGCAGGTTGGGTAATATCGCATTACATCTGTATCTTTGTTCATTCCGGCAAATATATTTTGGTCTTCTGGTCGCCATTGGCGTAAAAGCAGGCGGCTGCTTTTAAGTTGATTTATTTTCACAACCATAGGGATGCCCTTTAAATACTGACTATCAAATTTGGTTTTAAACAAAACACAGTTGTTAACGCGATAATGATATAAATCCAGTGGCAATTTACAGAAGGTCTAACAATGCCTTATCAAGCGCCTCATATTCAAATTTAAAGCCATGCATTAACATCTTTGCGGGCACTATTTTTTTCCCTGCCAGCAATAACTCCTCCCCCATTTGGCCCATTAACAATTGAATTAAAAAGGCTGGCATAGGCAACAAAGCGGGCCGCTTTAATGCCCGAGCTAGGGCCTTGGTAAATACCCGGTTACTCACCGGGTTTGGGGCTGTGGCATTCACTGGCCCCTGTAAATCGTTGTGGCTTATGCAGTACAGTATGATTGAAATCAGATCTTGCATATGAATCCAGGGCATCCACTGATTGCCAGACCCTATCCTGCCACCTAAACCCAGCTTAAAAGGCGGCAGCATTTTATTTAACGCCCCGCCCTCACCCAATACAATACCGGTACGCAACAAACACGTTCGTATGCCCATGGCCTGCGCCTGCAACGCCACCGCTTCCCACTTTTGGCACAACTGACTGGAAAAACTCACATCGCCGTAATCGGTTTCTTCAATCTTTTTTTCACTGCTCGCCACACCATAGAAACCGATGGCCGAACCACTAATGAACAGCTCTGGCTGTTGTTGGCAGGTTTTAAAGTAACTAATGAGCTGCTGGGTAATGCAAAGGCGGCTGCTTTGAATTTGATGTTTTTGCTTTTTACTCCAGCGCCTGTCAGCAATGGGTTCGCCGGCCAGGTTAATGACCACATCGAAGCTGCTGCCATTTAGTTGATCCAAATGGCGAATGGCTTGCAGCGGGGCTCGAGTCTTTTCCGGAGTGCGGCTCAAGAGGGTAAGGCTGTGTTTGCCCTGCAATAGGCGCTGGCACAACATAGAGCCAATAAAGCCGGTTCCTCCTGTTAACAGCACCTTCATCTGGGTTTCCTGCAATTAAGCCTATGCCCTTTAAACCTAACCCAGCGCAACCGCTCTGCCTGAATTAGCCAACTTAAAACATTATAGTGGAAAAATTGCGCTATGAAGTTTTTGCCCTGTACACCAATCAAGAGCTGCTTGGAAGGGAACAGCCAGCCACTGAGTAATCGATTCAATCTGTCCAATCTATGACCGCAAGTCACATGTACCTGTTGAAGGCTTGGCTCTAGGGTAAAAAATCATGGGCCCAATAGTTATCCGCTAACCAACTACTGGATAAGAGTGGGCCCATCCATTCAGAAACAAAAGGAAACCCCATGTCGACTCTCTGGCGTTTTAGCCTCACCCTAATAATGGCGTGCGTGTTTATTAGCAGTGCCCAGGCAATAGGTGACGTTTATATTCAAAACAATACCGCCCTTAATTTCACCCTGGATATTAGCCAGCACGGCGATAAACAACTAACAAAAGGGAATCATTGGGACTCATCTGCAAGCACCCTCATTCCTTGGCAGAAAAAACAAAAAGTGTTGTGGTACAACCGCGACTCCGGCATCAGCTGGGGCAAAAGCTTTTACTTTGATACTCGCATTTTGCTAGATGGCCAGTTCATTGCCACCATTCAACAAAAATTGGTGGGCACTTGGCGCTTCAGTAATCTTTATCACAGTGTGGAAGGGCAAGACTTTAGTCCGGGCTGGTCTCAGGGTTACGACATCCTAAACCAAAACTTCAGTGTGGATGGCAAGCAATATGAAATTAAATACAGTGCCGACTATAACTATGGCACCAGTTCAGATGACCTAGTGTATGCAGTGCATGAAGTAAGCCCGTACAGCTTACCCAGTAGCAACAACAGCAATGAATTTAAGGTGTTGTCATACAACCTCTACACCATTCTCACCAATAGCGCCGCCGATATTAACCGACGCATGCAGGCCTTGCCCGAAGCCATTAATGGTTATGATGTAATTGTATTTGAAGAAGCCTTTTACAATCCGGCAAGGGAGGATTTAATTGCCAGCATTGCCACACAATATCCTTACACTAGCGATATTCTCGATACCTCTGGCTACTTAGAAGACGGTGGTGTTTTTATTGCCAGCAAATGGCCCATCGAACTGGAAGCCCAATTTAAATACGACAATTGCTCAGGCGTTGATTGCCTCTCTCCCAAGGGCGCTGTGTATGCACGTATTTTAAAACAAGATCAAACTTACCACGTATTTGGCACTCACCTACAAGCGGAGAACAGCGATGCCGCCAAAGCTGCACGCCTAGCTCAACTAGGAGAATTAAAAGACTTCATTGGTTTGCAAAATATTAGTAGCCAGCAGGCGGTGATCATAGCCGGTGACATGAATGTAGATAAAATTGCCAGTGCCAATGAATACCAAAACATGTTGCTGGCATTGGATGCCGCAGAACCCGGCATTGCCAATTATTCACACACCTTTAGCGATGACGACGCCACCAATCAAATGGCCAGCGAACAATCTTGGCTCGACTATGTATTGTTTAGCCGTAGTCACGCTCAACCGATTCAGGCAGAGGAAGCGGTGCTGGTGCTTAAATCCAATGATAATGACATGTTTGGGCTGTGGGATTATTCCGACCACTATAGTGTCTTTGGCTTTTTTGAGTTTTAGCTAGCGTGAATAGAAGTGAAATGTGAAATGTGAAATGTGAAATGTGAAACGGTAACCATGTTGCTCCAATTAAATTTATAATTGGAGCAATATAAAAGGCTTTTTAATAACGCCATAAATAGGACAAGGCCACACGAGTTTCTATATCGTCAGTTGCCAGGGCGCTCTTTTTAACTTCATCGCTGTAAGCCTCTATACCAGCCTGTAGTTTAATCTGCTTACCCGACTTAAGACTGGTGCGGTAAATTAAATTTAATCCGCTGGAGCGATACCCTCCTTTGAGCTCACTTACTTGCAAACCCGAAGCCACAGCATCTTCTTCACTTACGCCAAAATAATTGTTTAGATTCTTTTTATCACCAAAGCTCGAAAAAAGAACCATATCTATTCCAGCGCCATCACCTTTTTGCACCAGTCCATGGCCCACAGATATTTTTGCTCGATAACCAAAACTATCAGGGCCCGCCGTAATTCGGCTACCTAGCCAGCTTTTCCAGTCGTTACTTAATGCATAATGGTTTTCAAAAAAAACCAAAATATGTGAACCGCGATGAGGGAAATTATCTATGTCTGCCGCTTCTGTATCCCCCGAAGGCAATACAGTCTCGTGTCTCAACCCTGTCTGGGCCAACCAGTTGGGTTGAAGCAATCCGCGCCATCCTAGCTCTATGCCATTAATGCCCGAACCCTCAAGGAATACACTGTATTCACCCTGGCGCCATTGAATAGCCACTTCAGGCTTAATTTCCAGAGTATATTTTTTGGCTCCCGCATACGCAGGCAAAGACTCCAGCTTAATACCGTAAATTCCAGACCAACCGTCACCCAATGCATAATCAGAAATACTGGCCAGAGGAACCAAGGGCTGTTTATTGGTTTCTGCCAAACCCAGTATAGAAACCATGAGTAAACTGGCGGCCAGTACTAGCTTATGGGGAAATTGGTTAATCATTAATGGGTCCATTTAATGCAATTATAAAATTGCATGCACACTTGTTTCACTGTTAATTTATTTTGCCAATCGGCCAAGTCCAGCTGCATAGTCCAGCCATTTACTTCTGGCTTCTTTACTTGAACTAATCACAGGGCCAATCATTTTACTCTTAATGGCCGTGAAACCAACAAATTCCAGTGTGGCTTTTTTTAATTGATGAATAACCGGAGCTCGTTGAATTAACACGTAATACCAGGGTGGAGTATCCATGGTTAATATGACTCGGGCGGTTTTCCCTTTAAGCAACTTTTTGGGAATGGCTTTGCCCTCTTCATATTGAAAGGCAAAAC
>ERZ1027231.376-NODE-376-length-13107-cov-16.163040_pt1 | contig 13107 bp, 13 predicted proteins | sample MGYA00520866_ERZ1027231 | MGnify/ENA primary metagenome ERZ1027231 (study PRJEB33311, sample SAMEA4378411) | marine metagenome | biome: Marine biome; feature: Fjord; material: Water | collected 2014-07-20T08:00:00Z/2014-07-... | depth 75 m ...
TAGAGAAGATTAAGGAAAACATCACCACGAATATCCTGGCGGATCGTTTAAAAAAGCTAGTGGCTTATGAGCTGATTGAGAAGTCGCTGTATCAGGAGAAGCCCAAACGTTACCATTATTTGCTTACCCATAAAGGCAGAGCGTTATTGCCAATTTTACTAGACCTGGCCAACTGGGGAAAAGAGCACTTGTGTAATCATGGTGAGTGCCTTAACGGCGATTTATTAAGTGCCTCTAAGGCTGATACCAGTAATCTTTAATCTGCAAAGGGGTTAGCTTTGACAGGTTTGGGTTATTGATTTTAAAAATTCGACGTTGGGATAAACGTGATTCTTTTATGACCTCTGAAAATTCCTGTTTAAATATTTTTTCAAATTTCCCATTATTTATCATGGTTAGCAAGCCGATCTCAATACGTTGAGCTAGCTTAGGGCGGGTAGGGGTCACAAAGAAATAGGTGGGCAGGGGAATATATAATAATAAATCCTGCTCTATGGCCAACTCAGGATACTTTTGTTTGTGGCTTAGATATTCCGCTGTGGTTTCATTAATGCCACGGCCAAAAGTGATGAAACGATCATTCATTAACATGCGAAACAAACCTTCATAATTACGGCCTTCTTGAACATTAAAACCATTCTCTTTTAATACTCGGGTAGTGGACCATTGTTGTCCTGATCCAGTGCGAATCTCTTTTAACTGTTCTAATGAAGTGATCTTGGATAATCTTGCTTGGTTCTTAGCTAAAATTAAAAATGTTCTAAAGCCTTGTATGCCTTTACGAATGGGGATACGCACAGGAATGAGCCGCTCTTCCCAACCCGGTTTTGGCGCCTCAGCCATCACGTGAATATTTATTCCTTTTTCCAATTCAATCAGAGTGCGGTTTCTGGCCATGACTAACTTGGCGGGCTGAATTTTAGCTTTGCCATATTGAACTTCAGTTTCCTCGAGTATGTGTTTTAGCAGGGTATTAGGGTATTGATAGCGGCTATCTGTTTCAGATGATGGCCGATTAACTAAAATAGTATCGTCAGCGTAACTGATGCAGGTGTTGGTTGAAATCACTAACCAGGTTAAAAAATGAAGTAAGCGTTGGTTGATTGTGATCAAACTAAGCAACCTGTTATTTTTGTTAAAGCACATAACCTTGCCGGCAGGTAATGGGTTTGTGCTTTAAACAAGGAAATGTTAATAAAGATTTAGGGCGCGGCTTTCAATTTTCGCGCCTCTATATAACTGAGTTTAATGCCTATTACCAATACGCCTATGGTAACGCCGTCACTTATCACTGGCGCAGAAATTTGTGTGGCATAAGAGCCTGAACTTTCATCTAGTTCTACTTCGCCAATATAAATTTTGCCATTACCACTATTAAACGATTTGCTCCACTTGGCTTCATCCCCCTGCCAATAGTCACTGGTGGCGGGAAAGGCGGTTACATTGGCTCCCTGGTTATCGGTTAAAAAAGCCTCGCTATAAATGGACTTGTTTAACTCAACTTTACGTTTTAAATAATAACCAACCGGGGTTTTTTGTAAGGAAACTTTAAAGGGGGTAAGTTCCTTGCTGGCCTTCCAGTCTGTATCCCTCATTTTAATATCGGCCATGGTGAGACTCTTGGCATTTTGCTCTTTAACCGCCTTTACAATGAGGGAGTGTGAACTCATTTTTTTAACCCCGGCGATCTTGTCTTTAATCACTTCCTGCAGTTGTGCTTGCGACATGGCGTCTTGGCCATAGCTTATGTGGCTCAGTACCAGAGCCAGACTCATGATAAATATGCGGATCATCATATCCACCTCGTTATAATCGGTTAATGAAGGCTGTTAATAGGTAATAGCACAAATACGCCATATATCCATTGTCTGCTGGGCTGAAGGGGGCGTTGTCTATTGGTTATTTATTACTAAACTTATAGCCAGACCATTCAAAATGGAGGCCTATTTATGCGGGTATTCAGTATAAAAACGCTGGTTTTTATTGCTGTTTTACTTAACGCCCCTTTGTCATGGGTTAATGAAATCGGTGCATCACGACAATACCAGGCAGCCTTGTTAATTTCTCATAGCAGCATATTGACGCAGCTGGCTGAAAAAAAGGAGTTAGTGGCCTCTTTAAAAAAGGCTGAACACAGTGAATCGTCTTTGCAGGGAATTATTTTAAAGGACCTAAACTGGGAAACTTCACCGGATTTTCAGCATGAAATTACTAACAATAGTGTTGCCAAGATGTTTAAGGGCTTGATAAACAATAAGCAATACAGCTTCTCTGAATTCATGTTAACTGACAGCTTTGGTGCACTGCTGGCAAGCTACCCCGTTACCACCGACTATTGGCAGGGAGATGAAAGTAAATTTATTATGGCGGTGAAAAATAAGAATATTTACATTAGTGGCCCCAATTGGGACGAAAGCTCAAAAACCTATTCGTTTTTTGTGAGCCTGCCAGTTCTTCTACAGGGTAAGCTTTTGGGGGTGTTGGTGGCTGGGCTCGATGTCTCCAGTGAATACATGATGGACATGAGCTTGCAGCAATTACTTGATTTAAAAAGCCAAAATTTGAACATAGAAAATTAGTGGTTGGTTAGAGAATTCAATTAATCCTGCCGTTTTTAAATCTGTTATAGTGCCAAAATTAATCAATCTATTAACGGATTTACAATGACCAAAAAGGAATTTAATAAAGATCGCCTCTTGCCCTATTTTTTAGGGTTTATATTGGGTGGTTATCTGGTTTTGGTGTGGGCCAGCACCGAAATGGATCTATTAATTCGCCATGCCCAATGGGAGCAACAGGTTCAAGCAGAAACCTTGTTTAAACACCGAGATGAATTTAACCGTTTAAGTAGCGCCAGTGAAATACGTGTTTTAACCGATAAATACTTTTTTGAGCAACTGCTGGAATTTGATAATCCTGTGTATCAATACTGTGAACAGGAACTTACCCTTGGTTTCCTGCTCCCTTCCTGTAGACATTAATCTGAATTAAGTGAAAGTAATATGAGCGATGTGATTAATCACAATTTATACCTGATAAAAGAACACCTAGGCATTTTTAAGGCCGCCAATAATTTTGATATTCTAGACCCGGCCGACGGCAATATTATTATGCAATGCCGCGAGCCTAACCTGGGATTCTTTACCAAGTTATTACGCTTTAGTGACTACAAGCGCATGACCCCATTTGATATTCAAGTGACCACGCCAGAGGGGGAGCGCATTGTACGTCTGCAGCGGGGCATATCCCTGTTTTTGTCCACGGTGACGGTAACCGACGAAAACAATCATGTGTTGGGGTATTTTAAGCAAAAGCTGTTTTCTATTGGGGGTAAATTTGATGTGCTGGATAAAGATGAAAACCCCATATGCCATTTACAAGGCAAGTGGAGTGGTTGGGATTTTCGCTTCAGCCAGGGCGAAAAAGAATATGCCCGTGTCACTAAAAAATGGAGTGGTCTAGGCCGAGAGCTTTTTACCAGTGCCGATAACTACATATTGGAAATTAATCAAGACGTAGCCAAGGCCGACCCTGTGCGAAAATTAATTATTGCAGCGGTCATGTGCATCGACATGGTTTTAAAAGAATAAAATATAAACATGAGCTTATTAAAACTCTGGAGTGTTAAGTTGAAATTATACAAATTTGGTAAAGTCCTGATGGTCATAGCGCTGCTATTTCTGGTGAGCGCCTGTGGCACCTTTAAATCGTTTAGTAACAATGACAATGGAAAAGTACGTATTAATTCCAGTCTGGTAAATAGCAAGTGTGATGAAATTTCCTACCTGTACAGCGGCGTGCAATATGATTTTTGCCTGCTGCATGCAACACGTAGGAATACCGGCGGCCACATAAAGTTTGATTCGGTCTGGTTTGTATGGCCAGATTTTCTATTCTCTGCCGTGGCCGATACCCTGGTATTGCCTTATACCGCCTATAAACAGGTAGTGGATGGCAACTTAAAGGTGGTGAAAGACCCTCAGTAACCTTGTTCTAATGAGCTATGCCTTGTGTGTAGCTCTTGCTTTTGGCCTCACCTATATAAATAATTTTGTACCAGCCCGACCCCTTCTCAGCCTTGCTTGTTATCAACCCGTGGTGAACTAACCTTAATAAGTACCCGCAAAGGCAGAGCCCCATGAATTGGAAAAACACCAGCGTCCGTTACAAAATTGCCCTACCTATAGTGATTGTTGGTGCCTTGTTATTGTTACTCAGCGTTATTCAAATTAGCTCTCTCAATACCGTTAACTCCAGCTTTCACCGAATTTACAATATCTACACCCCAGCGGCCCTTTTGACCCTGAATGCCGACCGTGACCTTTATCAGGCCCAAATTGCCGAACGCACCATAGTGATGGGAAGCACGGATAGTGCATTATTTGAAATGCAGTCTGAAAACATTGACCAGGTGAATAAACGTATTGGCGCCTTGGTGGAGATGGATTTAGATGAGGGCACCCAGCAGTTATTAACGCGTTTTTTTGTCACCTTCAATAAGTGGCGCCCGCAAAGCTTGCAACTTACCCAGGATGTTAAAAACGGCAATATAGATCAGGCCACGGCCACCAATATTAGTACAGGTGAACTTGAAGTGGCCTTTCAGGAAGTAAGAGAATTGCTGGATGTGTTGGGAGAAAAACTTGGGGATAATTCCAAGCTGCTGTCGGTTAAGTTAGATGAAACCAATACCAGTGCGCTTACCACCATTAGTGTGATTTCCTTGGTAGCTATATTGGTGACTCTGGCCTCGGCCATCGTATTTCCAAACCTAATTGTGAGGCCCATTAATCTGGTGCAAAACGCGCTAAGTGAAATGTCTAAAGGGGAAGCTGATCTTACTCAGCGCTTACCCGAGGTGGGTCAAGATGAGGTGGGCAAGCTCGCGGCCAGTTTCAACGTGTTCATGTGTGGTTTACAAAAGCTGGTGAAAAGCATTGATGCTACCGCCACCCAGACTAAGCAGGCTTCTACCATAGTAGATAACTCGGCAGCTGATTCCCGTGACTTAGCCAGTAAATACGCTCATGAAATGAATATGATCGCCACCGCCGTAACTGAAATGGGTCAGGCCATTCACGAGGTTTCGGCCAATACTCAGCAGGTGGCCGAAGCCGCTAAAGATTCAGAAACAGATGCTAACCTGGTGTCTAGCCAGTTTAATCAGGCCATGGGCGAAATAGAAAGCCTAGCGGGCAGTGTTAATGACTCCAGCGTGGTCATTCAGGAATTATCCGAGGAAACCAATAATATTGTTTCGGTGTTGGATGTCATTAAAGGCATTGCCGAACAAACCAACCTGCTGGCACTAAACGCCGCCATTGAGGCAGCCCGTGCCGGTGAGCAGGGCAGAGGCTTTGCGGTGGTGGCCGATGAAGTTCGCTCATTAGCCAGTAAGACCCAGCAGTCCACCGGGGATATAAACGACATGCTTGAAAAATTGCGTGCGGGTGTGGATAAAGCGGTTAATAGCATGGTAACAGGTAAAGAAAAGGCCGATAAAACAGTGGAATATGCTTCCAATAGTGAAGAGTCGGTGAGTAAAATATCACAAGCCCTAGCCAATATAAGCGGCAATATTATTCAAATTGCCAGCGCCATTGAAGAGCAGTCATCGGTGATACAAAACTTAAACGTAAATATTGAAAACGTGAATATGCTAAGTCAGGATTCGTCTCAGCAGTCTAAAGAAATAGCGACCTCGGCCAAACAGCTTAATGGTTTTGCCGACGCCTTAGCCGAGGATGTAGCGCGCTTTCGCCATTAACAGGCTTTTTTGCCTCTATAGTATAAGGTTTAATATTTCATGAAAGCCTTTGCACTTCTTATACTGCTTTTATGCTGGCTGCCCAATGTATCTGCCATCAAGCTTGTTATTGCCTACGAAGATAAAGAAAATCCTCCCTATTATTATGCCAATACATCCCAACCAGAAAAATCAAAAGGGGTGACCCTTGATGTATTAAATACCATAGCCAAGCGTCTAGATTTTAGCATTGAGTATGTACACCTGCCGTGGTTACGGGCCTTAATTAAACTTAAACAGAACAAGGTAGACGCTGTATTTCACGCAAGCTATAAACCTGATCGTATTAAATACGGTTTGTATCCCATGAAAAATTCTATGATTGATACTGACAAGATGCTGATGACACAAAGATATATTTTGTATAAACATGTGGATTCGCCTTTGAATTGGAATGGAAAAAACTTTACCAATCTTTCCGGCTCACTGGGAGCGGTTATGAGTTACGCCATCGTTAGTGACCTGAAAAATATGGGAATCATGGTAACCGAGCTATCTAATTCTTTGGCTTTACTTAACCAGGTTCAAAGTGGGCGTCTTGCTGGCTTTGTGAGCTTGGAAAACATGACCGATTCAATAATACGAAAAAATAAAAACTCCTTAATCAGTATTGAAAAAATACCACTGGCGGTAACAGAGAAACCCTACTATTTAATGTTTTCCCATAGGCGCTTCAAAACACATCCCGATTTGGTGGAAGCCATCTGGATGGAAATAAGCAACATTAAAACGTCAGGAAAATATCTGGAGCTTTTAAAGAAATACTAATGTGTTGTTGATGAATAACTTTATTGAACCACTATAACTTTAACTATTTTTATTCCATTCTCTATTCTATTTCTCATAAGTGGTTTAGCCCGTTAGTTCTTTATTTTAAAATACAGGTTATGACTTGGGTAAACCAAATAGCCTCAATCGGGAGCTAATGATGTTTTTACATGTTTATATAGTGAAGAAGTAGCCAACTCTTTAACTGGCATGAAAAGTGCGAATGTATGACGAACCAACTCGTCTTGAGATGCTAAATGAAAATAATAAAAATACTATGCGCTACCTTTATCTACAGCTTTTGTTCACTGGCTGCTGCCGGAAAACTCATTCTACTCACCGAAAATTACCCGCCTTTTAACATGAGTATTGATGAAAAAAACTTTGCCAGAGGGGACAGTATAGATGGTATATCGGCCGATATTGTCAAAGAACTCATGGACCGAGCCAGCATAGATTACAGCATGACACTGCGTTTTCCTTGGGCTCGAGTATACGGACTGGCTCAGTCTAAACCTAATTACGGATTATTCTCTACTGCTTATTTAGACAAACGTAAAAAAGACTTTAAATGGGTGGGGCCATTGGTGGGAAACGATTATGTGTTGTTTTCGCCGTCGGGTAAGGAATTTAATATTAATAAGTTTAGCGACCTAAAAAAATATCGTATTGGCAGTTACAAGGGCTCAGGGGTAGCGCAGGTTCTGAAAGAAAAAGGCATTACTGTGATTGAGTCTTACAAGGATAATGGTAACCCGGCAAAGCTGGCCAAAGGCAAGATAGACTTGTGGGCCACAGGTGAAATTACAGGTCGCTATATTGCCTCTATGGAAGGCATAAATAATTTACAAACCGTCTTTAAGGTAAAAGCAATTGAGTATTACCTGGCGCTAAATTTAAGCACAGAAGATACGGTGGTGAATAAATTGCAGAAAACCCTGAATCAAATGCGAGAAGAAGGGGTGTTAGAACAAATGAAGGGTCGTTATCAGTAGTGATAGCGGTTTGATCAAGATAGCCATCTAGCTTTCTTGATGGGGGCGGCTCTAAATATTAGGGCTTTAATTTAAAGCCATACCAATATTGTAAATAGGCTTTAATGGAGCTGGCTAATTTTTGCGAGTAATCCAGTCGAGTGGCTTCACCGTTGTTAACATAGCGCCAATGGCTTTCTATTTGAATGCCATCAACTTTTCCACCATCTCGTGAACCATGAGTTTGGGTATTGTAACCACCAGAAAAATAATCATGGGCAAAGGGCATGTCACGAGCATTAGGAATAGTGAGTACTTCATATTGATCATGCATGATATTCCCCAAGCTATTAGGCCCATATAAAATATCCCAAAAGCTTTGAGTGGTATCATTGGCTAAATTTTTAATGCTGGAGTTCTTCTGCAATAAATTGAGTTGAGCCTCTTCTAAATTAAGTTCAGAACGCGACAGTAAAAAACCCAATTCGTTGTAGCCGTGTTCATGGCCATTGGTATGAAAGTCAAAGTAGGCACCCTTGCCACAAGCCTGGTTTACCCAGATTTTGGCCTGATTAATAAACTCATGAAATTCATTCCATGCTTGCATGGCCTCTGGGTTATTAAAGTTGTCGTCTTCTTGAGCGCGATTTAAATTAAGGCGATTGCGCATTAGGTGATTAATGATCAGGTGTGGGTACTTTCCTGTTTGTTCATACAAAGCCTGGGCTGTGGCTCGGGCGTAATCCTGGCTGCCTCCATCTTGAGCCAGGCCATCATTGTAAACGGGCACTTCTTCTGGGGTGAGTTCACCGCCATGGGGGGCGCTGATAATAATGGGCAGATTGCCAGCTATGTATTCAATCCAGTTGTTGTTACCAAAATAGGATTGGCCTGGGATGTAGTTATAATCGGTGGGTGAATTTTGAACACAATCATCGCTACTAACTTCGTCGTTAGCCTCATCGCTTAGAGTTTGTGGTGATTGTGTATCTAAATCAGTATTTGATTCTTCGCCCAGGTCGATGCAAGCCGTTAAAATAAAAAACAACAGCCAGCTAACAATGATTCGTAAAAAGTGCTTGTTAACGGCTGGCATCTGGCTGTCCTGAATGGAGTTGTCAATTGTTACTGCAATAAGTGTAGTTGATCTATTAATGATTTATTCATGATTAAACCAAAGCCATTGTTTTGAGGTGTGACTTTCAATTTCCCCATTGCTCCAAATTTTAAAGAATTCTGGGTCACATCCTTTTTTAATAATAAATCCCCAAAGGCGCCTTCTTGTGCCTTTAAGGCATCACCGCTAACTTTTACCATGGCCAGTGCCGCTCGTGTTAATAAACTGGTTTCCCCCACCTGTGCGCCCAGAATCACACCAATGCCTTTTTGTTTGGCCGCATCAATAATTGCTTTTGAGCGAATGAGGCCACCCATCTTTGAAATCCGCACATTGATAAGCCAGTTATCAGGAGAACCTTGAAGCAGGCTAAATTGATCGTGCCGAGTAAAACTTTCATCCAGAATAATGGGCATATTCAATGAGCCTGCCAAGGTTAACAGCTCCGAGTGTTGGTTTACTTTTAAAGGTTCCTCCAAGGCAAATTGGGTGTATTGCACAGAGTGGTGCTGGGCATTGGCTAATAATGAATCGAAGTAACTCGCTGCCTCGTGAGTATGGGACCAAAGGTTGTTGGCATCCCAGCGTAACCGAAAATGAGGTTGGACCATTGACTCAAAGAATGCCAGTCGTTCTTGATCATCTTGAATATTGCCGGTGAGTTTAAATTTAAAATCGGTAAAGCCAATTTTTATATACAGATCAAACTGCTTTTTAAAACTGGCCAGAGCGCCACTTCCGAGTACTGCCGAGTATTGAAATGTTTGATCTTTAATGCTGGGAATAGCCATTAATGATTCAACTGAAACTCCCTTTGATTTTGCAAATAGATCTAATAATGCAAGCTCTAGAGCACACCATGCAGCCGGGTTTTGATCAATCAGTTCTTGATTATCATGGACCCAAGTTGTAAGTGAAGGGTAATCCCTAACAGAATCGAGAATACTCTCTAAATGTTGCTTATAGAAAGCCCTGGCAGTGGTGTAATCCTCCCCTGTCACATAAGAACGCGGACAGGACTCCCCATAACCCTTGATGCCTTCACTGCCATTTATTTGAATTACAATACCATAGGCCTGACTTCGGGAGGCCTGGGCATGACTAAATTTTATGTTAAATGGTATTTCTATTTTTTTAATGATGACATCATTAATAGAGATATAATTACTTTCTAAATGGTTCGTTGGTATCGATTTTATGTACATACTCATGACCTTATGCCTCTTTCAAAATTGGCAAGGTGGTGCTAGCTAATTTATTTTTGCAAAAATCTTCAAAGGCAAAAGTATTGTCCCTCGCATACACGAGTGTCATAAATTTTAGCTGACTCTCTCTGTTACCTTGATTAAGAAGATGCTTCTTAAAATGATCAAAACACCCTGGTTGTAAAAGAGTGATGCTGGCCTGGGCTAAACGACCACTGTCTCTTTTGCACTTGTATTCCATGTTTAATTGCTTCAATTCTTTATCCAATAGTTGCTCTATGATGGTGCTGGATAGGCTGTCATTGTCTTGCTCACGAATTTGTAAAAATAGCTGGTACTTCTGCTTTTCTTCTTGGGCCTGCATCACATAAAAAATAGTACTGAAATTCAATTGACTCTCACAACGCTTAATCGCTTCTATTAATTGCGATTCATAAAGTTTTTCTCCGGTGATATTGGTGACGCCTTTGCCTTTTTGTAAAAACTTAAGAGTGGGGGTTTTTAATAAGTAGCCATCGACCGTTACTAGATCATTCATGAAGTAGCGATAAAGTCCGTTACCGTTGGAAATGATAATGTAATATTCTTTATCTACTTCTAACTGATGCAGCAGTAAAAAAGGCAGTGCCGAAGTGTCATGCTGATCGGGGCGGTTATCCCATATGGAGCGCTCGACAAATTCGTAAAACGTTTCATTTATACAAGGTAGCCCGCCAGATAGTAAGGAGGGCAAAAGAGGGGGTGACAAGGGAGTCGTTTTGTTTACGTTTGCAAGGCCAGGTGCCAGTGTAACGGTGCCGCGAAACTCACTGGCTAGGTAGCCCACGTCCATTACTTTAGTATGGGCAGGTAGAGAAGGGCGTATAGCATTTAGCGGAATACCGCAGCTTCCTTGAGTCCAAGTAACGGTTAAATTCAGATTTGGCCAAATATCCCTAAATTCAATTACCTTCTTTTCATTAAACAAGTTCTTCAATTCACTGAGGCGTTTTGGGTTATGGTGAATCTTTTTTTCTATGGCCTGTTTAATGTCATTGGGTAAGTCTATTGTTTCCGGCAAATGACTTTCTTTCATATCTGCCAGTAACTCATCTCTCCTTTCATTGATGATTTGCAATAGTCGAATGAAAGTTGAAGGGTTGGCAGCCCCTAAAAAAGTGATGTTTTTATGAGCCAGAGCCAGGCGCAAAATCAAATAATATTTAGTCTCAAAATCACTTATTTCAAATACTTCAGCGGGTAGTACATATTTGGCCTTGGCAACTTTGGGCATATTCTTTACCAGTAGTCCCGAAACTGATCCATAGGGCGTTCCTGCGTCGGTATAGCCTTCGATGGCCGGGCTGACGATGGCCAATAACATGCCCGAAAAAGCCTTGGGGCTACATTGGTAGTTCATATATGCAGCCAGACTTTGATTCTTCTTAAGCTGTTTGATGGAATCACTTAAAATAGGTATTTGTTTGGCACTACCGGTTGTACCACTGGTTTGGGCATAGATAGCGGGTGTGTTGCAGGTGAGGGCGTGATCACCCGATATTTCTTGCTGTTGAATATAAGGCTGAAGACTGTCGTAGTCTTGCACTGGCACATTTTTAATAAAATCTTTGTGGCTAGAAATATTGTTAAAGTGATGTTCTTGGGCAAAGGTAGTGGCTTGATTGGTTTCTAATATAGTTTTCAATAAATTTATCTGGGTGAGTTGAGGCTGGCCACAACTAATTTTCATGGTTCTCCAATGAGTGTAACGAATACTGCGTACCCAAATGTTAAATATAAGGGATACAAATTTATTTTTTATTTGGTAATGCCAACACCTCAACGCAACTTTAACGCCCTTGAATGGACGTAAAAGCGCAGCGATAAAAGCATCGTTAGCTTGATCTTCCAGCCCGATTTTAACAGGTGATAGGTTTGTATTTTTATCATGGTTTTTTCCTGGAAGATAAGCGCTACCGAACAACAAATCCCATAAAATAATGTTATTGCCATAATTGACCATGGCCGTTTTAACATCACTTGCATGATGCCAGCGGTGCAATTCACAACTGCTAATTAACCAGTTAAGTGGGCCGTGTTTTAAGTCAATGTTAGAGTGCTGGAAAAAACCATTCACTGCATAAAAGACAAAATAAAGCGCAAATACTTCAGCTGGTACGCCCAGTAAAATAAAGGGAAGGCTATCAAATACATACTGCATTGATTTCTCCAGCGGATGAAAGCGGGCAACATTCAGGCTGTATAATTTTTCTGGGCTATGGTGAATAGAGTGAAAGCGCCATAATAATGGAATTTTATGGCAGGCCACATGCAGCCAATAGCGCAGAAAATCGGCTACTAAAATCATTAAACACAATTGTACTAACAAGGATGAATCTGTTGGCCACACTTTAGTTAATGCTTGCCAAGAAAATGCATTCTGGCTTAAGGCCATTACCACCAACAAGGCCAGAACTCGTGGTAATAATATCTGAATGAGGGCAAGGAATAAAAAGTCGTTCTTTATTTCTCTTAGGCTGGGTTTCCATTCAGTATTGAATGGAATCATTTTTTCCAATAAAAGAATTAACGTTAACGCCATCGTCACCGAGGCACTTGAGGCCAATGTGAGTGTTAAACCCAATTGCAACAGACTCCAATGGCTGACAAAGGCTAATGACATGATAACTGGATAAGCCGTTTTCTTAATAAGGACTTTGATATCAAACATGTTTCTCTCCTGTTAAGTAACAACGGGCTAGGATCAAAATGAAACTAGCCAACACTAGGTGAAAAAAACTAGGAAGCGGTCGCTGGAACCAAGCCAAGTCAGACAGGCCTGGTAGATGAATGACTGATATTGAGAGGCACAGGCGAAACAACATGATAAGAAAATAAGTAGCCCCAAATACCCGTAGGCGCTTTGCTCTTTTCCTATTAGGTATGAGTTGATCACTGAATACCCTGTGTGACAGAAATCCGAGCATGAATAAAATGGCCAATTGAAAAGCCACTAATATTGGATAAGACAGCACTTCACTGTGCCAGCGATCAAAGGCCGGCAGTGGCAATTCCGGGTAACTTAATACCAGTAGTTGCGCACTGACGCGACACGCAAACAGAGCGGTTAGAAACCACATGAGAGTGCCGTAGACTTTATACTGTATTGGGCTTTGATTATTCATGGTCACACCTGTTTATTAACTAATTGGCGTGAGAATAGTGGTTGAATTAAGTAAGACTAAACGACACTATGCT
>ERZ1027231.377-NODE-377-length-13060-cov-18.537716_pt1 | contig 13060 bp, 15 predicted proteins | sample MGYA00520866_ERZ1027231 | MGnify/ENA primary metagenome ERZ1027231 (study PRJEB33311, sample SAMEA4378411) | marine metagenome | biome: Marine biome; feature: Fjord; material: Water | collected 2014-07-20T08:00:00Z/2014-07-... | depth 75 m ...
AAAAGGTGAAAAGTAATAATAATGTCTTTACTGAATGCGGCATCATAAATCCCAAGAGGTGTTTTGGGCGGAGTTTACTGACACCAAGTAATGCTGCAAGTGCTCATATCAAGAATCGATGAAGTTGGCGTACTAGGACATATTGTTAGTTGAAAAATGGCCAGCTCAGATAGCGTTTGTATTGCTCTGGGCTAATGTAATCCTTGTATCTTAGGTCTTGTAATATGCGTTTGTATTTTTTTCTATGGCGCTTAGACAGGTGCTGGTTCTGAAAAATGGTGTAATGGTATTTGCGTGGGCTGGGCATGAGTATTGCCAAAAAAGCACCTTGAGCTGCATTTAATTTTTCGCTGGTGGTGTTGAAGTAATACTTAGCCGCCGCTGCTATGCCATAAATGTTTGGGCCGAATTCCACCATGTTTAAATACAGTTCCAGTATTTGGTTTTTAGTTAAGTTTTGTTCCAGTCGGCGGGTGGCAACCACTTCCTGAAGCTTGCGATAGAGGGTTTTGCTTTGGGTGAGATATATGTTTTTAACGGTTTGCTGGCTAATGGTGCTGGCACCAAAGCTCCATTGGCGGCGTTTTATGTTCTCTCCCAGTGCATTTATTAATGCGTCGTAATCTATTCCTTGATGATTGAAGAAGTTGCCATCTTCACTCATCACGATGGCATAGAGTAACTCCCGGTTAACACTTTTTAGCTCAACCCAAATGAGTGTTTTGTTTGAAGCTTGAAGGCGTAGGTTTGTATGCTTGATGGCATCTGATTTGGCTATGGAAAAACCTTTTTCACTAAAGTGTGGAAGCTCTTCCAACATGGTAAAAGTCGCAATCGCCAGAGCAATGGTCATGGACCATACCAGTATGCCCGTTACCATTAGAATTAATTTAAGTAGACGGTAAGGGCTTAAAATCAATTGAATAGCTCGGTTGCGAAGTCGAAGCCAGGGATTCACTTCCAGGTCGTTTAAAACGTCTTCCTTGATGTGCCACATAGAGGTGTCTCTGGTTAATTTGATGATTTAAGATGAAGGATAAGCTAGCTGAAAATGCCCCTGTAAACCAGTGCTGGTCTATTTAGGGGCAATATTTATTAATTGTTGCTGGTGGGGGTCACAATTCGTTTAAGAGTTTCTCTCAGATAGGTGGGCCATTGCCGCTAAGGCATCAGGATCTTTAGATTTAATTTTGTTGGCAATGTTGTTTTGAAAAAAGTAATGAAAATCTTTTCGATGCATGACGCTGTACAAACACTCATCGCCAGGTAAGACAGGTGTGTTGAGTACTTGATCGGCTTCAATGGCCATGGCCAGTAAGCTGCCATCGCTGTATAGACGCCAGCTGTGAATTTCCTGGATGTTAAAGCTGTCAAAATGATCTCGGGTAAAAACCGCGTGGCTGCCAATAATATCGGGGATTTCTTGAATGGCTTGGTTCGCGCCATTGGCAGAGGCGGGATAATATTCACAGCTTGAAGTTAAATAGTCGGCTTTAAATTTAGGGGCATCAAACAGTATTTGTCCGGTTGTGGGATCCATGAAGCCTTCCCAGTGACCATTAAGAGGATCATCCAAGCTCCGGCAGGAGACCAGTTGGTTTATCCATGGGACCATGCCATCAATATGGCCATCACTCCAGATGGCCCAGCATAAAATCTTTAAACTAAATATTTGTTCAGAGCTGTCATTGGTGTACAGCATTTCGAGGCCGTCTAGTTCGGGCACTAGGCGGCGTATAACGGGCTTTAAATTAAGTTTGTGTTGCCTAAAATCAATAACATCGGCTGGTTTGGCCATAAAAACTCCAAGCTATGTTGCGACTGCTTCCTGCACATAACTTGAGTATAGGCATACAAATAGCATGGAGCTATGAACCGTTTTGAATAAGCGAGTCCATGGTCAGTATATATTGGGACTAAATCCCCTGAAGTTGAGTGGCTTTCTGGCTTACGCTGCGTAGGCGCATTAATAACAATGCCGCATTTATGGTCAGGCCCACCACTAAGCCAACCCAAAACCCTTGAGCTCCCATAGGTGATTGCTGGCTGAGTCCCAGGTAATACCCCAGCGGCAGACCGATTAACCAAAATGAAATAAGGGTGATGACCAGGGTGAAAAGTGTGTCTTTATAGCCTCTAAGGGCTCCGGCGGCACCTACCTGAAGCCCGTCGCTAATTTGAAACATAGCGGCGCAGACTAATAGTTGGCTAGCCAGAGTGATAACACCAGTATCCTGAGTGTAAAGTCCTACAAGAGCTTGGCCAAGAAAAACAAGGATTGAGCCATTGATCAAAGCAATGAGCAGGTGGATTTTAAGGCCGCTTTGCCAGCTTAATTTAGCCGCCAGAGAGTTATTTTGCCCTAGCTCCTGGCCCACTCGCACTGTTATGGCCAAAGCTAGGCTTAATGGAATCATAAATAGTAGAGAGGTGATGCTGAGGGTGATTTGATGTGCAGCCACTACCTCAGGGCCTAGTCGCGCAATCAGCAGAGCAATGGCGCAAAAGAGGCTGACCTCAACAAAAATAGCGAGCCCGATGGGCAGGCCAATGGCCAGAATACTAAGCATGGCTTTGTTATTGGGTCGGGCAAGGTTGTGTAGTGGTTTGACTTTTCCATGGTGCTTACTCAGCAGGGTGTAGCCAGCCAATACAAAGGTCATTAGGTAAAAAATAATACAACTGGCCAGGCCGCAGCCGGGACCTCCCAAAGCCTCTATGGGTCCATAGCCAAATACAAATAACAGGTTTAAAGGGATGTTGAGTAATAGGCCTAAGAAGGCAATAAGGGTGACAGGTTGAGTAAGATTTACTGCTTCATTATAAGATCTCAGCGCCTGATGTACGGCAACAGCGGGTAAACCGTAGGCTATGTAATTAAGGTACTCCTGAGTCATGAGTTCTATCTCGGGCGTCACGCCCATTAAGTGCATCACGGGGCTAGTCACGTATAGCAGTAAAACCATGGCCATAATGCCGAGGAATAACGATAAATAAATGCCTTGCTGTAGTGTCTGAGCTGATAGAACTTTGTTTTTGGCACCTTTTGCTTGGGCAATTAAGGGAAGTAGCCCCACCATAATCCCTGCCACTAGCATTACCAAGGGCAGCCATATGCTGCTTCCTACCGCAATTGAAGCTAGATCCAGTGTGCCCGCCATGCCTGCGATAAGTGTGTCTACAACGCCCATGCCAGTTTGAGCCAGCTGAGTGCCCATGATGGGTAGGGCGAGAGCCGCAAGCGGTTTGGCGTGTTTAAGAAAGGGGCTGGACATGAATATTGGTACCAATGGGTCAAACTGCGTCAGTATCTCGGTTTTAAAAAGCTTTGCAACCAGTGCGCGCTATTTACTTGACCACTTGGGCAGCTAGGCTGCTTGGAAAGTATAAAGCAGTACGGTTCTTGTGGGCCTTACCTATTTTCTTTAATAACCCATAGGGTGGCATAAACTGGTAGCTCAGGACTATAACTGGTATAAAGCAGTCCAGCTCAGTTGTTGTAAGGCCAGTATGCACCGCTACCCACAAGTCATAGATGTATTTAACCAGTGTTTTAAAGATGACTTGCAAACCGAGTTAATACGAGGAGGAGATGAACCAATCTATATTCCTCGAACTCAATATTACCCATGGGATAGAGTTATTTTTGCCCACGGCTATTACGCCAGTGCCTTGCACGAGATTAGTCACTGGTGTATTGCCGGAGAAAAGAGGCGTCGTTTGGTGGATTTTGGCTATTGGTATAACCCAGATGGCCGCACTGCCCAGCAACAAGAAGAATTTGCCAAGGTAGAAATTAAACCGCAGGCACTGGAGTGGATCTTGAGCCGATCTGCATGTTTTAAGTTCAGGGTTAGTCTGGATAACTTGCATGGTGATGCGACAAATACGTCGGCATCGACCAATTTATTTAAAAATGATATTTACGCTCAGGTTCAGCAATATATGTTGCAAGGCCTGCCTAAAAGGGCAAGAGTTTTGAGCGATGCTTTAATAGCTATACATCGCCACCAAGAGCCTCTCAAGCTGAGCGAATTTAAACGGGAAGAATTATAAATGCCAATTGGATTGTTTAAACGCTTGTTTCCTGCCAAGGAAAAAGCAGTGACCGCACCTTTGCCAAAAGTAGCAAAAGGCCCAAAACCTGCGAAGCAGAATAATGCGAAAAAGGATAATCCTAAAAACAACAAAAGTAGCGTCAAGCCTGTTAAGAAAGAACAGCCGAAGTGGGACCCTGCTCAATTTACAGTGGCGCCAGCAGAAGGCAAAACACGCTTTCATGATTTAAATCTTGATGAGCGCATCATGCATGGAATTTATGATTTGGGCTTTGAGTATGCCAGCCCAATTCAGGCTGAATCTCTGCCTATCACTCTGGCAGGGCACGACATCATTGGTAAGGCTCAAACGGGCACGGGTAAAACCGCGGCTTTCTTAATTACCGTGATGCAGAAACTTTTAAGCTCAACTCCGCCAGAACGATTTGCCAGTGAACCACGTGCGTTAGTGATTGCTCCTACACGTGAATTGGCTATGCAGATAGCACAAGACGCAAAGGGGTTGGGTAAATACACAAACCTTAAAGTGATGACTGTGTTGGGCGGCATGGATTATGAAAAACAGCGAAATCAATTATCCAACGAAGTAATCGATATTGTGGTGGCCACCCCTGGTCGCCTGTTAGATTTCCTAACGCAAAAAACGGTTTTCCTGGATCAGGTTGAGATGCTGGTAATAGATGAAGCCGATCGCATGCTCGACATGGGGTTCATTCCCGATCTAAAAAGAATTATTCGTGCCACGCCCGAGAAAAATTTGCGTCAAACCCAATTATTTAGTGCCACCTATCCTTATGATGTTATTGAATTAAGTGAAAGCTGGACCTATAAACCTCAGCAGGTAGAGATTGAGCCGGAGTCGGTGGCCACCGACACAGTTGATCAAAAATTTTATATCGTTCAGGAAACTGAAAAAGACAAAGTGCTGGCGCGTATATTAAAGGCTCCTGATATGGGCCGAGCCATTATCTTTGCCAATCGACGTGACACGGTTCGTGACCTAGCTCAGCGTCTTAATCGAATGGGTCTCAATGCAATGTTGTTAAGTGGTGAGGTGGCTCAAAATAAGCGTACGGCTACGTTAGAGCGATTTAAGAAGCAGGATAAAACCATACTGGTGGCTACCGATGTGGCGGGTCGTGGTATTCATGTGGATGGCATAAGCCATGTATTTAATTATAACTTACCCGATGATCCTGAAGATTATGTTCACCGTATAGGTCGTACGGGTCGAGCCGGAGCCAGTGGTACTGCGATTACCTTTATTGATGAGTATGAAGCCTACGGATTAATGGATCTGGAAAAGTATTTAAATAAGAAAATAAATACGGAAGTGGCTCCAGAGGAATAAAGTTATGTCGGCAAGGATGCTGTTGTTGTGTGTGACTTTAATTAGTAGTACTTGTTTGTATGGTATGAATGCTAAAGATGCCCATAAGCTCATTGAACAACAAAAACCAGATCTATTAGGGGACGGTAGTCAGTTAGTGAGCTTGTATTACTTTGGTCAGAATAAAAATACTGCCATAGTGGGATTGGAAAGAGTAGGTGATAACTATTTGCCCATTCGTTGGTTATTGGTGTTTGAAGGGGATTCGCTACTAGGATGGTATTACCCAAGTGATGAATTTCCGGCCAGTTTTCAAAAGGGGCACCTAATGTTCCCGCAAGGGTCTAAGGCTGAAGATATATATCTATGGCCAACTCCTCCTAAGAAAATTACCATTGAAAATACCATTATTCCTTTTTATAGCATTGAATCGCAGGTTCAGTAATCGAGCATGAAAAACGTACAGTTGGTGGACGTCTGCAGTGTTTTTTTTCGTTTCTATTTTTCTTCAGCACCAGAAATATTAAATGATGACGGTTGGGATGTGTCGGCACTTTTAGCCATGACTCGCTGGTTGTGTAATAAGGAATTGCTAGAGGCTGATGTCGTAGTACTGGCATTTGATGAAAGTCTTGGTACGGGTTTTCGCCATCAAATAGATGAGAGTTACAAAGCTAATCGCCCTTTACCCACTGAAGATATTGTCTATCAACTTACCTTGTTAAAATCCATTGGTGAATATTTGGGCTTTATCGTTTTAGCCAGCGAAAAATATGAAGCTGATGATTTGATCGCCAGTGCCATTAATAAATTGTCGGAAAATTCTTGTGTCATTTATAGTCGCGATAAAGATCTTAGGCAGCTTTTAAGCAAAAATGTCAGTGTATTGGATTTTGTCACTAATACCTTATGGACGCCTGAATACTTACATGAGAAAACTGGACTTAAGCCTCATCAGATACCCTTGTATCTGGCATTGGTGGGAGACGCTAGCGATAATATTTCTGGGGTACCAGGCGTTGGCGATATAACTGCCCGGCGTCTTCTAAAAACGTTAAGCGATTGGTCTAAGTTAATTACTGCTATCTCTTCTGATGTGCTATTAAATATACGTGGTGAGGCTCGAATTAAGTGCAATATCTTAGCTAGTCAGGCGCTTGTGCAAAAAAATTTACAGCTAACCGAACTTGAACTAAACGCGCCGATGACCTTGAAAAATACATCCCCAAACGAAGATAACTGGCAAATATTAAATGCATTGCTGGAAAAAATTAACTTGAAAAAACCTCTTAAGAAATCATTAGAGTTAGTGTCAGGATACGTAGTATGAAAATAGTTGCCGATGAAAACATCCCTCTGTTAGGCGAGTTTTTTGATGATATTTGCAAGTCTAACTTAGTGACGCGAGCAGGCAGGGATATTTGTCGCGCTGATCTTTTAGATGCGGATATCCTCTTGGTGCGGTCTATTACCCAGGTAAATGAGGCTTTGTTAGCAGGTACGCGAATTAAATTTGTGGGTACCTGCACCATAGGAACAGATCATCTGGATATTGATTATTTAAATTCAAGTGGCATTCGTTTCAGTAATGCCCCCGGTTGCAATGCTCAAGCTGTGATTGAATATGTACTAAGTAGCCTCATCACTCTTGGCGAGCGAAAACAAGTGCCCTGGCGTAGCTTGAGTGTGGGGATTGTAGGGGCGGGTAATGTAGGTGGTCGTCTGTTTAGTGCGTTGAAGGCGTTACAGGTAGACGTTTGTGCTTACGATCCAAAAGTAGAATCCTTTAGTTCTGAAGAGCAATCAAAGGCTGTTTGGCAGCAAGATGTGGTGACACTGCATACGCCAATTACTATGTCTGGTGAATTCAAAACCCACCATATGGTTGATGCCAAGCGTTTAAATGAGATGAAAGACAATGCTTGTTTAATAAATAGCTGCCGCGGCTCGGTAATTGATAACAAGGCGTTGTCTTTGCACCTTGAGGCTCACCCTGAGTTTATGGCTGTGATGGATGTTTGGGAAAATGAGCCTTCTCCGGCGGATAGTTTAATTCGCCAGTGCATGATCGCTACGCCGCATATTGCTGGCTACAGTTTAGATGGAAAGTATCTGGGAACGGCAATGATCTATGAAGCACTTTGTGACTTTCTGGCTTTGCCTATTCGGATGAAACTGGCGCAGCTGGTGCCTCAAGGAAGCCTGAGAAAAGTCAGCATGAGCAGTGAGGCAACCATGCAGTATATTCTCAATAAGGTCATTCGCGCCAGTTACGATATTCGAGACGATCACTTCCGTATGTTGAGTTTATTGGGGTTAAGCGATGAAAATAAAGCAAAGGCTTTTGATGGTTTGAGAAAGCAGTATCCACTGCGCAGAGATCTGAGTACTTTAACGGTGAGTGCAAAGAGATTCCCTCAGTCAGATTGGCTGCAAGCCTTAGGTGTTAAATTAAAAGGCTAGAATTGGGCAGCAAGCGTTTTAGATTGCTGCACTCCTTTGGGTGGTGTTGGTTAATTGTTGTGTTTGATTGGGTCCAAAGGTTGGCTTGGCTTAAATAGTTGTTTAAGGGACTTCTGAATCATTTCCTCGGTAATGGGGGTCTCATGACCCGTGTCGTCAATCAGAGCGGCTCCGTGTAAATGTTCTTGTTTTTGTTCGGATGGTTGTGCGTTTGTATTGTTTGTCATTCTCAATACCTTCAGGTCAGTCCAAATTTAGTATAGGTAAGGCGAGGTCATCTCGCTATGGAAATATGATAAAAAGCTCTGTTTTAAATGAAGTTACTCAGAATTTACCGTCCACTGACGCCAAGCGTCTATTTCATGGTCGTGGTGGGCTTTTTTCGGGCTGGGAGCAGGTGAATATTGAAATTTACCCACCAGTATTGTGGGTGATTATTTACCAGCAAATAGATGAGGCGAATTTACTGGCCATGCTAGAGCAATTTAAGCTTGAGGCTCCAGGATTGAACGTTGAGCATATTTACATTCAGCGCCGCTTTATTTCTGGGAATCCAGTGGAAGTCTTTTATGGTGATGATAGTTTGCTGGGTGTGGACTTTAAGGTATCAGAGGCTTCGCTAAACTACTGGGTTAACCTGGGCAAAAATCAGAATAGCGGCTTATTTCTCGATATGAGTGAGGGGCGCCGTTGGGTAAGAAAGGTAAGTGAGGGAAGGTCGGTATTGAACCTGTTTTCTTATACTTGTAGTTTAGGGATCAGTGCTGCGGCCGGCGCTGCGCAATCTGTGGTAAATGTTGATATGGCAAAAAATGCCATTAAGAGGGGGCAGCAAAACCTGTCGATAAACGAATTGGCTGGTAGTCGAGTTTCTTTTATCGCCCAGGATATTTTTAAAATGGTTAAAAAGATAAATCAAAAGGGCCCCTATGATTTATTGATTGCCGATCCGCCAAGTTTTCAATCAAAAGCATTTGATGTGAGGCGTGATTACACTAAGTTATTGCAAAAATTCAAACTGTCTTTGGCGGATGATGCAACCCTAATGCTTTGCCTAAACAGTCCTGCATTGGGGGAGGGGTTCATTAAAGATATGGTGGCCACGGTCTTGCCTCAGGCTAAATTTGTTGAGCGATTGGCAAATCCTGTTGTACTGGCAGACAACAGTGAAGATGCTTCCTTGAAGGTGCTGATATTTAAGATGGAGCCTTTAGACTAAAGGCCCCATGCGAATTTGTTTGCCCAGAGATCGAGCAATATGAAGCTAATTGATGAGGTTTTGTTCGATTAGCTCTCGTAACTCCATGCCATTCTTCTCCTTAATGGCATCGTGAAGCTGCTGAGCCAGGGTTGAGCGCTGCTTTTGCACGGATTTCACCTGGTTCTGTTTATTTGTAAGGTGAGTGGGCTTAATTAGCTTGACCAGCGCTGTTTTTGTGAGAGTGCACTCTTCAGCTGTCTCCAGATGGCTGATATCTTTATATCTGATATAACCCTCATCGAATAGCCATGTAATGGCGCCAATGCAGCTAAGGTAGCGGTTACTGTGCAAACCGAACTCATCCATTTCATCTGGCCCACAAATATCTTCAATGTATAGCGATATCTTTCGCGGGAATTGCTGATAAAGGGTTAGCAGCGTACTGGCGATATCGTGGTAAAAATCGTCTATGTTAATATCTTGCATGGTTTACTGCTTATAGCTTTCAAAGAAGTGCTGCATCTTGGAGATGGCTTCTTGTAGGTCGTCACACCTAGGTAGAAACACCAATCGAAAGTGATCGGGTTCTGGCCAGTTAAAGGCTCGGCCATGTACCAACAAAATTTTCTGCTGTTCTAATAAATCCAATACCATTTGCTCGTCATTCTTAATGTTAAAGCGCTTGGGGTCCATTTTCACAAAACTGTATAGCGCTCCTTGAGGTAAGGTGCAGCTTAGACCGGGAATGTCGTTGATGAGTTTGTGGCTGAGCATTCGCTGTTCGTATATTCGACCTCCTGGCTTTACTAAGTCGTTAATACTTTGATATCCGCCCAAAGCGGTTTGAATGGCATATTGAGCCGGCACATTGGCACATAAACGCATGCTCGATAGCATGTCTAATCCTTCCAGATAATCTTTAGCCTTGTGTTTGGCACCGCTGATCACAAGCCAGCCGCTTCTAAAACCAGCCAAGCGATAGGATTTCGATAAGCCATTAAAGCTAATGATGAGCAAGTCTTCTGCTAGTGAAGCGGTAGCAATGTGCTCGGCTTCATCAAAGATTATTTTGTCGTATATTTCATCAGAAAATACCACCAAGTTATTTTGGCGTGCCACCTCGAGCAACTCTAATAGAACCTCTTTTGGATAAAGGGCGCCGGTTGGGTTGTTGGGGTTAATTAAAACCAGGGCCTTGGTGTGGGGTGTGATTTTCTTTTTAATATCATCAATATCTGGATACCAATTGGATTGCTCGTCACATAGGTAGTGTACCGGTGTGCCGCCAGCAAGACTGGCAGCCCCGGTCCATAACGGGTAATCGGGTGCCGGGATTAATATTTCATCGCCATTGTTAACAAGGCCTTGTAAGGCCATAACAATAAGCTCGCTAACGCCGTTTCCTAAATAGATATCTTCAATTTCGACGCCCTTGATGCCTTTCTTTTGGCAATACTGCATAACGGCTTTACGGCCGCTGTAGATACCTTTGCTATCGCTATACCCTTGGGAATTGGGAAGTTGATGAATAACATCTTGTAGAATCTCGTCGGGAGCATTTAGTTCAAACGGGGCTGGGTTGCCGATATTAAGCTTTAGGATTCTGTGCCCTTCATCTTCCATGCGCTTGGCCTGGGTTAAGACGGGCCCGCGAATGTCGTATAAAACGTTGGCCAGTTTGTTGGACTTGTGAATTTCGTGCATGAAACAACCTCTTACTGCACGCATGTTTTTAAAGCGGCGGTATAAATTAGTTAAGGGGTGATGATACCTAGCTTTTTGCTTGTCTCCAAACGGTTCGGAGGTTTGTGGTAATGATATATGAAGGGTGTATAGGTCTAGTGAATAAGTGGTGGGTTAGGCGATATTGAAAGGCATTGTTGTGAGAATATTGCGGGTACCGTTTCTACACTGGGGTAATAGGTTAAGGCTTTACTTTGTGAAATAGGTTGCGCAAAATTAAAGTCGAAATATAAAAACAATACTGGAGTGGTGTATGTCGGTTTATGAGTTCTCAGCACGGGATATTCAAGGTAACAATAAAGACTTGGCTGATTTTAAAGGCAAGGTCATGCTGATCGTTAATACAGCCAGTAAATGCGGCTTTACCCCGCAATATGAAGGCCTTGAAAATATCTATAAAGATTTAAAAGAGCAGGGCCTAGAGATACTAGGCTTTCCTTGTAATCAATTTGGTCAGCAAGAAAAGGGTAGCGACACTGAAATCGCTGGGTTCTGCATGAAAAACTACGGGGTTAGTTTTCCTATGTTTTCGAAGGTGGATGTAAATGGTGACAATGCGCATCCGCTTTATGATTATTTAAAAAAGCAGTCCCCCGGTATTTTGGGTAGTAAAGGGATTAAGTGGAATTTCACCAAGTTTTTAGTGGGTAAGGATGGTCAGGTCATCAAACGCTTTGCTTCAACGGCAAAGCCCAAAGATATCGCTAAGGATATTAAAGCGCTTTTAGCTCAGGCCTAATTAGATAGCTAGGGTATTTGACGGCTGAATAGTTACGGGTTAATTTGGCGGGCTCTAATTCATAATTTAAAGTTGGGTAGTAAACATGGCGAGTAAAACAGATGAGCTATTGAAACTGGATAATCAGCTGTGTTTCCAGTTATATAATGCCTCTCGTGCCATGACAAAGCTTTACCAGCCACTATTGAAGCCGTTGGACCTCACTTACCCTCAATACTTAGTGATGCTGGTATTGTGGGAAGAGCCTATTGGGCATAAGTTCACGGTAACGTCCTTGGGTCAAAAACTTCATCTGGATAGCGGCACACTCACACCTTTGCTTAAACGTCTTGAGGGTAAGCGCTTGATTCAGCGTCAACGAAGTAATGAAGATGAGCGTCAGGTGTGGGTGCGTTTAACGGCTCTAGGAGAGTCTTTAAAGCAACAAGCTAAGCGAGTACCTGAAAAGCTGCTTTGTGGCACAAATACCAGCGCAGAGGAGGTGGGGGCCGTTCGCGATACTATTAAGGGTTTTCTTAAGTTCTTAGGGGATTCATAGCCGCTTACCGGGATGCTAGTCGTAAATATTCTTCTTAGTGTCCCGTTCCTCTTCTTCTTGTAATTTATCCATACCTTTCGCTAATTCCCCCGCGGATGCCTTGTTGGCCGCCTTGCGCTGACTAAGAATCTTACCTTCTGTTTGTTCAATGAGTTTTTCTAATTGCTCTTTTTGAGGTTTTAAATATTGCTTGATTGGGCTCCTAATGGCGACGCTTTGAGCCGCACGTAATTTGCCTAGGGCGGGCCGTGCTTTGTTGGCTTTAAGGTAGGCTCTTGCCAGTGAATAATTTAAATCTAGGGAGATGCGGTGAATCATGATCTTGAGGTTCTTAACGACTCTGGAGCCGTGGGCTCGTGGCACTAAACCGGTTTTGACGGTTGATAGAATTTGATTGTGGAGAAATTTAATGAGCTGGCGTATTTCATGAGCTGCATCGGCACTTTCTATATTGGTCCATTTAGAGAGGCGTTGAACGCTGTCATCCTTGGAATCTAGGGTTTTGTCTAGCTGTTCTTTCAAGTCTGTGTGGAGGTTGGAGAGGGTATCGCTGGCATTGCCAGTTTCTTGAACCTGGTCCACTAGCTGCATAAGGCGTTTAATCATGAAGAGTTTGGTAGGAATATCTAGGTACACCTCAGGAATGATGGCCAGGGCGCTCTGCATGCGTCGTAAGTCGTCATGTAGGTCCACCAGCAATCTTGCCCGTAATATACGGCGCTTCTCCAGGTGGGTTTTCATAGCTATGCTGGCAAATATTGTTACCAGAATTAAAATGCCAAGCAATATCAAGGTGTCCATATACTTTAAAGCTCCTCCGTTATAATTAAGTGTAGTCTTTTATTTTGAATTCTTTTTTATAAAAAACTTGACGTAATTCAATGAGATACATAGAATGCGCGCCATCTTGAGACAGACTGATGTCGCAAGCCTAAGTGTCCCGTTCGTCTAGAGGCCTAGGACACCGCCCTTTCACGGCGGTAACAGG
>ERZ1027231.378-NODE-378-length-13052-cov-186.773563_pt1 | contig 13052 bp, 13 predicted proteins | sample MGYA00520866_ERZ1027231 | MGnify/ENA primary metagenome ERZ1027231 (study PRJEB33311, sample SAMEA4378411) | marine metagenome | biome: Marine biome; feature: Fjord; material: Water | collected 2014-07-20T08:00:00Z/2014-07-... | depth 75 m ...
CGCATGCGCGAGTATGACGGTATAGTGACAGCACCTCTATTGCTTTAAACCCAAGGCACACGTCATACCAGAAATGAGAGCAGCCTGTCCTGAGCTCGCCGAAGGGAGTTATCTGGTATCCATTCCAAAGTAACGATTCTGAACACTGCCCCATGGATACCCGCATGCGCGAGTATGACGATGTAGTGTGCTGCATTTATATGGCTTAAACCCAAAGCACTACAGCCACCGTCATACCAGAAGTGAGAGCGCCTGTCCTGAGCTCGCCGAAGGGAGTTATCTGGTATCCATTTTGGTTTAGCGTATATCTAAGGCGTAACTAGAATTGAAAAATTGAGCGGGGTACGGGAATCGAACCCGCGACTTTCAGCTTGGGAAACTGACACTCTGCCAACTGAGCTAACCCCGCGAGTGTATCCTCGGGGTTAGTGCTGCTTAGGTCAAGGGATTGGCATTAAAGGAATGGACATTCAAGGGGTCAAGCGACCTCTTCCTACCTAGTAATACTAAAGCACCGCCAATGTTCGCTGTATTTTATTCTTAGTGGCATACACCACAAAATACGCACCGTGCCCTTCGTAGTCCACCACACTGTTTTCAACAAATTCCCATTTTGATTTAACCGATGCCAGCCGACGTTTCGTGATGTCGCTTTTACTCATACTGGTCAAGGCATCTAGATTTTTCTTAAAGTCAGTACTGATAATTTTGGGGTTAAGTTTTTTTAAATCACTGGCAAAAACAGCCACCTTTACGTTGTACAAACTGGACACATCAAAAAATCGAGCAGACATCGCCTCTATCTGCACCACTGTTAATAATTGTTTAAGAGACTTACTGGTGTATTTATTTTTTTGTATGTCGACCAACTGATAAATGTCAGATAAATAGCTTCGGAAATCCTGACGCACAGCGCCATCCACTTCCCAGCCATAATCATTATCGAAAGTCATCTCTAAGCGATCACTTAAGCCCTGCCACCTCTTCAAAAGTTCTTCAGACTGAGGGCCATTATCGTGGGCATATTCTTTAAGCAAGGCAGAAGACTCTTGTTTATAGTCCTCAAATTCTTTTAAATATTTGTCATTGCCTTCGCTTAAGCTTTGCATGTAAAAAGCCGACATAGCCTGACTGGTGGCTTTGACGTAATTTAAAAGAGCCTCATTTGCATGAGCAGGAGAGAACACGCATAAACTGATTACAAGCAGGCACATACAGCGGAGATACTTCATTCATTCACCCTTGATTTTTGAGCTAGATCAATGGCTTGGAATCTAACACAGCCCCCCTTCACACTACAAAAGAACAAATGCCTTAGTAAGCGTAATAAAAATCACTTTGTGAACTGAATACAAAATCCCCATTTAACTTAGTACGGACACACGAAACACCCGAAAAAAACCAATACTAAAGAACCAGAATTGAAAGTTTGAATCGTTAGAGTTTCAATCAATACAAAATTGGCGACTGAGGCCATGAAATGATGTTTAGTGCGAATGGTTTAATTAAATGACAATGACAATGACAATGACAATGACAATGATAAGGACAATATAGAAGAAATAGGAACCGCCCTAGTTCAAAGGGCGGATTTTTATATTATAGAGTACGACTACAATCAGAATTTATTGCTTAACGTAAACAACTAAGAATAGAACTTAGTATCTCCCTCAGGTGCACGACGAAAACGCTTATAGCTCCACTGATATTGATCAGGGCAATCTGAAACACACGCCTCAATACTCTGATTAAGGGCGGTGGCAGAAACCACTAAATCATCACTGCGAATTTCATCTTTAGCGGGTTTTAATACCACGCAATATTTACCATCGTCTAAACGTTTAGCATAACAACACAGCAAATAGGCGGGGGTTTTTCTGGCTAGGTCACCAGTAAGGTTGCCGGTTAAAGCAATCTGGCCAAAAAACGGGGCAAACACTCCGCTTTTTCGGCTAGGCTCTTGATCCGGTAAAACCGCAATCACACCTTTATCGTTTAACAACCTAAGCAATTCCAAAACCCCATTTTTATCTGCTGGCACTAAACCCACATCAACCCGCTTGCGGGTATTAAAAATAAACTCATCAATCGCAGGCACTTTTGTGGGTTTATACATGACAGTCATAAACAAATGCTGACGGAAAAAGTGATTCAATATCTCCCAGTTACCCAGGTGTGGTGCAATCAGAATCAAGCCGTTTTTGTCATCTAAGGCCTGCTGTAAATACTCCATACCTTCTACTTTAGTAATGATTTTTTGCACCTTGGGAATTGGCCACATCCAAGACATTCCCATCTCGGCATAAGTTCTTCCCAAAGAAATTAAACTGTTTTTCGCTTTTTCATCGCGTTCATCAGGACTGATATCAGGAAAGCATTTATCTAAGTTGATCTTGGCAATTTTAGAAGCCGAGCTGTTGCTATTCCATAAACCCAAGCCAATCCACTTACCCAACCTTTGGGCCGCTGATAAGGGTAAAAATGATATTAAACGCAATAGCCCAATGGCTAGATGTATCAGAGCTGATTTCACAAGTACCTCCATAGTATTAACTTTAGGATACGTATTTTTTATGCATATTCATACTGTCTCGGCTGAAACAGGCAGGTCCAACACCTTTAATACCCAAGAAAAACTGCATATAACAACACCTGCCTGCTTTGAACTCAGGCTATGCCTAACTTGGAAACCATGACCTAGCCATTACCCCCCTTTATCAGCCCGCCACCCATAAAAAGACTTTTAGACATATCCACCCGACGATTGAACATATCCCCTAAGCGCACTCCCGCCTATAGTTTGCTTACTCAACACACACAAGGAAAAGCAACATGAAACTTACAAAACTGATCAGCCAATTCGCAGCCTTTGCCGCCATTACACTGGGTTCAATCAGCATGGCCCAAGCGGGTCTAGACACTGAAACCGATGAAAACAATGTGATACTGGCCGGCCATGATGCCGTGGCCTATTTCACACAGGGCAAGCCAGTAGAGGGTTCAGCCAAATACACCACCAGCCATAACGGCGCTATTTACCGTTTTAGCAGCGCCAAGAACAGGGATGCCTTTAATAACAAGCCCGAGCGCTTTGCCCCGCAATATGGTGGTTTTTGTGCCTACGGCATGACCTTTGGTAAAAAGTTTGAGATCGACGGTAAAGCGTTTGAAGTAGTGGATGGTAAGCTATACGTAAATAAAAACCGCAGTGTGTATCAAGCATGGAAAAAAGACGTGCCAACTCATATCACACAAGCCAATAGCGCATGGCCAACGGTTGTTAATGTAGATGCTGACGACCTATAACACTCTAACCCAGCGATACATGGCTAATACATAGCTAGGTTAGACTGAACGATCCAAACAAGAAAGGCGCCCTTTATATGGCGCCTTTTTTTGTATTTGTATCACTTATGTTTAATGCCCTAACGCTATTTGGGCCTTACTGCCCCAGGCGGTTCACCCAAGGTATTGCGATACGCTTTGCGAAACGCTGCTTCTGATTCGTAACCGCTTTTTTCTGCAATACTGGCCACCGACAATGCCGTGGTTTTTAATAAGCGGCGCGCCTCGTTCATGCGCCAATGGGTCAAATACTTCATGGGGGTTAAACCCACAATTTTACTGAATGCATCGGCAAAATTAGAACGGCTCATTAATGCGGTTTGTGCCAGTGATTCTAAAGTCCATGCTTTTTCTGGCTGCTGATGAATCCCATTCAGCGCTTTACCTAAACGGGGTTCAAACAAGGCTTTTAACAAACCGTCTTGCAAATCGCTGTTGCCCATTTGTTTGCGCATGATTTCAATAAAAATCAAAAATGCCATTTGATCAATGGCCGTATAAAACCCTGGGCGTGCAGCGGCCAGCTCTTTCAGCATAAAACCAATTAAAAACTCAATGCGCTCGCCACTGTCTTTCTCATGGGACTTAAGCACAATGTTTTTTGGTAAAGAATCCAATACCGGAAAAAACACCGGGTTTTTAAATTCAAAAAAGCCACAAATTAAATTGGTCACCTCGCCGTCATTACTCATGGGCGCGTTCACTTGCTCTGGGGCGGGCGGTGTTTCTGAGTCAGAAATCACGTGATGCGCATCATGGGGAAACATCACCAAATCATGGGTGGTTAACTGCTGGGGCGCTTGCCCTTCAAAATGCAACCAAGCGCTACCCGAACCCACCAAGTGAAACGGAATGCGTTTACTGCCCCCTGTATCCACAGACCAAGTCCCACAAAAATCACCATTTACGTAAATTTCAGCGCTTAAACTGAGCTTGCTTAGCAGCACGCTTAAAGGGTCTGGGTCGTCTAAATAGATATTCGGTATTTCTGACATAGTTATGGGTATTACAGATACAAAGAAATAGAGATGCACTGAGTATAGTGGTTTTACTTTCACGATACACGAGGGAATTACCATGACCAATATTACTGTTTACCACAAAGATTATTGCCCTTACTGCAAAGCCGCCATCAAACTTCTGAACGAAAAAGGCCTGCCCTTCAATGAAATTGAAGTGACCAACAATCCTGTTGAATTTGCCAACATGGTAAAAAGCAGCAAGCGCCGCACCGTGCCGCAAATTTTTGTAGGTGACATTCACATTGGTGGCTTTGATGATCTACAAGCGAAAATGGCCAATAACACCTTTCCATTTAAACAAGTAAACGTGGGATAAACACCGTGAAAACATTCATCACAACTTATCACAACATCCTAGCCCAACTTTCAAAAGGGGATTTTTTGGCCCCGCTGTTATTGCGCATGTATTTAGCCCCTATATTTATTCTCGCGGGCTACAACAAACTCACCAACATTGAAAACGTAGGCTACTGGTTTGAAAGCTTGGGTTTACCCTCCCCTGAACTAATGGCATGGCTAGCAGGTTTAACCGAACTGGGCGGCGGCGTGTTATTGGTTCTGGGCTTAGCAGTGCGTGTAATCTCTATTCCGCTAATGTTCACCATGATCGTCGCTGCGGTCACCGCACACTGGCAATTTGGCTGGCACGCATTACCCGAAACGGCACTCACCATGCCATGGGAATGGCGCAACGATTTAATAACGGAAGCGGCACTGCGCAAAGAACACGCCGCAACCATACTAAAACAACATGGCAACTATGCATGGCTAACCGAAGCCGGCAACTTTACCGTACTTAAAAACGGCATCGAATTCGCCGCCACGTATTTTATTATGCTGCTGGTATTGATGTTTCAAGGGGCAGGAAGGTATGTGAGTTTGGATTATTGGGTGGGGCGTCGATTGGGGTGATTCGTGAGTTATAAAAAATCAGGCGCGGGCCTGATTTTTTTATTCAATATTTTTAAAACGCCTTTATCTTACTGAAATAACACCATCATATCCTACTGAATGTAATACACCCTTATCGTTAAATGCTAGAGAAGATACAAAATCACTGCTCTCTCCGATCAGTGTTCTTAACATATTTTTTCGACAAGTTTTCATAATACGACCATCTTCGCCGCATGTGTAAATATAATCTCCATGTACAGTTACATCCCTGATTATTCCAACATGCAGGTCATGCTCAACTTTAATTTTAAAAGTTGAAATACAAACCTCTAATAAACACCCATCTTCGCAGCCAACATACACTGTATCACCCTCAACATCACAACACCTTAGGCTTCCATGAAATAAGTTTTCTGACGCTATATTTTCTAGATTAGAATCCCAAGATTTTATAAGTCCATCACTACCAATACTGGCAATAACATCCTCATTAATTTTAATGCACTTCCAACACCAACCATCATGAGCATCTGTTTCTTTTAACTGATTTAAATCGGTGTCCCAAATTCTAATAACCCCATCAGATCCAGTTGTTAATAAATCCTCATTAACAGCTGATACACTCAATGGGCAAGAATGCTTGGAGTCGACTTTATCAACTAACTCTAGATTTTTAGTTAACTTTGAAAAATTTCCATCTCTTGAAATGCTGTAAATATTATTAAATAAGCCTTCCAAAGACAAAACTGAAGCTTCATGCACTTCATTCTCAGCAAGCATATCCAATCCACCTCCCCACCGCTTAATGTTTTTATCTCTACCAGCCGTATAAAATGATCCTTCATAATTTAAGATATCCCAGACATACCCATTATGAAAAATATCTGTATTGGAAGTTCTAAAAATGAGATCACTTCTCAAGATATGTTTCTCACCGGATAGAACTTCACAGCCTTCATGCCAGATATCATGATCAAATACCAACAAATCACCCTTACAGCCTTTATAACTGAAAGTTGGGAATGCCTTATTCTTATCTTTATAGAAATTAGTTTCGCCGCCTCTATAATCCTCATTTAAATACAAAAGGAATGTCATCTTTGAACACTCATTACTGTTTTTGTGATAAACCCCATCCCTATGAACATTAAAAACCTGTCCTTCTTTATACTTACAAAAACGAAGCCTTGAGTTAAGAGATGTAAATTCCTTGGTTGATTGATTTAGTGCTGCATTAGACTTAAACAAAAACATCATTTTTTGGGTAAGTTGATAAGTTAAAGTGTCATTATCCTCCCAGTACCTTTCATTGTTTCTATAACTGTCCGGATACTTATCGTTAGCCGAATGAAACCCATTACTAATAGCGGGCTTAAGAATTTCGTCACACTCCGCGCTTGAGAATGCACCTTTTATTACGAATCCATTGCCACCAATTTTATCGCTCACATTTTCAATAAAACTAAGAACACTCATAAGCGTTGTAACTCCCACTCAATATTTTCTCTGGCCGAAAGTTCACTTTTGCTTTGGAATAATTTCGTATTAAAAATGAACATCCTACCGATAAGATCTTGTAAAAATCTCTTTCGGCCATAACGATAAATGAAGTTTGGAACTCGGTATTCTTTCCTGCAACCATCAGCATATTTCTGGTATTGCTTACGGTTTGAGGACAATACACTCAAATCAATATCTAAAAATAAAGCGATATCACCATTAACCTCTACATTATTGTGCTTTGTCGCCAGTATAAGATCTGTAACACTTGTTAATATTGATTGCGGTATACCTAAACTTCCCAGCTCACATACAGCTAATTCACTGCTTAACCCTTCACTGTCTTTACCCTCTAACTGAATTGCGTCATGGAACCAAATAGCAAAGAACATGGCGTCATCGTCTTGAATTTGATCGACCACATCATTCGCCACCTCAAACATATGCTCTATGTGCGTTAAATCATGGTAATACCGACCTTTAGCCGAATAAGCGGTAAGTAAGTGCCTGTAAACAGCCACACAATCCGACCGATCAGCGCCCCATTGCCCTGTTATCTCCAGCCAAACACTTAAACTTGTATCCATTATTAGCCCCTTATATCCCGCTAGATAAATTGGTTGGTCAACCAACTTATAGGCAATATAGACTCTCAGCTTCCAATTAGTCAAGTAATTTGGTCAAATAACCTAAATACTATTGCGAGTCATGGAAATGGGCAGACCTTCCAATAAAGAAGAAAGGCGATTACAAATCATGGGGGGGCTTCAAATTGCCATGGCTGAGAAAGGCTATGACAAGGCATCCATCCAGAGCATCGCCAAAGCCGCCGGATTGTCATCTGGGCTGATTCACTACCACTTCAAATCCAAACAAGAGATTTTAGTGGCCCTAATCAACAGCCTTAATACCGCCGCGCAAGACCGCTTTACCGCATTCCAAGAAAAGGCCAATACACCCACAGAACGCCTACATGCCTACATAGACGCAGCACTGGCCCTAGGCGAAAATTCAGATGCCACCGCCGTATCTGCATGGGTGATCATTAGCGCCGAAGCCGTCAGGCAAGAAGAAGTGCAAAAAATCTATCAAGACACGGTTAAGGTAAACCTTAAGCGATTAGAAGCTCTGATCACGGATGTGAAAGCTGAAAAGGCGTTATCCATCAGTCCTAAAGAAGTGAAAGAATTAGCCTGTATGATATTGGCCAGTATTGAGGGCTGTTATCAACTGGCGACTACTGCGCAAGATGTTTTGCCTAAGGGGTTTGCGGCTAAGACTTTGAAGTATTTGATTGGGGGTTTGGGGTGAGGGGCAGGTACTCTGATCCCTTGAATTCGGGACACTCATCCTGAGGCACACCGTCATACCAGAAGTGAGGAACGAGCTATCTGGTATCCATTTCGGCTGATTAACATGACTGTACTGATAACCCACCGCTAGTACGATCACACTAACGTGGCTGCCCCTTTAATTATTCATGAGTGTCCCGCTAAGTTCGCCTTTAAGTTGTGATTTCGGAGCTCGATACTGAGCCTATGCTTTCCCCTGTCAACGCTTAACCATAATCGTTACCGATTACCGCCCATGACTTGGGGTTTAGGCCACTTGCTAGGTGTTACCAAATAGAGGGCTTTCACCTCCAATCTTACGCCAGCTTTGCTTGGCGCACTGAGTGTCCTTTGTGGTTTGTTGTGCCTCTGCTAATATTATTCTGAATTATTCTTAGTTTTAAATAATGCTATAATAGGCCCCACAATAAAAAAAAGTATTATCGTGACATACAGTAATTTTGATAAAGGATGTATAGAAATATAAGTATAAAAATTTAAATTCTTATACCCTGCTATAGCGTCTTGCGAGCTTATACTCTGTATTAAAAACACCGATAGAAATGAACCAATATAAAACACATGAGCCTTTAAAAAAGACAAATATAAAGCTTTCAATTTATTATTCACTGCTACTCTACTCTACTTCAGACCCAAAAAAATCCTGAACAACTGACAATGTCGCCGAGCCAAATTGTGAAATTCCCTCTTGACCAGCTGTAGTTATAATTTCGCCCGTTACTTGGTCACCTACGAGACTAGTAGGTTTACCCATTATACTTGAAACTGTAAGTTTTGCGGTAGCAATCGGCCCTAAAGCCACACCAATAACTGTACCTACAGCACTACTCGCTCCAGCTACCCATCCCCCCTCCATTCGTTGGTTATTTCCAACATAAACCAGAATGAGGTTCCCCTAATAAAACGGACGATTTAAATAGTTAAGTGAATATCTTCAAACTCAACGGATGTAAAAACCGAAAAGGCGTTATCCATCAGTCCTAAAGAAGTGAAGGAATTGGCCATTCTGATATTGGCCAGTATTGAGGGGTGTTATCAATTGGCGACTACTGCGCAAGAAGTTTTGCCTAAGGGGTTTGCGGCTAAGACGTTGAAGTATTTGATTGGGGCGAGGGATCAAATAATCTGCGGCTTATTTCAGGACTGGACAGTTTACATAAATAAAAAAACGGGAGTAATTAACTCCCGCTTTCATGATTCAAAAACATAAATATGTTACTGAACCCTAACCCCAATATTTCTACAGTTCAGCAATATCGATCGTTTCTAACTGCATTTTGTTATTATCTACATAAGCTTCAACATCAGCAATTTCTTCAGTAGAGAATCCAACTCTTGCAGAGACACTAATTAACCCAGAGTTATTTGACTCTGCATCCATCCAAGCAATTCCTAATACTCTAGAGAATAACGGCAACTCTTGCTTAGTCGAAAGGTTCACATATTTAACTACACTAGATTCTTTATAAATAGCTACAGGGCCATTCTTCCCCATAAACCAATTCAATCCCCAATAGTAATGATCATGATTTTTACGTCCATTTTTCTCATACAAAGATTCAACCATATCTACTTCTTTACACTTATTTATATAACCGTTACTTTTACAGTTCGAATGAACAGCAACAGTTTTTGATCCAGTAGATATATTAATAGGTACAACACTTCCGGTTTTCAGATTAGCCAGGGCATATCCATAATCATTAGACACTCCTAAAGCACTTCCTAGACTTTTTAAAGAAGACATAAATCCTTCTGAAGACTCCGTAGGCTCATCCTTCTCTAATAAAACGTAATTTGTACTAAATACGTCCCCTTTTTGAAGTTCTGCAACATGAAATCCATCCATCACAGAAAAAGTATCATCGCCTTCTGCAATTACATATTTGAATATTGCACCTGCTCGAGATACAAGAAAGCCGTTAGCCGTAAGGGTGTAACTCTTACCCTTATATATTTCACCGTTTACTGTATGAATGGCGACTCCATTTGCTTCCTTTACGACAGTAGCAAACTTAACAGATTGTTTATTTGAACCGGCACGATTGTATTTGATAATTTTATTATGGTTTTGATCAATTGTATAAGTATATTCACCCGTAGTGGGACTTGAGCTAAATCGACCAATTTCACCTTCTCTATCAATAAAAGGTTTATTGTTTATTAATAAATTATGTTGAGTTTTATTGAAATTCCCTAACGTACCCAGTTTAAACACATTGTCTTTAAGTGCTTTTAACTCTTCTATTGTTTTTTCTGCTTCAATCACTACAGGTTTATTCTGAGTGTTATGCCCTTTTATGTTCGCATTAATCTGAGCTAGAAAAGCTTGATGACTTGAGGAGCTTTGTTGAGGCTGAAAGGGAATACAACCCACCATAGCGATCAGTGCACACGCAACAATAATTTTTTTCATAGTAAAAATCCATTTTTAATGAGGCAGCGATACTACATAAAGATTTTATTGTTTTCAATCGAATCGGCCAGTAGTAATCATCCATCAAGATAAAAACAGCTCAACAATAAAATACTCTATGACTATATTATTAGTTTAAAGGTTAACCCCTATGGTTTTTTATAAATACAATGTAAGACCCAATAAATTTAAAACTAATTATAAAAAAATAATTTTTGATAAATCCTTATTGATTCCTAGTATTGCTATTAATAAATCATCCTGATGAAGGCACGTATGTATTGAGAATCAAGAGTGAAAATATCTAATATATTATTCTGAATAACATATCCGTCAATATACTAAAATACGAACTATATCGAGCCGAACAGCGGTAATCTAATTGAATATATGAGGTCTCGGCGATGTAGGCAGCGTGCCCAGTGAACGGATTGCACCCAAAGGGCATTATCCATCTGCAATAAAGGAGTGACAGAATTAGCTAGTATTGAGGGGGTGGGGGGACTGGCTACAACTGCTCAAGGAATTCGACTAAGATGTATAAGTATCTTATTGGGAATTAAGTTCAATTTTTTGGTAATAGAAGGGTTATGATTGATAGGGCCAGCTCCATTACTTGTAAGGAGCTACCTGAAAATAAAACTAAGAATAAAGTGCTCTGCTCCTTGAGTTTTGACTGACCTTAGAAGCGTGGGTTGCTAATTGAGTATTTTCTAGGAGAGTGACTGCACGCGACCCAATTGACAAACACGGCACTAATCCCCCCCTATATATTAAACACAACTAGCGTCTCTACAATAAACGGAAAAAATGAAATTAATACCGGAACAAAATTTAAACATACACTCCGAGTAGAAACGGCCTCTATAAGATGCAGAAGACCTACGCCGATAGCCGATATATAAAGGAATTTCGTAATAATAACCGACTCATAAATATGAACGACATCCAAATTATTTGTATATCTAACATAAACAAACATTTGAACTGCTATAAACAATATCTGTATATACATATAAAAATTAATATTCTTTGATAAGCTATTAAATCCTTTTAGCATAACGCTCTCTATAAATTAATTAAACTTGACTCGATCATGTCAATGTAAATATTCACACTTTAAATATTTGAGCGGGGCACTGAGATCGAATCGGCGAATTTCAACTTGGAAACTGACACCCTGAAAAACGATCTATTCCCGCTAATGTATCCTCGGGGTTTGGGTTGTTCTGGTCAAGGGGTTTAGTGTTTTCACTCTAGGATCAAGTACACAGACCCTTTGGCCTACTCTTATTGAAAAGGATTGTAGTGGCCTTCCCTTTCAGAGAAAACGTACTAGCTTTGGTGTTACTGTATTCGGCTATTTAGATAATTAGAGCTATCCAGATTGTGCACATGCGTTAAGTGGATACCGGATCAATTGGCTTCGCCACTCTTCGAGTCCGCTGCGCGGGGCCGGTATGATGGTTTGGTTTTAATAATTAGGTTTTGATTAACTATTGGAAGATCGGGCGGAGGGCCGCCCTCGTACGAAAAATAGATGCCGATCACCGAAGGTAGCTCTCATCTAGACCGGCATGACGGAATCACACCGACAACTGATAAGCACTCATATTCACCGCACTGGCTAAATTCAATGATTCAATGCTGCCATTACCCGGAATGGTAAATGCTTTTGCATTCAAATTCGCCAACGCTTCACGAGGCACACCCCGTGCTTCGTTGCCAAATAAGTAACACTGATAGTTTGAAAACTCTTTAGTGTTAATGGCGACCCCATTCATATCTAAATACGCAAACGAATCAAAACGGTTTTCTAAATCCGCCAGCGATACATCTAATTCTAACGGCACATGAAATATGGCGCCCATGCTTGAGCGCACCACTTTTGGATTAAACGGGTCTACGCTATTTGGGCTTAGCAATAACCGAAAGTTACCAAACCATGCAAGGGTGCGCAGTATGGTGCCTAGGTTACCAGGGTCTTGTACTTCGTGTAGGTAAATACAGCGCACGGTTTGTTCAGAAGAAGCCGCCGCGCTTTCTGCATGTTGTTTCGCGTCTGTTTGTTTAGCATCAACTTGTTTGGGCAACGGCACACGGGCCACAATGCCTTGCGGTGTTTTGGTGTCTGACATTTGCGACATTTGCTTATCGCTAACAACGGTTTTATGAAACGGGCCTGACCAGTCTTGGTATTTTTCTGTTACGTACAAATGTGTATCACGTAATGCAGTTTGCGCCTTGGCTGCTTTTTCTAATTCTAGAATTAAGTGCTCGCCTTCTACTAGGTAACAACCTAGTTGCTGACGATACTTTTTTTGATGCAGTTTTTTTACGTCATCTAATTTCATGATGCCGCACCGTTTTCAGCTGTGTGCTCTTCATTAGACTCTTCATTAAAGTCGGCCAGCATTTTCTTGGCCAAGGCTTCGGCTACTTTTATGCCGTCTACCCCTGCGGATAGAATGCCACCTGCGTAACCTGCCCCTTCACCGGCTGGGTATAGGCCTTCGGTGTTGA
>ERZ1027231.379-NODE-379-length-12985-cov-18.877108_pt1 | contig 12985 bp, 13 predicted proteins | sample MGYA00520866_ERZ1027231 | MGnify/ENA primary metagenome ERZ1027231 (study PRJEB33311, sample SAMEA4378411) | marine metagenome | biome: Marine biome; feature: Fjord; material: Water | collected 2014-07-20T08:00:00Z/2014-07-... | depth 75 m ...
CGGGCAAGACTATCAGCTTTACCTGTATCCGCAAAGCCCCCAAAATGGCCTACTCTGCGCCATTGTTCATTTTCTAGACCAGGCCATGAATATTTTATTAAAACAGGCTTTTTTAGATATTTAATTTGGCTTTGTTATGGTAAATCTATCCTATAAAAATAAGAGTAAATGACATGATAGAGAAGCTTTTAAACTGCCAAGATGGCCACAAAATTCAAGCCTATATTTGGCCCAATGAAGAGGCAAAAGCTTGGGTACATATTAACCATGGAATGGCGGAGCACGCCAAACGATATGACGGTTTTGCACAGCAACTGGTGAAGGCGGGATTTGCCGTAGTTGCCCATAACCACAGGGGGCACGGCACAAGTGAGACAACTAAATTGGGCTCTTATGCCAAAGACAATGGCTGGCAAAAAGTACTGGAAGACCTTGAAGTTGTGCGTAACGAGGTTTGCACAAATGAACTACCCTATTACCTATTTGGCCACAGTATGGGCTCATTTATTGTTCAATCGTATCTGAGTCAATTCTCACATGAAATAGACGGAGTTATATTGTCAGGCTCCAACCTACAACCGGTATTGTTAAGCAAAGCAGGAAAGTTTGTTGCAAAAATAGAACGCAGACGTCTCGGAGCTAATAACAGCAGCAGATTACTGCAATTCTTATCCTTTGGTTCATTCAATCAAGCTTTTAAGCCAAACCGCACTGAATATGACTGGCTTTCACGAGACAACACACAGGTCGATAGTTATGTATCCGACCCTTTATGCGGGTTCGCTTGCTCCACGGGCTTATGGCATGACTTCCTATCGGCATTGGCCGATTTATTTAAAAACGGAGCCATAGCAAAAATACAAAAAAACCTTCCCATATTTATTCTGGGAGGCTCCCAAGACCCGGTTGGTATGATGGGGAAAGGCTTACCCAAATTGGCCAATACCTATAAAGCATCAGGGCAACAAGAGGTGACCTTAAAGCTTTATGAAAAAGGTCGTCACGAAATGCTTAATGAAACCAATCAGAGTGAAGTTTACACCGATATTATTAACTGGCTGCAAGTACAACAGGCGGTATGTGTATAAATTATCTAAAGTATTTATTTAATGTACAAAAAAATACCCGCTGATGCGGGTATTTTTCGTTTCTTATCTGAATATCAATTTAGGCCAAAGGCCAAAGGATATTCAAACACGTCTTTTTTTCCAGCTGGATCGAAGGAGAGCATTTTACAGGTAGACGCGATTCGTCTTTCAACCTTGTTATCCTGAAAATCACTAGATTTCACCTTACAACTGCTAACATCGCCATTCTTAGTGACAGTTAATCCAAGAGTAATAGTCCCTTCCAATGCAGGATTACTGCGCAGAGCCTTGCGATAAATTCGATCAAAGCGAGCCTTATTTTGCTCAAATACACGCCGAATTTGCATCTGCGTACGAGCCATACCCGCCACAGGGGCTTCAACTTTAGCCGATGCTAAAGCTTCTTTAGGTAATGCCTTAACTTCAGTAACACTACGGCTCGCAACTGCTAGCTGTTCCGCTCCGGTAGCGCGAGTTAATTGCGTTTCATCCACACCGCTAACTCGATTAACCGCAGCCTGGTCAATAACAGACCCCACTTCTGTGGCCGCCATACCTGCATTATTCAATACTGAACTGTCCACCACCAAACTAGACATGTCCACCATGCTTTGCATGTCGGCCAAATCATCAGCAAAACTTGCGATCATTTTTTTAGCTTTGGCTTTGGCAACCTTTCTTTGCTCAGGTGTGTGTTTTTTCTTCAGCACTTTTTTAGGTTTTGGTTTCGGCTTGGGCTTAGCTTTGGCAATTACCTTAGGTTTTGGTTTTGGCTTATTTTTTATAGCTTCCTTTTTAATAGGCTCGATCTTCTTTTCAATTTTTTTCTCCTGAACCTTTGCTTTAACCACTGGCTTGGGTTTTGGTTTTTCCTTTTTACGTTTAATTACCTTGGCTAATTGTGGCGGAACTTTTTCAAGTTTCTCACGCTTCATTTCAGGTAACGTTATATTAGGAACCAATACCCCCAATACTAAAGTTAAAACGAGGAAAGCCAGTAGAATATTTCTAAATAGCTCTCCCTGCTTATTATTAGTCCAGGGCAATTCAGGAGTGCGATAGGTAAGAGTACTCATTACGCCTCCTTACTTTCTTTTTTCTGAACAGCTAAAGAAATTTGTGTGTATTTCGATTTCTGGCATGTGGCCATAATTCGCTTTAACACTTTATAGGGAATGCCATGATCACCCATAATAGTAATGGGACGCCCTAACTCTAACTCTGTGGCAGTTGCCTGAGTTTTAGTCGCTAGATAGGCTAATTCCTTTTGCAACTCGGGAATTAACTCTAAGTCTTCAGGCATAGCCAATATATCTTTAACAGAAGCGACTAAGCGGCCTTGTACAATAATTTCATCATGACTCACCATTAAATTAATAACATTTTTTGGTTGAGCCTCGGCAACGCTATCAGGCAACTTGATATCATCGTTGCTCATAACCTCCACATCACTTTGATTCATCATCAGGAAAAACACCATAATGGTGAAAATATCCATAAGTGAAACGAGATTCAATGTGGCGTCTTTTTTATGACGGCGATGGCTTTTAGTCATACGCTTAGCTCGACGTGAATTACTCATGTCTTAGCCTCCTTTTTAGGGGCGTCGCCAAGGGACACATCGGGAAATAACACAGCATTAACAACACTGGCCGCTAATACAGCAGGAAAAGATTTGGCTGTATCAATTACACCAACTAAAACTTGGTAATCAATATCAGGAGCTAACAGAATTACAATATCTGTACGCTCACGCCCCATCTTTTTTTTCATTCCCTGTAAAACCATTGAAAGGCGATCGAAATCGAACTTACCTTCTTTTTTAGCGATAGACTCTATTGGCAAAGGACCAAAATTTACACTGAACCCTGTTTCTCTCACCACTACCTCTAAAGATAAATCATCAGGGTTCAAATCCTGTTGCTTTAATTCTTCCTCTAAAGGCAATCTAAGTTCCAAAACCGTAATCTGGTTGAAAACCATACTAATAAGTAAAACAGGCACTAGAATTATCATTAGATTCATAAAAGAAGTGATGTCTAGTTCAACCTCTTCTTTTACTTTTTTATGACGTCGCATAACCAAGCTCCTAGTTTGTTGCTAATTACTTAGCTACTTTAGGGGCAGTCGCTTGCGTCTGTGCGGCTGGTTTACGTTCTGTAATCAGGTTCAAAAATTTTACACTGGCCATTTCTAAACTATCAATAATTTCTGCAGTTCGGCTTTGTAAAATAGTGTGTGCCAATAACAAGGGAATGGCGGAAATAAGTCCGAATGCAGTGGTGTTCATTGCAACCGAGATACTTTGAGATAATAAAGTGGCTTTTTCTGAAGGAGCTGCAGTCGCCACTGCGGTGAAAGCTGCAATCAAACCAATGATAGTACCAAGCAAACCCATTAGCGTAGATATATTAGCCAGAGTACCAATATAAGCGGTACGCTTTTCTAATTTTGGAGTGGTTTCCATTAACCCTTCTTCCATGGCGTATTCAATATCTTCACGGCGAGTACTACTAGGCATGCGTGAAATACCGGCACCGTAAATATTGGCAATATCACTATCGCTTTGACCAGCATAGTTTAAGCAGGCTTTATAATCTTTGCGTTGAATCATAGGCAACATATCTTCAAATGCTGCACGGTTTTTTCTTTTTGCAGAAGAAATACTTATTAATCGCTCTATGGCGATAGATAGACCAATAACTAGTATAACTGCAATGGGGTACATGAAAGCGCCGCCATCTTGAAAAAAACGAATTAGAGTATCCATAGTGTACTTCCTCTATTTAAATAGATTTTATTATTATGTTAGGTGAGTTCTGTCTTAAAGGGTTTAAGTCAGTACGTTTTTATTATTATATTTGTCGCTTTAGACCCATTAGATAATGATTATCTGGCTAGGTCAATCGCCGCCTTAATGATTTTTTTTCCACTGTTGGTGTAGAGTCATTTCTAATTTAAAACTGTTTGGGTCGATTGGTTTAAGACGCTCAACATTTGTAGCGGTAACTGGACTGTATAGGCGCTCTGCTCCCTTGGGGTTCTTCCAAGGAATAATATACGTAACCTGAGGGGCTTCATTGTCCGCTTTAATTTTAATCCCCTGTAAGCGCACAACCTTTTCTTTAGCCTGCAGCAAGCTACTGGCAAGTATCATTACAAAACATACTACCAACTTCATGATCCACCTCCATCACTGGCAATCTGAGTCTTTATACCTGCCCTACGGTTGATATCAACAATCCAACCCGCTACTTTTCGATCCGGTTTTGACAACATGGTTTGATATTTTTGGTAATAGCGGCTGGCTTGATTGAAGTCTCCCATATAAATATCGTAGAGGATTCCAATATTTAAGTAAGCTGCCGTTTCGCTAGGCGCTTTTTTAATGGCACTAAGGTATGTTTTTTCTGCTTGTTTAAAATCACCGTTGTTTCGATAAACATAGCCAAGCTGATTTAAAATCTTAATGTTTTTTGGGTTTTTCAAGCCTCCCTCAAGCAACACTTTTTTTGCCTCACTCCATTTTTTTTGGCGCGTATACACAACACCTAAATTAGCATAAGGCCCTGCTAACTGAGGATAGTCACTAATCATCTTATTCAGAATTAACTCTGCTTCCTCAAGTCTGTCTTTATTTAAGTGAGCAATCGCTATTTTGAAGTCTACCGCTGCCTGCACAGGAATTTCGATCACGGCTGATTCAACATTAGCCTCTACCTGAAGCTTCACTGAACCACTAGAACAACCACCCAAAACAAGTAATGCCAGTATTAATCCAATAGACCCGATTGAAAATCTGGACAAACTAAATAAAGAAAAATCTTTAGACCTTTTGTATTGCCGATTCATGTTTAAAACCCTAGTAGCTTCATATCAAGTTAAGATTGGCTACATTTTTTATTATTAATGTATTTCAGAAATAACGTTATATTTTATTTCTTGTTTACCATAACGAGCTGGCATCAACTTAGATAGAGACCCAATACTCTTTGAAATCCAATTATCATATAAGCCGTCCCAGCTGCGTCGTATGTTAGTTTCGTGAATATTAATAGCAGCCTCTTCAAACGGAAAAGCCTGATCTTCTAACAGGTAATCGTATTCTTCAAGCTCAAGCTCATTCATTCCTGCTGGACGTTGCGAAGCCATTAAGTCTCGAGATAACTGCCCGTAGATTTCTGCAATCTGAAAGGTGGCAGCAGTGGTAAACTCCTGCACTTCCATTTTGGCAGTACGCTGATACGCATCAAGTGTTCTCTTTAAAGCCACTTTTTTCTTAGCAAGACTTTTCTTTAAAGGAAGCGTTAATGCAATGCGAGCATAACTTTGCCGTTCATAATCGGCTAAGCTAAACGAGGCCTTCGCTGCCAGAAATCGTGATCGATCAGTACGGGATTTTCCAGCTTTTTTATCTGCACTAATCAGCTTGGCAAGCCAGTATTTACGCTTCTCATGATTTTCTTTAACCAAATATAGATTTTCAAGTTTGTTTATTGATTCAAGCTGGGCATCAAATGGTTTGGCATAATTATGAGCATATCGCTTCAACATCGCCATGGCATTGTCCACATCGTTTGCTTTTTCATAATATTCGGCAGCCTGATACAGCGCAATTCGCTGTTTCTCTCTGTTTTTACCAAATCGCCATATATTCTGTAATTCAAATGCGGCTTTCTTCCACTGAGACATATTCTCATAAGCGATAATAAGTTTTGAAGGTACATCCAGAGCTAGCTTGTGTTTCGGAAATTGCTCCCTAAATTCAAGTAATATTTTTTCAGCTCTAGACCAATCTTTCTGTTTCATCAGATAAGCTGCGGCATCGTAATGCGCTGTAATTCGAATTGGGGAATTTGGAACATCCTTACCCACTCGCATGAATTCACCAACAGCTTTATCTAGTTGGCCTTTTTCTACCCAGGCAACAGCTTGCTTATAGATGCTTGCTGCTATTTTTTCATTAACATTTTTCTGCTCTTTCTTTGACACTTGATTTAATGCCAGAGCCAGTACATAAGATTTTTCTGCCGCTTCAAACTCATTTAAATCAAAGTGACTATGGCCGTTTATTAAGTAAGCAACGGACTTTTGTTTAATCGAGGCTTTCTCGCTTTGTAATACCCGAGAAGATGTTTGCGCTGCCAGGCTAAACTTATTAAGGCTAAAGAGCCCTTCTGATGCCCTTGATAGCACCTGCATTGTATTTTTATTATTTGGATAAACATCAGAAAATCGAAGAGCAGTATCGACTTTGCGCTCCAACCACTCTGTTTTTTCCTGGCCCTTACTCTTTTTAATAACTTGATTGAATGCCACCAAGGATGCAAATGCAGACTCTTCTGACTTGTCATGTTTAATACTTTCAAATCCACCACTTATATAAGCTGCTATAGACTCTTTATAATGCCCTACATCATATAGTGCCTCTGCTTTTAAGAAGTACATTTCACCCAGCTTCTGATCAAATGGAAACGTATCAATGTATTCCTGATACCAACGGGCTGCAGTGAGTAAGGAATTAAATTTAGTTTTAAGTCTCTTCGATTTTTGTCCTCTGGCATGGTAGTACTGCGCTAGCTCAGAGGTAAATCCTTTAAGGTTTGGACGGATCATGTCTTTAATGTCTTCATCAAAAACATTCCAATATGGGCTATTCACCCCAAAACGCTCAATGTACTGTTTCTTGTGCTTAAGTACTTTGTCAACGTAACCGGCTAACTTATAGCTTTTAACAATATTAAAATAGAAAGATGAGGCCAGCACATCCTGTGGATTTTCTTTAACAAAGGCGTTATAGGTTTTAGCCGCATCAGTATATTGGCGTTTATCCATATAATATTCAGCTAGCGAATCATATAGTAGGTATTCGTAATGACGAGAACCCAAACGGTCAAACAACCTCACGATTTCTTTATGACCATTATTAGATGAAAAAACCATACTCATAGCCCTCACCGTATCATCTAACAACTCTCGGTCTCCCTTGGAGGCCACAACAATTGCGGTGGTATCTTTGAAACGAGCATCAATGACCGCAACAAAAGAATTAAGGGCATCGTCAAATTTACGCTGTTTAAACTGACTCCAACCCTGCATATAGTTGGCACTAGTGTGAAAGCGGCTCACCTGCTTTTGCGATACCACATAGGCAAAAGATTTTTCGGCTTCGCTAAAACGTTCCAAGTAAAAAAGCATATCTCCACGGCGGTATTGAGCTTCGACCACCAGTGATGATTTAGGGAACTGCTCGCTGAGTCGATGCAATGCCTCTAGTGCTGATTGCGTATCACCTTTTAGCATGTAAACCTTTGCCAATTGATAAAGCAGCATGTCACTATCGCGGCGATTAGGAAAAAGTTTTAAAACTCGATTGTAAGTATCAATAGCTTCTTTATAGACTGACTGGACATGCTTGGGATTTAACAATTCTGGTGATTCTGCCAGTAGATCTTCCACATCCATCAATTTTAAATCAGCTAAGCGATGCATAACATGTACGCGGGTATCGTTGTAGGGAGATATTTCTAAAAATCTTTGGTACTTACTAATAGCTTTATGGGTATTAACTTGCGGAGAAGGCATTTTTGCCAAGCGTACGCCAACAGGGCGAATATTACTGATTTTTTTCCCTGCTAAACTCCCCTGCGTACTAATAACATTTTTCTCAGGCTGATTTGAACAAGCAAGCAAGAATAAGCTTGCACCAACCATTAACAGATACTTTTTCATTGTATTGCCCCTGTATCTGCAACAGCACGCTCTTTATTAGAGGTTTCATCAAATAGTCTAGCCGCTGCCAGTCGAGCTTGAAGCTGATAATCCATTACTCGCCGCTGACGATCATTAATATCATCTTTGACGATACTGCCCACTTTTTCACGCTGCTTTTGATATACCTTGCCAAGAGACACTAATTCAGAAAAATATTTCTTTTCTAATTTTGAAATTTTCCAATTAAACCCTTTGAATGCTTTAGGTGCGGAAATGTAGGCTAGTTTTGCCGCTTTATGCTGTGCCTTAGCATCTCGAAGTTTATTATTTAAAGCTGCCAAACTTGCCGACACTTGCTTTTTACGCTTGGTATATCTCTCTGACAGCGCCCACTTTAAAACCCCATCTACTCTACGCAATCGCTGTTTATAGTGAGCACTTTTGAAATTTGTTAATTCTTTAAGGTTGGTAATTTTTTCAGTGACGCCTTTAAACGCTTGAAGCTGCTCTTTTTCCGAAGCTGACGCTAAGCCCCTTCCATCCGGATTTTTAAAAGCCTTATTTACCTTTGCAACCAGCTTTTTGTAACGCTTTTCAAATCCCTTTATCTGTCTATTAGTAAGTTTAATACGATCATCTTGCTTTATTTTATTGTATTCCTTTGCCCTGGTTTCACTTACATCTTTAAAAGCCGATAGGTGCTCAAGGGATGTTGTAAGCTGATAACGCATTGCATGCAGGTCACGTAATGTTTTCAATTCGCCCTGAAACTCTCCCTGACTCATAACATCCTTTAGGTAAATTCGATCTGGGTGATTTGGCAAAGACAGATCTACTGGTTCGAACGCACCCCATTTATCAGGTATTTGCTGGGCTAATAACGGCTCAATGAACTCCCCTGTATTCAACCGATCAGCGCTCTTCTTTAACTGAGAGATGATTTCATCATATTGTTTAGTGGCATAATCGAAGGCACCCAATGCCATAACCTTGGCATTAAGTTTTTCTAATAAGTGTGGAATTGCAATAAGTGTTTCTTGAACATCTTGATTAAGAGAGGAGTGTGACGTTTTCAACATGTACCAGGGCTGCAGCGCATCATGGTATTGCCATTGCTCAGTTAAGGCCCAGCCATAAGTTAACAATGCCTTCGGGGTAAAGGCTCCATCCAAGCTAACATTTTTTAAATGTTTAATCGCACTGCGACCACGACCGGTGGAAAAAAAGAATTGACCGGCCATTAAATTGATTTTATCTACCAGGTCACCTGGATTTGATGTGTATTTGGTTAGCAATAGCGCCTTATTAAATACGGCTTCTACCTTGCTAGTATGAACATCTCGCTCGGTATAACTAATCGCTAAGTTTGTAAAAGCAAATGCAGCCCACATACTATTTTGGCTAATACCTAGTATATGAGAGTCGGCATTTTTCACTTTGCCTTCAAATAGCTCAAGCGTGGCGGCAAGAAAATGAAACTCATCTTTTAACTCGCTATCGATGGACTCTATATTGACTTTTCGAATGGACTTCAAAGCTGTTTTCCAGTCGCCTTTATTATAAAAGTGCTGGGCAAGATAAAACCAGGCATGTGAGCGGGCTTTACCAGGAATAAGCTGATTTTTTTCTGAAGATATTAATTGATAAAATTGTTTTTTTGCTCGCTGCCCCATTCCCAACCCGAGCTGTGCGGTGGCTTTATGTATATCAAGAATTTTTCCATAACCTTTACCTGCGCGATTTTGTAGACGCTGATTCAAGCCAAGTGCTTTTTGGTAATCCCCAGAATGCAAACTAAAAAGAGCTTGGCCATAAAGGACATCATTTACACTGGTACGAACCTGATCTGGCATTAAGTCTTCAGCCAGCACATTGGCCGAAATAACCAACGCGATTAGGCATAACCAACGCATCTTATTTCCACTCTACAATGGCAAAATCTGGTCTGTTCTGTTTAGGGTTGTGAGATATTTTAACTTCTAGGTATTTACTAGAACGGGCTTTACCAAATTCAGCTAGCACAGAGCGTTTTAAGGTACGGCCGTCTTGATCCTTACCCTGAATTTCAGCTATGAGTTTGTGCAGACCAGGCTTTAGATTACCGGTAAATATTTTTTGAATCCCGCCACGGCGTAAAGCCTTTATTTGCTGCTGACTATACAAGTAAGAAGTTACATCTTGCTCATCCAAATTTATTTTTATGGAATGAAGATCAAAATCTTCAACGGAAGTCATTGATACATATACAGCAAAAGAAGTAGTCGCTGGGTACAGTAGTTGTTCTTCCAGTTCGAATAGCTCCTGGTTTAATTCAACAACTTCAGCTTTAAGTTCTTCGATACTCGCATCTAAACCTGCCTGATTGGCAGCCATTAAAGTGCTTGAAGCCAACAAACTGACCATGCACAGAAGTATCGTGACAAACGAGCGAGTTGCCTTCACGGGAGAATCCTTATTTTTATTATTTTTTATGTACGTGTCTTGTGAGAATGAAACGTATCTTGGCGTATTGTTACCTAGGCTTTTAACAGATGCAACCGAGGTTTGTAGTATCAAGGTACCACTAAGGCTAAGTCGGCACATACAGCCCAATCATTTCAATATCAAACAAGCGCTAGAATGGAAGTTCGCTAAATTTTTAGAGCGAGGAGGGAAAAATAGAAATCAAAAAACTGTCGCGATATGAATAGATAAAATTATTGAGAATAAAGATAAGAGATCACAGGGAACCTCAATAAGCGCTGAGGTTCCCTTTCATTGAATGAGGTTAGCGAGTCAGATGCCGCATGGCATCTTCTAAACCATTCAACGTCAATGGATACATGTCGTCTTCCATTATATCGCGCACAGCTTTAAGTGATCCACTCCAGCCCCATTGTGAATCAGGAACCGGGTTTAACCAAACCACCTTGTCGAAGGTATCACGAACTCGCTGCAACCAGACTGCGCCGGCTTCGTCATTCCAATGCTCAACACTGCCGCCTACATGCGTCACCTCGTAAGGAGCCATCATGCCGTCACCAATAAAAATCACTTTATAATCCTTGGTGTATTTGCGTAACAAATCCCAGGTCATAGTGCGCTCATTATTACGGCGACGATTATCTTTCCATACACTTTCATATAAACAGTTATGGAAATAAAAAGTTTCCATGTGTTTAAATTCAGTGCGGGCGGCCGAAAATAACTCCTCACAGATTTTCACAAACGGATCCATGGTGCCACCAATATCAAAAAGCAATAAAACTTTTACCGCGTTATGACGCTCAGGTACCAATTTAATATCCAGGTAACCAGCATTGCTGGCCGTTGAACTAATGGTGTCATCAAGATCGAGAACTTCTTCGGCACCTTGACGCACAAATTTTCGTAAACGGCGTAATGCCACTTTAATATTACGAATACCCAGCTCAACATTGTCATCCAGGTTACGGTAATTACGTTTTTCCCAGACCTTTATTGCTTTTTTATGACGGCTCTTGCCCTGTTCAACTCGCATGCCTTCAGGGTTAAAACCATCTGCACCAAATGGAGAGGTACCGCCAGTACCTATCATTTTGTTGCCACCGCGATGGCGTTTTTCCTGTTCTTCGAGACGCTCTCTAAATTTTTTCATGAGCTCATCAAATCCACCTTGGGATTCAATTTCGTCCATTTCTTCCTTGCTGAACATGCGCTCAAATTCAGACTTCATCCATTCTTCAGGAATACCTTTAGCACTGGTTAAAATGCTATCCAAAGTATCAATGCCATCAAAATAATGGGCAAATGCCTTGTCGAATTTATCGAAGTGGCGCTCATCTTTTACCAGACATAAGCGACTTATTTGATAAAACTCCTCCTGACTCGCAAAAGCCAGGTGACTCTTCATGGCGTTAATTAAATCCAAATACTCGCGAATAGAACACGGTATTCGGTAATCACGCATGGTTTGAAAAAAATCAACCAACATAATATTTAGCCTTTTCGGCGGGACATAAACGCCAGTTTTTGTAACAGTTCTACATCTTGTTCATTTTTAACCATAGCGCCGTATAAAGGCGGAATGGCTGAATCCTTAGTACGCAAGGTTTCAGGGTCTACGTCGTCCGCCAATAACAGCTTCAACCAGTCAACCAATTCAGAGGTAGATGGCTTTTTCTTAAGACCAGGTACTTTGCGTAAGTCAAAAAACACGTCCATGGCTTCTCTAAGCAAATCTTTTTTGATATCTGGGTAATGCACATCAACAATTTTTTGCATGGTTTCTTTATTTGGGAAGTCGATGTAATGGAAGAAACAGCGACGTAAGAATGCATCTGGCAATTCTTTTTCGTTGTTACTGGTAATCAAGATAATTGGGCGATGTTTGGCAACAATACGTTCCTGGGTTTCGTAAACAAAAAATTCCATTTTATCTAATTCAAGTAGTAAATCGTTTGGAAATTCAATGTCGGCTTTATCGATTTCATCAATCAATAATACAGGTGGTTTATCACCACTAAAGGCTTCCCATAACTTACCTTTTTTAATGTAGTTGCCAATATCGTTAACGCCTTCCTCACCTAGCTGTGAATCACGTAAACGCGATACCGCATCGTATTCATACAAGCCTTGGTGCGCTTTAGTAGTCGATTTGATATGCCATTGAATAAGCGGTGTACCCAAAGCTTCAGCCAGTTGCTCGGCCAACATGGTTTTACCGGTGCCCGGCTCGCCTTTAATTAAAAGTGGACGTTGCAGTGTAATGGCAGCATTTACAGCCATCTGCAGTTCGCTGGTGGCAACGTATTCTTTAGTTCCGGTAAACTTCATAATTCTACTCAATATGGATCAAACTTTGGCTGCCATACTAACTCAGGCATTCGGCTTTGGCATTGGCTTTGGACAACAAATCATTGTCTTATTACTACAGAATTGGGCTAATACAGATAAAAACCACTCTTTTGTTGCCTGACATTAATAAATGCATCACCAAATAATGACTATACTGGGCCGTTACTGTGTACCCAAATAAACGCTCCGCCCTCCCACGTAGTTAGGGGCTGTCCCATCCCAGAATTCAGGAATATCGTTAATTCGCCCCGACCAAGCTCCCAGTGGCGGTAGCTGATGAGCGGTATAAGAAACACCTCCGGCAGGATCCCCAGGGCCATTACCTACACTTGTGGTCTCGGCTTGAGTAAATGAATGATAGTGGTAAG